>MDTG01295181.1_pt1 | contig 50164 bp, 51 predicted proteins | sample 811421 | NCBI WGS metagenome assembly MDTG01 (sample SAMN05326645, study PRJNA326480) | marine metagenome | isolation source: seawater | place: Pacific Ocean: South East | collected 2011 | reverse complement strand
GGTTTGCAATTCAAGCTCAAAGGAAGAAAAAAAGAAAGACAGCTCGTAAATCTGCCTTAGATGAAATTCAGGGTATTGGAAGTGTTTTAAAATCTCGGCTTTTAAAAGAATTCAAAAATATTAATACCATTCAAAATGCTTCTTTTGAGGAATTAATGACTGTGAAGGGGATAAGTGAGAAAATAGCTAAAAATATTATTGCTAATTTAAAATGAACAGCTATTTAATAAATATAATAACTTTTTCAAGAATTCTACTATCAATTGTAATTTTTGGCTTATTGATGTTAAAAGATTACTATTTTTTAGCTTTAATATTATTTTTTATTGCTGGTCTGTCAGATTATTTGGATGGTCTATTAGCAAGAAATTTAGATCTAACCTCTGAAGTTGGGGAAATACTTGATCCAATTGCTGACAAGATACTAATAGTTTTTTTGTTATTCGGATTATCGCTTAATTTTTCAAGTTTTTTAATAGGATTTTCAGGTTCTCTCATTCTATCTAGAGAGCTTTGGGTGAGCGCCCTTAGAGATTACAACGCTAGAAATAAAAATATAAATGCTACAAAAGTTATTTACATTGCTAAATTTAAGACAGCTATACAACTATTTACAATAATGATTTATTTAGTTGCTCTTGCGTCAAGCACAATGCTTTTAGTCATTATTGGTGATATTTTTCTTATAATGTCAGTTTTGATAACTTTATACACAGGCTATATTTACACAATAAATACCTTTAAGAATTAATCCACATTTGTTTAATACACATATACAATATCACTTAAAATTATGGCTGGATGGCAGAGTGGTTATGCAGCGGCCTGCAAAGCCGTTTACGCCGGTTCGATTCCGGCTTCAGCCTCCACGGAGCTTTTATGAATATTAAATATGACCTCATATGTACGCCAATATCATTAAGAGAAGTTTCAAGAAAGTTAAATTCTGATAACAAAGTTAGTTACCTTTTAAGTGGTTTATGGTGTTCAAGAGATGCGTCATATGATGATTTAAAAGATAAGTTAGATTTTAAATTTCCAGACTACCATTGGAGTAATAGAAGTAAATTTTTATCAGATAATGAATATTTAAGCACCTTAAAAGAAGACTTGCTTATAAAATTATCTTATTCCCTGAATGAAATTCATAATTCAGATTTCAACACTGAATATTGGAGAATTTTAATTGGTCCTTGGCTAAATAGCTTTATCCCCTCGGTTTATGATCGCTGGGAAACGTTAAATAATGCTTTTAGTAATTACGAAATTGAAAATGCTTACTTAATTGACAATGATCATCAAAGTTTTGTTCCTAATTGCTCGTCAGAATTTAACGTTGATTTTAACGTTCATGATATATGGAATGAATTTATATTTACTAAGATCTTAGAGTTTTTTTCTTCCAATGGAAGATCTTTTAATAAGACTTATTTTACAAGTCAAGATAAGCAAAAATCAAACATAAATAAAAAACATGAAAACGTAATTAAAAAGATAATTTATTTATTAGGATCTTATGTATCAAATAAAACTTACTTTTTTCATAACTTAGGAATTAAAAGAACAAAAATTTGGCTTTTAGAATTTTTATTAAGAAAGATACCTTCATATTACAAATCAGAAGATATTCCAATTTTTGAATATGAAGCGCAGTTTAGAGATTTAATAAATATAAAGCATGCACCTAATAATGATTTTGAAAAATTCTTAATAGAATTGATTCCTTATCAGATACCCAAATCTTTTATCGAAGGATATAAGTATTTTGATAAATTATCGTACAAAAAGTGGCCAAAAAAACCTAAAGTAATTTTAAGTACGGGATCTTTCTATGTCGACGAATACTTTAAATACTATTTAGCTAAGCAAAAAGTTGTTAATAAGGCCAAATTTTTTATCATTCAACATGGAGGCCACTATGGCATTGGTAAAGTGAATTCCTTTCTTGATCATGAACTTTCAATATGTGATAGATATTTTTCATGGGGATGGAGTGACGATTCACAAAAGATTACACCGATGCCTTCAATTAAAATTAATTCTTTTAAAGATCTAAATTACGACAAAAAGGGCAGTCTTTTAATTGTTAAAAATGATATACCCAGATATAGCTATGCAATGTATGGTTGTCCAATATCATCTGATTTTGAAGAGGTTGAAAATCAAGCCATCAAGATATACGAAAATGTTAAAGATAATATAAAGGATCATACGACCTTTCGTTTTAAAGAAGACGTCTATGGATGGAAAACTGAACAGATGATCAATAGACACTACCCAAACATCAAAACAGAAAATATTTTGCAGAAAGATATTATGGAATCTTATTCTGAATCACGGCTAACTCTCCATTTAACAAACTTTACTACCTATCTTGAGACATTGTCTTTAAATGTGCCAACAGTAATATACTTAAATCCAGCTCATAATGAATATACTGATGATGCCATGATTTATATTAATGAGTTAAAAAAATCAGAAATATTTTTTGATGATCTTCAATCAACTGTAAATCATATTAATCTTATATGGGACAATGTTGATGAATGGTGGGAAAGTGATACTGTTCAAAAAGCAAGATCAAAATTTGTTAATCGTTTTGCATTAAAATCAGATTCTTTTATTCAAGACTTCATTAAAGAAATGAAGAGGAAATAAATTGAGTATAGTTCAAAGATTTTTATACACCTATGCATTTAACATTGTTGCGTTTTTCTTTACTTTTTTAAGTGGCGTTCTTTTAGCAAGAACATTGGGTCCAGAATCTTATGGAGTGCTTGCATATGTTATTGCAGTTTTTGGATCAATTTTTTATATCTTAGACATGGGAACCTCAAATGCTCTTTTTACATTTGCATCACAAGAAACAAAAGATAAAAAATTTTATTTTGTTTTTCTTAGCTATCACATTTTAATGATACTAATTACTATCGTATTCTTCACAATAGCTCCAACACATATCCTTGAATTTTTTAATTTAAACTTTGAAGACTCTTTTTTAATAATTGCAATTATAGGAATTTATTTTAGAAACAGTTTATGGAATGTCATAAAAAAAATCTATGAATCCCAAAGGTTATCTATAAGTATTAATTTCTTTAATGGGATGAGCTCAGCTTTATATTTCTTATTACTACTTTCAGCTAATTATTTCACAATTCTAACAATCGATATTGTATTAAAGATTATTCTTGTAGAGTATATTATTTTTTCTTTAATTGTTTTTTATCTAGTTCCTATTGAGTTTAACACCGCTCAAGCATCTAATTTTTTGAGAGTATCCAAATCTTTTTTTAGATATTGCTTACCATTAGCGCCGATGATGATTTTTGTAGGAATGACAGAGTTTCTTAGACCATGGATGATCAATACATATGGGGGTTCTGCTCAACAAGCATACTATTCAATGTCGCTTCAGTTTAATTTGATTGTCATTATGTTTCTTACATCAATAATGAATATTTTTTGGAAAGAAATAGCAGATAGTTATAAGAATAAAGGAACTGCTGCAGCAGCAGAATTGTATATAAAAACTTGCAAATATTTCTTGATTTTTGTTTGTGTATTTTCTTTTTATTTAACTTTTCAATCCAGAAATATAATATTAGTTTTATATCTTGAACCTTATGAAGATGCAGCAAATACAATGAGATTAATATGCATCTATCCAATATTGCAACTATTTGGTCAATTAAATGGAGTGGTATTTTACGCGACTGAAAAAACAAATATTCTATCCAAGCTTCATATCTTTCAAGGCATATTATTTATAATTTTTGCGTTTTCCGGAATTTATATATTGTTAAATTACACAAGCGGAGATATCAGAATATCGGAAATGATGGCATTGGTTCTTATAATTGTTTCTTTTATATATGTATTTATGTCAAGCATTTCGGTATCAAAGCTTTTAAATTTTAATCCTGCAATGCTTCATTTATTATTTATTCCAATTTTTATTTTTGCAATATCATTTTTTTCCTATCAATTTGTGAGTTTAATAATTTCAGCAACATCTTTTTCAAACGATTCATTAGTCAGTTTAATTTTAAATTTTATTATTAATATTACAGTCATGATCTTAATACTTATAAAATATCCAAAAATATTATTTATAAATGATGAAGATTTAAAAATAATTAATGAAAAGTTAGAATCCTTCAATTTAAAAATAAATACACATAAGTCATGAAGAGTATATATGCAATAATCCCAGCTAGAAGTGGCTCGAAGGGTGTGTCAGATAAAAATATTTCTAAACTTAATGGTCATCCATTAATAGCATGGTCTATATTGGCAGCAAAAAAATGTAAGTATATAGACAGAGTTATTATTTCTACCGACTCCAAAGAATATGCAAGTATTGCAGAGGACTATGGTGGAGAGGTTCCATTCATTAGACCAGAAATAATATCAGGAGATGGCTCTACTGATTATGAGTTTATTTTACATGCTTTAGATGAATTTAAAGAACTAAATGAGGAGCCTGAATGTTTAGTTCACTTAAGACCAACAACCCCTCTTAGATCTCCTAAGGTTATTGACTCTGCAATAAAAACATTTTTAGATAATAGTGAATTTAATTCCCTTCGGTCTGTTCATGAAATGCCTGAATCTTCATATAAAACCTTAGAAGTATCTGAAAATAATGAACTTTTACCTCTTGAGTTTCTTCGTGATCGTGAAATTGATGTAAATGCTCCTCGGCAATTATTTCCAAAAACATACTTTCCTAATGGATATGTAGATATAATAAAGACAGATTATGTAAGAAATGAGAAAAAAATTCATGGTGAAAAATGCTTTGCCTACATAACAGATGTTGTAACCGAGGTTGATACTGTTGAAGATTTTAAGTACTTGGAATATCAAGTTGAAAATTCAGATAATATAAGAGATATATTTAATTAATCATGTCATCAAACACATTTGAAAGAAGCCCTCAAAAGGTCAAATTTATTAGTACAAAATATAGAGAAATTAAAACAAAAATTCCATGTCATGGCACTGAGGAGGTTCTAAAAAAACTTGATACCTTCGAGTCAAGATCTATGCATGGTCAATTACCTTTAGTTTGGGATTCTGCTTATGATTCAAATATTTTTGATTCTGCTGGAAACAAGTTTTTAGACTTTACGTCAGCAATTTTTTTTGCAAATGTTGGTCACTCCAACGATAGAGTATCTGAATACATGATGAAAACTCTAAAAAAACCTATTACTGGGTGCTACGCTTATGGGAATTCAATTAGAGCAGAATATCTTGAAAAATTAGTTGATTTTGCCGGCACAAATTTTGAAAAAGCTTTTCTAATGTCTGCTGGCACAGAAGCAACTGAGGCTGCATTTAAATTAATGAGAATGAATGGTCAGAAAATTAAAAAAGAAAGACTAGGTATTATTGCTTTTGAAAATAATTGGCATGGAAGAACAACTGGCGCTCAAATGATGAGTGGAAATTTAGAGCAAAAAAAATGGATTGGTAATCTTGATAAAGATATACATCATTTAAAATTTCCTTATGAATGGAGTTTAAAAGGTACCTCAGGAAAAGATTTTTTTGAGAAACAAATAAACAAACTTATTTCTGGTGGAATCGATCCGTCAAAAGATATTTGTGGCATGATTTTTGAGACTTTTCAAGGGTGGGGGGCTATTTTTTATCCTAAGGATTTTGTTATAGCAGCATCAGAATTCGCAAAAAAGTATGGAATCTTAATTGCATTTGATGAAATGCAATCAGGATTTGGAAGAACAGGGAAACCTTTTGGTTATATGCATTATGGTATTGAACCGGATTTATTATGTTGTGGAAAGGGGATGGGTAATGGATATCCATTATCTGGAGTTATTGGAAAATCTTCTGTAATGGATTTACCCGAAATTGGAAATATGAGCAGTACTCACTCGGCAAATCCATTAGCCTGTTCTGCTGGACTTGCAGTGATTGATGAAATCCAAAGTAATGATTTAATTAATGAAACAATCAGAAAAGGGAGGATTTTTAAAGATAAATTAGACTTAATTAAAGAAAAATCAAAAAATAATATTGCTTACATTAATGCTAAAGGATTGATCGGTGCAATTTTATTTCAAGACCCCACAACAAAAGAGCCTGTATCAGATTTGCCTTCAAAAGTTTGCGAGTTATGTTTGCAAAAGGGTTTATTAGTAGTTCATACTGGAAGAGAGTCAATCAAATTAGGACCTCCTCTAAACATAACTGATGAAGCATTAATAGAAGGATTAGAAGTTATTGAGGAAGTAATTTTAGATAATACATAGGTGATAAAATGACTAGTAAAGAATATTTTAAAAAACTTGATTACGAGAAATATCTCAAAGAACATCATATACATGAGCTTGTTGATGTTAATTTAGATGAATATGGCGATATTCATGCAAAAAATGTTAGACCAAATTACTATAGCGTAGATCCAACAAATCATGAATCCTTTTCACCAGAGCTTGATGATTTAACTCGACTGCATTATTTAGTTACATCAAGAAAAGTGACAACAATTCTTGAATTTGGACTCGGTAAGTCCAGCACAGTTTTTGCAGACGCTTTAATGAAAAACAAAGCAAACTACAAAGATGAAGTTTTAAAACTAAGAAGAAGTAATCCTTTTGAAATTCATTGTATTGAAAATAATCTTGGTTGGATTGAAAACACAAAAATAGACATTAAAGAAAAAATTTCTGATCCCGATATTGTTAAATTACACTATTGCCCTTTAGAGGTTTCTGATTTCAATGGCAGAATGTGTACTTACTATCATAATATTCCAAATATCAGTCCGGATCTAATATATTTAGACGGTCCAGATCAATTTTCAGCTGGCGGCTCTTTGCGAGGCTTGGGTACTAATCATCCTGATCGAATGCCGATGTCTGCAGATATCTTATCTATAGAACATTTTCTTTGCCCTGGAACTTTAATAGTAACTGACGGTCGAACTGCAAATGCAAGATTTTTGAAGTGTAACCTTCAAAGAAATTGGATTTATTATCATGATTACGATATTGATCAGCATTTTTTTGAACTTATTGAAGAACCTTTGGGAGTTTATAATAAAGATCATATTGATTTTTGTCTTGGCCCTAATTGGCTAAAAGAAAATAAAAAATACCTATAATTATGATCTCTCTTCGTCATGTTGGCTTGATTGTTAACGATATAGAAAATTCTTTACAGATTTACAGAGATGTACTTGAATTTATTCCTAAATTGGACCAAATCGAAAGTGGCCCATTTTATGAACATCTAACAGGTATTCAAGATGGCATTGCAAGAACATGCAAATGTTACGCCAAAGATGGTTCATGTATTGAATTAATTGAATATAAATCACATGAATCTGAAAAAAGAAATAAAGGCCTTTTAACAGACGGATTCAATCATATTGCAATAAATATTGATAATCTCGACAAGAAATACCAACAATTAAAAAAAATTAATGTGAGATTTATAAATGAACCAAAAATAAATAATCAAAAAACTGCTAAAGTTGCCTTTTGTTATGATTATGAAAACAACTTGCTGGAACTTGTTGAAACATTACTTTAAAAATGAATAAAATTGCATTCGTTCAGGGAAGACTCGTTAGTCAAGTTGAAAATAAGATACAGGCTTTTCCCAGAGATGAATGGGTAAAAGAATTAAAATTAGCTTCACAAAATAATTTAAATTATATTGAATTGACGATTGATTTCGATAGAATTTGGGAAAACCCATTATCAAGTTGCATAGGAAACAATTACTTAATTAAAGTTTTAAAACAATATGAAATAGAAGTATTAGCATGTACTGCCGACTTTATTATGCATAAACCACCATGGAAAGATACTAAAGAGAACTTAAATTTCATGAGACTTATAATTGAAAAAATCCTAATTGGACTTAGCAAAGTGTCTTGTGAAATTATAGTTATTCCCCTTGTTGATGAGTCTTCAATTAAAGATAAAAAAGAAGAAAAAAAAGTAATAGAATTTTTTTTAAATCTAAAACCTCTTTTAAAAAGACATAACATAAAGATTGCGTTTGAAAGTGATTATGAGCCATTAAAATTAAAAAATTTTATATCTAAGTTTCCCAATAAATACTATGGAATAAACTATGATGTTGGGAATAGTGCAAGTCTTGGTTTTAATATAAAGGACGAATTTAAAGCTTACTTTGAGAGGATCCTTCACATTCATATCAAAGATAGATTGTATAAAGGATTTACTGTTCCGCTTCAAAAAGGTGATGTTGATTTCAAGTTATTTTTTCAGACATTGAAAGAGTATAACTACAATTTTAATTTTTCAATGCAAACAGCTAGGGCGAATAAGGGTAAAGATTTGAACACAATGTTAGAATATGTTGATTACATAAATTCACAAATGTAGTAATGAGTTTGAGCGGTAAAAACATATTAATAACAGGATCATCAAGAGGTCTAGGATTTCAACTTGCTAAGATTTATAGTGGCATGGGCTCAAAAGTTTATTTAAATGCACATAATGAAAACAATCTCAGAAATGCTAAAGATAAGCTAAAGCTTGATGGATTCGCATGTGACGTTACAGTTCCTGGAGAATGTAACCAGCTCATTGTTGAATGTGAAAAATCTATTGGATTAATAGATGTAATAATTTGTAACGTTGGATCAGGCACATCAGTTGAAACAGGTACTGAGACGATCGAAGAGTGGAAGAGAGTAATGGATATTAACTTTTTTTCTACCGTTAATGTAGTAGATGCTGCTATAAAAAACTCATCATCCAAAAAAAATATAGTCTGTATTTCATCAATATGTGGCCATGAGTATATTAAAGGAGCACCTGCAACATACTCAGTTGCGAAATCTGCTTTAAATTTCTACATAAAGGTGTATTCAAAATATTTGGAATCAAAGCTTATAAAAATTAATGGGCTGATCTGTGGAAATCTAATGTATGAAGGATCGGTTTGGCATAAAAAAACTAATGGTAATAAAAACTCTATGAATAATTATCTTAAAGAATTTGATGCTGCTAGATTCGGAACTCCAGAAGATGTTTCTAAAGCAATTAATTTTCTAGCTGGTGATGATTCATCTTTTGTAACTGGAACTTCATTAATTTTAGATGGAGGCCAAACAAGGTCACAATAGAATGTTAAAAGAATTATTTACATTGAAGGGGGATGTTGTTATTACAGGAGCAGCAGGTTTAATGGGAAAAAGTCATGCTGAGGCAGTATTAGAGGCTGGCGGTAATGTAATATTAATTGATATAAATAAACCAAATCTTGAAAAAATTTCAAAAAAATTAAACAAAACGTATCAAGGCAAGGTCAATTTTTTTGTATGTGATATTACAAATGAGAGAGATGTCTTAAAGGTTTCTAAAACTCTAATATCTGAATCAAGAAAAATTATTGGCTTAATAAATAATGCTGCTATCAATCCATCAGTTAACAAAAAAGGTCTTGAAAATGATGGATCTATAGAAAAATTTGATCTTAATACCTGGGATATTGAGCTTAACGTGGGATTAAAAGGAGCTTTTATTTGTACCAAAGTTTTTGGACAAATGATGGTCAAAAATAAATATGGATCAATTATAAATATTTCCTCTGATCTTGGTCTTATAGCTCCTGATCAAAGGATATATGAACAAAAAAATGGGACCAAAAAATTTAAACCAGTCACTTATTCTGTTATAAAGCATGGTTTGGTTGGATTAACAAAGTATACTGCAACATATTGGAATGATAGCAATATTAGATGTAATACATTGTTACCTGGCGGAATCTTAGACAATCAAGATAAAGAATTCATTAAAAAGATTAATAATTTAATACCATTAGGTAGAATGGCAAATAAAGATGAATATAAAGGATCTATTATTTTTCTTTTGTCTGAAGCCTCAAGTTATATGACTGGATCATCTATTGTAATTGACGGAGGAAGATCGGTTTGGTAAAAAATACCAACTTTAAAAAATGAGTATAAAAGATATTGAAATAGCACTAAAAAAAAGAGCCAATGCTCTTATTGATAATTCAGATTATATATCTGAGTCGATAATGAGCATTTCTGATTTAGTTACAGAATGCATAAAAAATTCCGGTAAGATATTTTTCTGTGGAAATGGTGGTAGTGCTGCTGAATCTCAACATATGGCTGCTGAGTACTGCGCAACGCTAGATCATCATAAGCCTCGAGAAGGTATGCCTGCTCTAGCTTTAACTACAGATACTTCATTTATAACAGCATGGAGTAATGATTTTGGTTATGATGGAATTTTCGAAAGGCAGTTAATGACTTTATCAAAAGAGGGCGATTTACTGTTTGCTTATTCAACCAGTGGTAATAGCAAAAATGTTTGCAAAGCTGCAAAATATGCAATTGAAAACAAAATACATGTTATTTCAATGATAGGTGGACATGAAAAAACTAATCTTGAACAATTCTCATCTATCGCTTTCAAAGCACCTTCAGTCTCTACTCCAAATATTCAAGAAATACATACAATAGTTGGACACGAAGTATGTCAAATGGTTGAAAAAAATCTTTTTAATTTTTAACAATGGCTATTAAATGCATATTTTATGATTTTGATGGAGTTATGACTGATAACAAGGTAATTCTATCAGAAACTGGTGAGGAGTCAGTTACAGTGAATAGAAGTGATGGTCTGGCGATATCATATTTTAAAAAACTTAATGTCAAACAATACATTATTTCAACTGAAAAGAATGAAGTCGTTTCAAAAAGAGCAATAAAGCTTGGTATTGAGGTCTATCAAGGAATAGACAACAAATTGAGCAAGATTAAATCTATTATGAAAGAAAATTACTATGAAGATAATAATGTTGCATATGTTGGGAATGACCTTAATGATATGGAAGTAATGAAGTTTTTATCTAATACATTTTGTCCAAAAGATTCTCATAAAGAAATATTGCAGGTTTCTTCTGTAACTCTTGACTCCTTGGGAGGGGATGGTGTTATTATGGCACTTTATAATCACATGGAGTTGGGGAATGTCTAAAGTTTTTATTGTTGGCGAAATTGGAATTAATCACAACGGCGATATTGATGTAGCTAAACAATTAATAGATTTGTCTGCTGATATTGGTCTAGATGCAGTGAAATTTCAAAAAAGAACCATTGATTTGGTATATTCAGAGGAGATGCTTGCTGGAGAAAGAGAAAGTCCATGGGGCACTACTCAGAGAGAACAAAAAGAAGGTCTAGAATTTAGTAAAAATGAATATTCTGAGATCGACTCATATTGTAAATCAAAAAATATTGAATGGTTTGCCTCGGCATGGGATACGGAAAGCCAACTATTTTTGAGAGAATTTGATTGTAACTACAATAAAGTTGCATCTGCTATGATTGTTCATCACGAATTACTTGAATTAATTGCTGAAGAAAAAAAGCACACTTTCATATCTACAGGAATGAGCACATTGGATGACATTGAGAAAGCAGTTAATATTTTTAAAAAACATGAATGCCCATTTGAATTAATGCATACCATTTCAACTTATCCTATGAATGATCAAGATGCAAATCTTAATATTATCAATACTCTTAGAGATACTTTTAAATGTAACGTTGGATATAGTGGTCATGAAACTGGTGTTGCAATTTCGGTTGCCGCGACTGCAATGGGCATTACATCATTAGAACGTCATATTACTCTTGACAGATCTATGTATGGCTCTGATCAGTCTGCATCTCTTGAGCCTGCAGGTCTGAGAAATTTAGTTGGATCAGTCAGAAAGGTATCTGATGCTATGGGAGATGGCATAAAAACCGTTATTGATGCTGAGATACCAATCGCAGAAAAGTTAAGAGAGCATCTGTAAATTAAATCGATATCGTTTATTAATGATATAATCCTTTCTTGTTTAAAAAATGAATTTGTTTAAAATGCCCGGGTGGTGGAATTGGTAGACACAAGGGACTTAAAATCCCTCGCCAGAAATGGCGTGCCGGTTCAAGTCCGGCTCCGGGTACCAAAACTATATACTTAAATGGAAGATAATAATAAAATTTTTGATCTCGATTTTCTAAAAAGACCTCTCGTTAATAATTTTAAAACTCTTTTGATATGTTTTACATTGGTATTTTCTGTTTCCACATATATTTCATTTCAACTTACAGAGATATTTAAAAGCAGCTCTCTTGTATTGATAAAAGATAAATATAATCTTTTAAATAATGATGAATCCAGTCTTGTTTCAGGTCTCAGTTTAATAAGTGGTAATACAACAACTTCACCTACTGATTTGAAAACAATTGAAATTCTGAAATCTCGAGATTTTTTCAAAACTTTATACTCGAATGAAGACTTTATGTTGCATGCATATGCTATTGATAGTTATGATAAATCTTCAAGGAAAACTCTGTTTAAGCAAGAATTATTGGATGAAAACAATTCTTATAAAATGTCCGAGAGACCTCCCTTCATGCAAGCATATACAGATTACATAGAAACAACTATTGAGGTTTCGAAGGAAAGAGAGTCTGGTTTGGTGTCTATTTCAGCTTATAGTAAGTCTCCAGCAAGTGCAAAAAAAATTCTTGAAAATGTAATGACAAATTTTATAGATTATATGTCCTCAAGAGAAAAAGAAATGGCAGAAGAGTCATATGATTTTTTGATGACAATGTATGAAAAAACAAATTCTCAATTTGTGACAAAAACAATATCAAAATTGATTCAAACAGATCTACAAAAAATAGCTTTATCAAGCTCTAAAAGCGGACTAATTGAAATAATTGATAGTCCTTTTGAGCCTGTTAGAAAATCTGAGCCATCAAAATTACTTTTTATAATTTTTTGGACTTTTATACTTAATGTAATAGTGTACTTATATTTAATTTATATAAATATTAGAAGCTAAAATATTTTAAATAAGACAATGAAGTCTATTACTCATACTCATAATACTTTAAAAAATCAGCTAAAATTTTACGAAGAACGTGCCAAGAAAGAATATTTAATATGGTGCAAGCAGGTTATAGATCTTATAGAAAGTTTCTGTTCAAATCACAACAAGGTATCAATAAATGATATTGGCTGTAATTATTTCCAATTATATAAAGAGATACAGAAAAGAAATCTTCAAAGCAGATATGATTATTTTGGATATGATATTGATAAGAAGTTTATTGAAATAGGTCTCAAGTATTTCCCTGAACTGCAAGATAAATATGAAATTGCTGATATTCAAGATGTAGTTCCTAGAAAGTCGCAAATTTCAATAGTTTCAGCTGTCCTAGAACATACTAATAATCCTACAGATATGCTGGATAACATTTTAAAATCAGATTCTAATTATATTTATCTGAGGACATTCGTTGGAAAAGATAATATAAACTATTTAATGGATGATAAAACTTATGTGATAGAACCGTACTTTATAAATCAATTTTCCTATGATTTTTTGAATGAATTCTTTTCTAAATATAACTATGAAATAGAGTTCATAAGAGATGAAGCAACCAAGAACAGTAGTGAATACGAAGTATTCAAAGGTTCTAACATAATGAGAAAGATGTATATTATATTTGCTAAAAATTTAAACAAAAGTAATATTTAAGATATGAAATCAATAAAAATTCTCGATTGCACCCTCAGAGATGGTGGTTATTATAATAATTGGGTTTTCAACGAAGATTTAGTTAATTCATATCTAAATGCAATGAAAGTTAATGAAGTCGATTTTGTAGAAATTGGTTTGAGATCATTTAATAAGGCTGGTTTCAAAGGACCATATGCTTTCTCAACAGATACTTTTCTTGACTCTTTAAATATACCCAAAAATTTAAATATCGGTGTGATGGTAAATGCATCTGAGTTCAATAAATTCGAATCAAAGTTTCTCAAAGAAAAGATTTGTTCTCTTTTTAAGCCTGCATCAGACTCAAGAATAAGTTTGGTTAGAATTGCATCACATTTAGAAGAGTTTGATAGGTCCCTTGAATTATGTGAAATATTTAGGGAGCTTGGATATATTGTTGGAATTAATATTATGCAAATATCTGAAGCTTCAAATGAACAAATTATTGAGTTTGGAAAACAAGCTTTAATATCAAAACCAGATGTTCTATATTTCGCAGATAGTCTCGGTAACCTCAAGCCATCTAACATTAGTGATATTATAAAGCTTCTAAAAACTCATTGGGATGGAGAAATTGGAATTCATACTCATGATAACATGGGCATGGCAATGAGCAATTCTCAAGAAGCGTTTAACAAAGGCGCAACATGGATAGACAGCACTGTTACAGGAATGGGCAGAGGACCTGGAAATCTTCAAACAGAATACTCTCTTATAGAGTTTAAACAATCTGATAAAAACACTAATTATTTCTCTCTTTTAAAATTGATAGATCAATACTTTGAGCCTTTGCAAATTAAATATAAATGGGGAAAAAACCCTTATTATTTTTTAAGCGGACTTAATTCCATTCATCCTACTTTTATTCAGGAAGCTATTAGCGATAACCGATATGATGAAGTTGATATTCTTGCATTAATTGATCATCTAAAAGCTGTTGGGGGGACTAAATATAGTAAAAATATTTCTATAGCTCAAACAAATATCTATGATGAAAATATTGGCGGGACTTGGGAGCCTAAAGAAGCTTTAGAAAATAGGAATATAGTGATTGTTGGAAATGGACCTTCTTTAAAAGAACACAAATTAGGTATTGAACAATTTATAAAAGAAACTAATTCAGTTGTGATTTGCCTTAATGTTAATAATGAAATGTCACCAGAATATGTCAATTATCAAGCTGCATGCCATCCAATGAGAGTTATCGCTGACGTAGAAAAATATGCATCTATGAATAAACCATTAATTATGCCTTTCGGCGCACTTCCAGAATTAGTAAGAGAAAAACTTCACAATTGTGATGTTCTTGATTATGGATTAACAACCAATGAAAGCAGTTTTGTTTACAATAAAAATTCTTCTAATATTCCATTACCTCTTGTTTTTGCATATGTACTTGCTGTTTCAAACAGTGGCAATGCATCGCAGATTTTTTTAGCCGGTTTTGATGGCTATGAAGAAGGCGATCCAAGAAATGAAGAAATGAATTTTATTTTGAGTAAATATTTTGAAAATAAGAATTCATGTAAATTAGTTTCAATAACTCAGTCAAAATACGATATTAAAGTCGAGTCTTTATATGCAATCAGAGCATGACTACGTTGTAGTAATTCCAGCAAGATATCATTCAACAAGACTTCCTGGTAAACCACTTATTAAGATTTTGGGGATTGAAATGCTTCAAAGAACTTATAACCAATGCCTCAAAGCAGTAGATAAAGAAAAAATTTTTGTTGCTACTGATAGTAAAAAGATTACCGATTATTGCATTGAAAATAACATTCAATCTTTATTAACTTCAGAAAATTGTCTCACAGGAACAGACAGAATTGCTGAAGTATCTAAAATCATTGATGCCAAGGTATATATAAATGTTCAAGGCGATGAGCCTCTCCTTAATCCCGATGACTTGAAACTTCTGATAGAATCTTCAGAAGAATATCCAGATATTATTTTTAATGGGTATTGTGAAATTGATGAAAACTCTCAATATATCTCTGAAAATATACCAAAAGTAGTTTTTTCAAACACAAAGGACTTGCTATATATGAGCAGATCACCAATTCCATTTCATAAAAATAAAAAAAATCATCACTCATATCGTCAAGTATGTATTTATGCCTACCCAAAAAATGTTTTATCAATATTTCTTGAGCAGCCCAAAAAGACTAAGTTTGAAGGCTATGAAGATATTGAAATTCTAAGATTTCTTGAGCTTGGTTGTAAAATTAAAATGTTAAAAATGAGCTCAAAGTCAGTTGCAGTTGATGTCCCAAAAGACATAATTAAAGTTGAGGAAATTTTAAAATTAAGTAATGAAAAATGACTTTAAAAGATATCACTCTTTAATTTTTGACTGTGACGGAGTTATATTAAATTCAAATCAAATTAAGTCTGATGCTTTTTATAATGTTGCAAAACAATTTGGTGATATTCCTGCTAAAAAACTCCTGAAGTTTCATTTAGAAAATGGAGGCATTTCAAGGTATAAAAAATTTGAATATCTGATGTCAAAATTAATTAAAAATGATGAATCAAAAAAAACTATTGATGATCTTTGTAATGAATTTTCAGATATGGTCGTGAACAACTTAATTAAAGCTGAAATAAATGAAAATTTGTTAAATTTTATTGAATCAAATAAGGAAAAGAACTTGCTTGTAGTATCAGGAGGTGATCAAAATGAACTTAGATCAGTCTTCAAAAAAAGAAATTTACTAAATTTATTTAAAGGAGGCATATATGGAAGTCCTGAAAATAAAATAAATATCTTTACAAAACTTAAAAAAAATAAAATCATAATGGATCCTGCTATATATTTTGGCGATAGTAAATATGATTACTATTCTTCTAAGGAATGTAATTTAAATTTTTGTTTTGTCTCGCATTGGACTGAGGTAAATGATTGGAGAGATTTCTGTAAATCTGAATCAATAAATTTTATAAACAACTTTCCTTCAACTAAGAATTAATGATATGAATCTTATAATTTCAGATGAGCCCATAGTTAATTCTTTAAGCTCAAATCAAATTAATTGCACATTTAAAAATTATGATATTCGTGATGTGATTTCTGTTAATAAATATATAGAAGATAACTCTGAAAGATTAAGAAAAAAATATATTAACTTTATTGATGAAATTGGAGAGAAAAAAATAGGCAATGAGACAATTATAGATTTTCTCAAACTATATGATGACTATAGTTTTTGGTTTTCGGGCACACTTAGAGAAAAAAGCATATATAAACAAAATTTCTCTGATGCAATTAAATTAATGGCACTTGAGGAGATTATAAGTACAAATAAATATTCGAAAATATCAATAAACATATTGAATTTTAATCTTGCAAATGAAATTAAAAAGCTTTGTAAAGCACATAAAATTAATTGCTCAAGGACGCTAAAATTAAGGCTAAAAAATATTTTATATGTTAAAAAAAATAGTGTCATTTTCATGATGCTAAGATCTTTAAATTCATTAATTTTTTTAGCGAAAAGAAAGTTTTCCCATGATGCCAGTATTAATAATCAAAAAGGTTTTTTATTTTTAGCTCCACTAACTTATCTAAATACAGAAATTATTGATGGTGAATTAAGCTTCAATTCAAACCTTTGGGATGGAATTCCTGAATTACTGGAATTTAATAAAGAGAGTGCGAATTTTCTTCACATCTATTCACCACATGATCAAATTAAAAATGAAACAGAAGCATCTAATATCATCAATTCTCTAAATAAGACAAATAAATCAAATCATTTTTTAGTTGATTCAAATCTTCCTTATAAGGTGAAACTTAATATATTTATGCGTTGGTTAAAAACATGTATAAAGTTTTTATTAAAAAACCACGATAAAGAAATATTTAATTTAAGTTCTTCTAAAATTAATTTTTATAATCTTTTAAAAGATAATTATTTAGATACAATCATGGGGCCAAATTTAATATATAACTTATACATGTATCACTATTCAAAAAAGTTTATAGAATTAATAAAAAATCAAAAAAAGGTATTTTATCTATTTGAAAATCAGGGTTGGGAAAATATCTTTTCCAGTATGATTTCTAAGGTATCTGAGAAAACAAAATTTGCCGTTCCTCATTCAACAGTAAGATTTTGGGATTTAAGGCATTTTTCAAAAATCGATAACAAAAAAGATGAATTTAATACGACCCCAAACTTTTATCTATTAAATAGCCCTGCTGCTAAAGAACAATATCTTTCAGCTGAAATTGATCCTTCAAAAATTCTTGAATGCGAAGCTCTAAGATACAGACATAAACCAAAGCTTAGTAATGTTGATAAGTGCCACTCTGTTCTTATTTTTTTAGATTACTCTAAAAAATATACGAGTGAAATCATGGTGTTTCTTCAGAATTTTGAAAATAAATATCCTGGTAGAAGAAAGTTTGTATTTAAATGTCATGTAAATTGTCCTGTAGAATTAAAAAACTACAATTTCAAGCATGCAAAAATTTTTGACGGTTCAATTGAAGATGCATTAAACCAACATAAGATATGTTTTTGCAGCAATATGACCTCTGCACAGGTTGATGCTTATATGTTCGGATTAAAAATTGTTGTTTTTAATAATTCAGATGAACTAAATATGAGCCCATTAACAGACAATAAAGATGTTATTTTTGTAAATACATTAAAAGCTTTTCTTAACTCAACATCAGATATTAATGATATTGAAATTCGTCCTAAAGAATTTTTTTACAGTAACAAAAAATTAGAAAAATGGAGCACCATACTTTTTGATAAAGTATAATTGTTTCCTGGAGATAATATAATGCAGCCCGATAACACTTATGACAAAAGTTTTTATGAAACACTTAACATAAGCTCTGAAATTTCTTCAGAAGTATACATAGATTATTTATATAAATTCATTCAACCTAACTCAGTTATTGATCTTGGATGTGGTTATGCGGCTTGGCTGAAAGCGTGCAAGAAATTCGGCTCAACTAGACTTACTGGTGTTGATGGCATTTGGAATGATGGTAAATATGTAAAAGAACTCGGCTTTGATTTTGTCTCTATGGATCTTGATAATCTAGATGATTCAATAGAAAAACATGACCTTGCAATATCTCTTGAAGTCGCAGAACATTTAAAACCTAAAAGCTCTGAAATTTTTGTCAAAAACTTAACAAATGTTGCTGATTTAGTATTATTTAGTGCTGCTTTCACCAACCAAGGCGGAACAAATCACATCAATGAGAGAAATCCGTCATTTTGGGGTCAATTATTTGAAGAAAATGATTTTGTTGCTTTTGACTTATTTAGAGAAAAATTTTGGGATGATGAAAGGGTTGGTTTTTGGTATAGACAAAATTGTTTTCTTTATTGTAAAAAAGCTTCCAAGAGCTATGAAAAGCTTAAAGCTCAAGGAGTAAGAAAAATAAAAAATTTATATTTTCTTGATTGCGTTCATCCAAATCTTTATTTAAATAAGTGTGGTGAAGGTATTGGTTTTGCAGCACATGCAAAAGGTATCTTTCCAAGCTTTATAAAGGCTTTAAGAAGAGTATTAACAAAGAAGAAATAATTTTATGAAAGTTGTAATTTTATGCGGCGGTCTTGGTACAAGACTCTCAGAAGAAACAGTTCACAAACCAAAGCCAATGGTGGAAATAGGTTCAATGCCAATTTTGTGGCACATCATGAAGATTTATGAAAAATATGACTATACAGATTTCATTTTACCACTTGGATATAAAGGAGATTACATTAAAAACTATTTCTTGAACTATAAAACTACAAAAAGTGATTTTAAAATTAACTTAGATACGGGAAAAATTTCTAATATTAAAGATGCAAATGAAAAATGGACAATTAACCTAATTGACACTGGTAAAAATACTTTAACAGGTGGAAGACTATTAAGACTAAAAGACTTTATTGATGACACTTTTCTTCTAACATATGGAGATGGAGTAAGTGACATTAACATAAGTGAGGTGGTTAGATTTCACAATTCACACGATAAGATTGCAACAGTTACTGCAGTTAGGCCTCAATCAAGGTTCGGGGGTCTAAAAATAAAAGATGATTTTCTTGTAGAGTCATTCATAGAAAAACCAGAGCATAACGAGAGTAATGAAAGTTGGATTAACGGAGGGTTTTTTGTATTCAATAAAGAAATTTTTGATTATCTTGAGAATGATGAAACTATTCTTGAAAGAAAGCCAATGGAGAATTTAGTTAAAGATAATGAATTAATGTCCTTTAAGCACAGTGGTTTTTGGCAATGCATGGATACACTTCGAGACAAAGAATACCTGGATATGTTGGCAAAGAAAAAGAAAGTCCCTTGGTTATAATAAATTATGTTTAATAATGTTTTCTCTGGAAAAAAGATTCTAATAACCGGAAATACTGGGTTTAAGGGTTCATGGCTTACACTTTGGCTTCATTCTCTCGGAGCGAAAGTAGTTGGCGTATCAAAAGATATTCCTACAAATCCATCTCTTTTTGAATCTCTAAAAATACAAGATGAGATAAAACATAATTTTATTGATATTTGCAGCCATGAAGAATTAAAGAAGATTTTCCAAGATGAAAATCCGGATTTTGTGTTTCATCTTGCCGCTCAAGCAATTGTTTCTTCATCTTATGATTCACCTATTGAAACCGTTCAAACTAATGCTGTTGGCACTCTTTCAGTTCTAGAATCAATCAGATCTCTCGATAACAATTGCACAGCAATAATAATTACAAGTGATAAATGTTATGAGAACGTTGAGTGGTGTTACGGATATAGAGAAAATGACAGATTGGGAGGTAAAGATATTTATAGTGGCTCTAAAGCTGCAGCTGAAGCTGTTATTTACTCTCATTTTAATAGTTTTTTAAAAGATAAAGAAAACATAAATATTGGTATCACCAGAGCTGGAAATGTAATTGGTGGGGGAGATTGGGCTAAGGACAGAATAGTTTCAGATTGTATGCGCGCATGGTCAGAAGATAATAAAGTTGAAATCAGATCTCCAAATTCTACTAGACCTTGGCAGCATGTTTTGGAGCCTTTAAGTGGATATTTGCATCTTGCATCAATGCTTTCAGAAAATAAAAACCTTAATGGAGAGGCTTTTAATTTTGGGCCAAATGATTCTCAAAACAGGACTGTACTTGAATTAATAGAAAAACTACAAAATAATTGGAAATATACCAAATCTCCAAAAATTAAAATTAATCAAAATAATAAATTCTTTGAGTCCTCATTGCTTAAATTGAATTGTGACAAAGCTCTTATGAATATTGGTTGGCTACCTAATTTAAATTTTGAACAAACCTCTTTATTTGTGTCTTCTTGGTACAACAATTTTTTTAATCAAAATGAAGATATTTATAGTTTCACTTTAAATCAAATAAATGAATATCATGATATTGCAGAAAAAAAGGGTCTAATTTGGACAAAATAATTGATTTAAGAATAAGTGATTTAGAAATTTTTAATGACGACAGGGGTTCTCTTCTTCATATTTTGAGTTCTGTAAGACAGCCTGAGTTTGTTTTTGGAGAATGTTATGCTTCTGAAACAAAACCTGAAGTTATAAAAGCTTGGAAAAAACACCAAGAGATCTCACAAAATATCTGTGTAATTAAGGGAGAGGTTAAATTAGTTGTTATTGATCTTCGACCCTCATCAAAAACATTTAATACTTGCAACGAAATACTTTTAAGCCGAAATAACTATAAGCTAGTACATATTCCAAAAGAGCTTTGGTATGGATTTAAATGCGTGAGTAAATCAAATTCCATCATTATTAATTGCATAGACAAGCCCTATGATAAAGATGAGACTGTCTCGTGTAGTATTGATGAGTTACCATTTAAATATGAATGGTAAAAGCATACTTGTAATTGGTGGATCAGGTTTTTTGGGGTCTAACTTCATAGAAAAAGCTCTTAAAAAAAATTTCTATATCGAAAGTATATCTCTAAGGGAAAAATGCAAAATTAAAAATCCAAAACTTAAAAATCATACTTGCAATATTCTTGACAAAAGAAAATTAAGAAAGATTATTGCTAATAAAAATTTTAATTATGTTATTAACTTTGGTAATTATGTCGATCATTCTAATTTTAATAATAATGGTAACTTAATTTTAGATACTCAAATTAAGGGTTTGATGAATCTTATTGATTCCATAAAAATAGACTCCTTAGAGAAATTTATTAATATAGGATCAAGTGATGAATATGGTTCCAGTGAGGCACCACAAAAAGAAGATATGGTCTCAAAACCATTTTCACCATATTCATTAGGAAAAGTTTTTTGTAGTGAATTCTTGAGAATGAAATATAAAGTTGATAATTTTCCTGCAATAACTATAAGACCATTTCTAGTTTATGGACCAAATCAAAAAAAAGATAGATTTATCCCATTTATAATTGACTCATGCTTAAAAGATTTAGATTTTCCATGTACACAAGGAAGGCAGATCAGAGATTTTTGTTATGTGGATGATTTCTCTGAGGCTATTTTTTGTATTTTTAATTCTCCTGGTGTCACTGGAGAAATTTTAAATGTCGCATCTGGTAAAGCTGTTTCAATTAAAGATATTACTAAAAAAATTTCAAATATTATAGGAGGCGGTAAGCCAAGTTTTGGTAAATTAAAGATGCGAGAAAGTGAAAATATGGAACTTTATGCTGATATTTCAAAAGCAAAAAAGCTTCTTAAATGGAGCCCAAAAACTCCGTTAAATAAAGGCTTATTGAAAACAATAGATTTCTATAAAAAGTGATGACTAGCGAAAAAGCTTTAGTTTCTGTAATTATGAATTGTTTTAATGGTGAGCAATATCTATCGCAAGCTGTAAAAAGTGTTTTAGATCAAGACTATGATAATTTTGAAGTAATATTTTGGGACAACCAATCAACAGATAACAGCGCATCAATATTTAAATCCTTCAATGATAAAAGACTAAAGTATTTTTATGCTAAAACACATACTAATCTATATGAGGCAAGAAATCATGCTATTGAAAAATCAAATGGTGAATATATTGCTTTTCTAGATACAGATGATATTTGGGAGTGTGATAAGCTTTCAACACAGATCCCATTATTCCAAAATAAAAGAGTTGGTTTCGTTTATTCAAATTATTTAATATTAGATGAAACAAAAAAGAACAAATATCAATCAAAAAATAAACTTTTTAGAAATGAGGTAAGCGCAAATTTACTTAAAAATTATTTTATAGGATTACTTACTTTGATTATTAGAAGATCCGCTTATGAAAATATTAAAGAGAAATTTGATCCTAATCTTCAAATTATCGGAGACTTAGATTTTACATATAGACTCTCGTTGAATTGGTATGGAGATTATTCAACTAAAAATTTAGCTATATGCAGAAAACATGGCGAAAATTTATTAAATAAACAGTCTCATAGAAATATAGAGGAACTTGTTTATTTTGAAAAAAAGTTAAAAAAGCATTTTGATGTAAAGAGCTTAGAAGGTTTTTATGAGTTTAAACAAAATAAAATTTATCTAAGCATTAAAGAAAATTTAAAGCAAAAAGAATACATTGAAGCTTTTAAAAATATATACAAAATTAAGTCTTTAAAGTTTAAAATTAAGGGCATTATTTTATTTTTTCTACCCAAATCTTTATTTAAGTAATATATGGTTTCACCTCCAATAGATTTTACTAGAGACTTAACACCCTTTATAAAGCTTTTTATTTTCGCAATATTGTTTGAGCCTTTATTATATTTTATTTTTATCAAAGGGTTACCTTTTTCAAGAATGCTTCAATTAGCTTTTTTGATTATCGCATTTCTTATATTAGTTGTTCTAATACTCAATGATAAAAAACTAATGTTTAAGTTTGGCAAGCTTGAAAAGAATAATCCATTGAATCTATTCTTTTTAATGATACCTATTTCTTTTTTCGTTGGTTATTTTTCTGGAAATCATTCAGTTGACTTAAATATTTACCAATTAAATGATTTCAGTGGAAGAAGTTTTGAAAAAGCTGTTTCAAGAAAGTTGCTAATTGAATTTCTAATTCTTATCTATTATTTCATGTTTTTTTATTTCTTTACTTATGCTTTTTTGAACAAAAAGAATCATTTTGAATATTTTTTTAGTCTTTTTAAGTTTATATTCATATTAAATCTTGTTCTTGGATATTTAGACTATATTTTTAATTCGTTAGGAATCGATTTAATTTCAAGGCATTTCTATGACGGTGTTGATGTTGGAAGGAGATTTCATGGAATATCTGGTGAGCCTAGACAGGCTTCAGTATTTCTTGCTCTTGGATTATCTCTCTTATATTTAGAGTCACTCTTTAAGTCTAAAAAGTTTAATATAATTTGGTTATTTCTAACCTTGCCAGCCTTATTCTTAACAATTAGTTTTACATCATTGTTATCGATATTTATTTTTTTAATACTTCTCTTGCCAATTTTGATCTCAATACTAATTAGACGACCAATTGTATTTATTTTTTCAATAATTTTTATTTTCATTTCTACGTTTTATTTTGTACAAATTCCAAGAATTGCTCAATATGTTGAGACTTTCTCTAATGTTTTTGAAGTCTTAGAAAATAATCAACAATTACCATACTTAATAAGAGTTCAGATGGGTGAGGTTTTCCCTGTATATGACCAATTAAAAGCAATTTCTGAAAATAATTACATGCAGTTTTTATTTGGCTCTGGGATAGGGACCTCAGCAGTAAACAATTATTCATATGTTGATATTATGGATGCATTTGGAAATCCAAACTCACAATTAATAAGGTCTATATATGAATCTGGATTTATAGGCTCAATTTTATTTATTTCTATGTTTTATTTTCCTTTTATTAATAAAAACATTGATTCAAGAGTCAAAATCAACCTTTATATTTTTACATCCTTTGTTCTTGCTTTCTCTCTTGGAGTCCGATCGGCAAATGCTTTGATTTATCTTGGGATTTTAAGTTCTCTAATTTCAAATAATCATATCAAAACGCAATGAAAAAAATAGTACTTCTTGGATCGAACTCGTTTATAGGAAAAAGTTTTATTTCTGAAAATAACAATTACCACATAAAGGCTGTCTCAAGATATAGTGAAAGAACAAAAAATAAAAACATTGAGTTTATTAAATGTGAATCTTTCACAGAAAATAATTTAAAACAAATATTTGAGAATGGCGATATTGTAATTAACTGTGTTTTTGGTGCATCAAATGAAAACGAAAGAATCATTGAGAATATTATATTGGCAGCAAATCATTGCAAAATTGCTAAACTAATTCATATTTCTTCAGCAGTTGTTGCCGGTCATCAGGAAAATAAATATATTGATGAAGAAGCAAAATGTTTGCCAATAACAAATTATCAAAAACTGAAATTTAAATTAGAGGAGCTTCTTATAAACTCAAATTTAACATGTAAATTAATTATTCTTAGACCAACAGCAGTTTTTGGTGAGGGAGGATTAAATCTTGTGAAAAATTTAGAAGAAATTAAAAACAAAAGTATTTTAAGTAACATATTAAAATTTTTAATCTTGGGAAATAGGCAAATGCACCTTGTAACCATAAAGAATATTGTTGAGAGTATTAAATTTGTAATCGATGCAGATTTTGACAAACAAAAAGAATTATTCATTGTTTCTCAAGATGATGATCCAAACAACACATATAAAAATATATACATAAACTCATATAAACTAATACATAATCTGGACATCTCATTTTTAAAAATTTTTATATTACCAAAAAGTATTTTGCTTCTAATATTTAAGATTTTTAGAAAACGTTATGAAGAAATATTTACAACTTATTCTTCAAAAAAGATAAAGCTTGCTGGATTTATATTTAAAGAACAGCTATTGTATGGCCTCAAAGATTTTATAAAACGAAATTAAGTATAATATAAAAAGTGAAAATAATAGGTTGAAATTTTGAGTGATTTCGCAAAATACTGTCTTTTTAATTTTTCAGCTTCAATCAATGGCGGCGGTCTTAAGAGATTGGAAGAATACTCGAAATGGTTTGATGAAAGAGGCGGCTCTATATTCATTATTTCAGACAAAATTAAAACTGATCTAGAAACAAAATTTGAAAATAATTCTTACTTTAAAGTGAAACAATCTTTTTGGGATAGAGTTTTTAGGGACCAATCATATATCAGAAACCTTCCTATTGATTTTGATGAGATTAAATTTTATTACTCTTATGGTATTCCAGTTTATGAAAAAATTGGTGATGTAAATTGTTTTCATGTGAGTAACATAGCTCCATTTAAAAAAAATGTAGAAAAATCATTCCTTGATAATTTTAGGAATTATCTTTTAAAAAAAAGGTTTATAAACTATCTAGACATTCCTGAAATAATTTCTGCAGAATCTAATTCCTCTTTTAACTATCTTCCTAGTATTTACTATAAAAAATTCCTATGTCTACAGAATGGAAGTGATGATGAAATAAATTTTGAAGAAAATAATAGCATCAGACGAGAAAATATAGCAGTTACTGTGGGCACTCATCCATATAAAAGATTGGATAGAGTTATTGATTGCTTTAAATACATTAGCAAAAACTATGAAATTAATGATCTTTATATATTTGGCGATTCTAGAAATATTAAAATTGATAATCCCAATATTCATTTGATGGGTAATAGGCCTCGAGATGAAGTAATATCAATGATTGCTAAATCTAAATTTTACATAACCTGTACTACAACAGAAAACTCATACAATGCTGCCTCTGAGGGAGTTTTTATTTCAGATAGATCAATAATTTCAATAATTGGTCCACATGAAGAATTGTTAGAAAATGAAACCAAAGAAGTAATTAATATCAATGGAAATGATATGTATCTTGTTGAAAGAAATGACTTAACTAAACTTAATATTAACTATTGGAATGACATAATAAACAAAATGCTTTTGGCAAGCGGAATAAAAGAATGATTTTAGTTTTGGGTAGCACAGGACTTCTTGGAAATAGCTTGATGAATAGATTAAATAATACAAGACTAGAATTCATTGGCACAGTAAGAAATCAATCAGGCTTTGATACAAATTCAAAAAATATTATTGAAGTGTCAAATCTCATGGATTTTTCAGAATTAGAAAAAGTTATAAGAAAAATCAAACCCGAAGTTATAGTTAATTGCCTATCTTTATCAGATTATGAAAGATCAAAATCTTTCATTGAAAAGTCATACTATATTTATTCTGTTTTGCCAAAAGTTTTAGATATGCTTGGATCAAAATATAGATATAAATATATCCATATAAGTACTGATGGAGTCTTTGACGGAGCTAAAGGTAATTATAGTGAAGACTCAGTGACATCAGCAAAAGATTTATATGGAGTATCTAAAATCATAGGAGAACCTTCATCAATACATTCGTCGTGTATAAGGACCTCTATTTATGGACACAGTATCAACAAGGATCGCGGAATTTTAGATTGGGCTTTGATGCAAGATGAGTGTTTTGGATTTAGCAATTATTTTTTCTCTGGAATGAGTGCGACAATGTTGTCAGATATGCTCATAAAGTATTTCATCAAAAAGGACAACTTTGGTTTATTTAACATTTGTGGCCCCAGAATATCTAAATTAGAATTACTTAAAAAAATATTTAGAATATATAAGCATAAATGTAATCTTAAAGAAAAAAATAAGCCAAATATCGATTTATCCTTAGATAATCAAAAATTTCATAGTATATCCAATCAAAAAAACTTTTGTCATGACACAATGTTGAGGCAATTGTATGTACAATACACCCACAATGACAAATAACAATATATTTAAAGACAAAATATTATTAATTACTGGTGGGACAGGGTCTTTTGGTGAAGCAGTTTTAGAAAGATTTTTAGAAACCGACATCAAAGAGATAAGAATCTTTAGTAGAGATGAAAAAAAACAAGAGGATATGAGAATATCCCATAATAATAAAAAGCTTAAATTTTTCATTGGAGACATAAGAGAAAGATCATCAATTGATTTTGCTATGGATGGTGTTGACTATTTATTTCATGCTGCAGCATTAAAACAAGTCCCATCTTGCGAGTTTTTTCCACTAGAAGCTGTAAAAACTAATATTATTGGTACCGAAAACGTAATGTCGTCAGCAATTGATGCTAAAGTGAAAAATGCAGTATTTTTGAGTACGGATAAAGCGGTTTATCCAATAAATGCAATGGGGATTTCTAAAGCATTAATGGAAAAAACTGTTGTTGCTAAATCTAGAAGCTTGAATCAAGACCAAACAATTTTGTCTTTAACAAGATATGGAAATGTAATGGGATCTAGAGGAAGTGTTATACCTCTATTTTTAGATCAAATTGATAATAATAAAAACTTAACTGTTACAAATCCATCTATGACAAGATTCATTATGTCCCTAGAAGACTCAGTTGATCTTGTAATATATGCATTTATAAATGCAAATCAGGGTGATATTTTTGTTCAAAAAGCACCTTCTTGCACAATTGGTGATTTAGCAGAGGCTTTACTTACCATTAAAAAATCTAATCAGAAGATAGATATTATCGGCACAAGACATGGAGAAAAGCATTTTGAATCTTTAATCGGAGCTGAGGAAATGATAAGAGCGGTGGATGAAGGCAATTTTTTTAGAATAATTTCTGATGACAGAGATTTAAATTATGATAAGTATTTTTCAAAGGGAAATAAACTTAGTGAAGAAAAATTTATGGAATATAATTCAAGCAACACAGAACTCTTAAGCATAAAACAAATAATTAGTGTCTTAAAAGAAACATTTCCAAACCTATAGATGTCTGACAAAAATTGTAATTTTTGTTCATCTCAAAATCTTACCAAGATTTTGGACTTTGGATCAGTTGCACTTGCCGGGGGTTTTTTAAGCAGAGAAGGGGTTGGTAAAGAAAATAAGTATCCTATGACCTTTTCGATATGCTCAGATTGCGGTGGAGTTCAAATCGCTGAAAATATTAATGAAGATGAAATGTTTTCAAATTATTTTTATTTCTCGTCTCAAATAAAAACTTTAGAAAATCACTTTAAAAATCATGCTAAAAACATATGCACGACATTTTTGAAAAGTCCCTCAAATTCAAGTGTTCTTGAATTTGGATCTAATGATGGCATTTTGCTGAGACCACTTGTAGAGGAGGGAATTGGACAGGTTATTGGAGTAGATCCTGCTGAGAACGTTGTTTTAGCAAATCAAGTTAAAGGAGCAAATCAAATTGTTGGTTATTTCAATAATGAGATGGCTGATGATCTTCTAGAACAATTCGGCAAACAAGATTTGATATTAGCTAATAACTGTTATGCACATATAAATAATATTAACTCTACAACAAATGCTGTAAAAAAAATGTTAAAAAAAGATGGCGTTTTTATATTTGAAGTTCATCATCTTTTAAAACTCATTGAAGAACTTCAATTTGACATGATATACCATGAACATATTTATTATTATTCAGTAATATTTTTAAATGATTATTTTAAAAAATTTGCAATGAAGATTATTAAAGTCGATGAAATTTCCATTCATGCAGGTTCTATTAGGGTTTATGCAACTCATGACTCAAGCAAATATTCAGCAAATATTCATTCTTCTGTTCAAAAAGTATTGAAAAAAGAATTAGACGCAGGATTAAATCAAACTGATGCATATATAGAATTTGCTGATAATGTAATAAACTTTAAAAAAGAAATGAATAGTTTAATATCTGATATAAAGTCTTCGGGCAAAAGTTTAATTGGTTATGGTGCATCTGGAAGAGCAAACACAATATTACAATTTTGTGGTATTGATAGCTCGCATCTTGAATATATAATTGATGATTCACCACCAAAACAAGGTTATTTTACACCTGGATCTCACATAGAGATTGTAGATAAAACAGTTCTTGAAGATAAAAATTATGATTATATCCTATTGTTTGCTTGGGCGTTTTTAGATGAGATAGCTAAAAAAAATATTGAATTTTTAAAAAAGGGTGGGAAATTTATTGTTCCTTTTCCTGAACTAAAAATAGTTGGAATAGAGGATTTAGTTTTATGAAAGTACTATCGATATTTGGAACACGACCAGAAATGATCAAAATGTGGGCAACTCTTAAAAAATTAGATGAGCATAATTTTGATCATATAATGGTTCATACTGGTCAAAATTTTACTCCAGAATTAAAGGACTTCTTTTTTAATGATCTCAAACTTAGAAAGCCCGATTATGATTTGGGTATAGATGTTTCTTCTTATTCAAATGAGGTTGCAGATGTGATAAAAAAAACTGACAAGGTCATGGAAGATGTCAAACCTGATGCTTTGCTTATTCTTGGAGATACATATAGCGGACTTTCCATAATGCCTGCTTCATACAGAGGAATAAAAACTTTTCATATGGAAGCGGGATTACGGGCATATGATAAAAGAATGCCTGAGCAAAGGAACAGGATTTTAATTGATCACATGAGCGATATCCTACTTCCATATAAAAAATATCATAGAGAAAATCTTATACGAGAAAATATTCATCCTTCAAAAATATTTGTTACAGGCAATACAACATTTGAAGCAATGGATGCATTTCAAGATGCTATTGATTCTAGTGCCATACTAAAAGAGCTTAATTTAGAAAAAAAAGAATATATATTAATGTCCGCACATAGAAGTGAAAATGTTGATGATCCAAAAATACTTGAACAAATACTTTTAACAGCTGAGAAAATTTCTAAAGTTTTGAAGTATAAAGTTGTCTTCCCAATGCACCCAAGAACAATTAGCAAAACAAAGGATAATTCTTTGCTAAAGGATACTATTGTTATAAAGCCATTGGGTTTTTATGATTGGAATAATCTTTTAAAGAACTCTGCCTGTGTACTATCTGATTCAGGTACTGCCGCTGAAGAGGGTTTATATTATAAGGTACCAAACATAAGCCTGAGGATGGCTACCGAAAGGCAGGAAACGATTGAAAGTGGTGGAAACATCGTTTCCGGATTAGATTCAGCAAATATTATTGAATCAATAAAACTCGTCATTGATCAAAAATGGACTGCAAATTATGATTTGGAGGAAAATCACTCACCGTCTTCTGTTGTTGTAAATACACTCAGAACTCAAATAACCAATCATTTTTAATGGCTACTGTAATTTATGGTGCAGGACACGCCGGCACGCAAATATTTAATAATTTGCCAAATGAAGTAAAGGCTGAGGTATTTTTTGTTGATGATGACAAAAAAAAGCATAAATCAAAAATTTTCGACCGCAAAATTTTTAGTTTTGATTATCTTGAGAAATGTATTGAAAATGAATCTATAAAAAATCTAATTTTTGCAATTCCTTCGAAAGAAGAGATTCTATATCCAAAATTAAAGAAATTAGTTTTTGGTAAGCCAATAAACTTATATAAACTTCCAAAAGAGGCCCTTGGATTAGAAAGAGAAGTAAATTTTTATGACCTACAAGAGATTCAACTTGAGAATTTTATCGATAGAGAACAGTTTGTTCCTGAAGAGACAGATCTTAATAACCTTATTAAAGGCAAGACTTTTCTTATCACTGGCGGATGTGGAACAATTGGCTCAGAGCTTGTTAGAATAATTGCAAGACATAAGCCTAAAGCGATTATTGTAGCTGATATATCTGAAATCGGAATTTATAATCTTTCTCAGGAATTATCTCAACTAAATTTTATTAAATATTGCCTTTGTGATGTTTGCTCAACATCTGACTTAAAAGAAGTTACCAATAATCAGAATATCGATTATGTATTTCATTGTGCAGCCCTAAAACATGTCAACATTGTTGAGAAAAATATTATCAAAGGATTTAAAACAAATGTTTTAGGAACATTAAACGTTTTAAACAACTGCATTGAAAACAAAATTAAAAACTTTACATTAATATCAACTGATAAAGCTGTAAGATCTACAAATATAATGGGAGCAACTAAAAGACTTGCAGAAAAATTAATCAAAACTTATGCAATTAAATCAGATGATTTGATTTTCAATGATAATAATTTTTCTGTGAAAGTAAGTGCTGTTAGATTTGGAAATGTTTGGGGGTCTTCAGGATCAGTAATACCAAAATTTATTGAACAAATAAATAAAGAACTTCCAGTTACTGTTACTGATAAAAAAGTTGAAAGATTTTTTATGTCAATTAAAGAGGCTTGTAATCTTGTGTTATGTTCATGCAAATTCAATTCTAATGGCGAAATATATGTATTGGATATGGGCAAACCAGTTAAAATTGTAAATATTGCAAAAAATCTTATTAAAAAATATTCTAAAACTCCTACAAAAATGCATATTAAATTTACAGGACTTAAGAAGGGTGAAAAACTCTATGAGGAGCTATCATATCAGACAAAAGTTAAGACTGAAAATCCAAAAATTTTCAAAGACGATTATTTTGAATATAACAAAAGCTTCTCAGAGTCCATTAACAAAATGATTAAGTTAAAATCATTTAATGAGCAATTTGAAGAGGTTAGTAAAATTATCGCAAGTCATGCTGATTCTGAATCATACTGAAGAAATATGAATTTTGATTTTGTTATCTTGGTCGATTCATTTAAACCAAAAATTAATTCGGCTGCGGTAATGATAGAAGAACTTGCAAAATTTTTGTCAATTGATTCAAAAGTATGTGTAATTACAGAAAGCAACAAGCTTAAATATTTTTATAGTTTTGATCAGATAACACCTAATTTTTTTGTTCTTAGACTTAAAACTTTAAAAAGGTCAAAATTCAACATTATAAGAGGAGTTGTCGAAATAATTAATCCATATTTAATGCTATTTATTTTTAAATTATTTAAATTTAGCAATACAATAAATTCAAAAAAGTTTATTTGGTATTCTCCATCAATATTTTACTCTCCATTTATTAAATTTTTTAAAAGAAAAAATAATGCTAAAACCTATTTAATACTGAGAGATATTTTTCCATTATGGATGGTAGATGTAGGCCTCATTAAGAAAAATTCTCTTTATCATATTTTGCTAAAGTATTTTGAAAAGAGGCAATATAATCTAGCCGATACTATAGGTGTTCAAATCAATACAAATATTAAAATAGTTGAAGATGTTACAAATTCAAATAGTCACATTCATGTACTTAACAATTGGAAATTATTAAATAAAAATTTAATTAAGAAGCCCATATCAACTCCTCTTAAATCAATTTACGCTGGGAATATTGGCATTGCTCAAGGCGAAAAGAATTTTGATCATATAATAAATCTAGCAAGCAAGAAAAATTTTAAAATATCTTTCTACTCTGAGGACAAAATGTATAAAAATCTCGTCAAAAAATTTCAAAAACTTGAGCACATATCTTTTTATGAAACTGTTACAAACAAGAAACTTGAAAACATATACAATGATTGTGATTTTGGCATTGTATTGTTGGATAAATTTCATAAAACTCATAATATCCCAGGTAAATTTATTTCTTATGTGTCTAATGGATTGCCAGTTTTTTGTATTTTAAATAATTATAATCCTCTCATTGATATTGTTAATAAAAATTATCTTGGCATTGCTACATCAGATATAAGTGACTCTAACTTAGAGAAATGTTGGGAAGAATTTGAACACTTAATTTATAATAACGATTTAAGCTTAAATTGTCATAATTATGCACAAGAAAACTATGATGTTTCGTCAATTGCTAAAAGGATTAAGTTAAAATTCGATGAATTATGAAAAATGCTTTAGTTATAGGATTGGGTTTTGTTGGATTATCAAATGCAATATTTCTCTCAAAGAATATAAAAATTACTGCATATGATAATGACAAAGATAAGATTAATTTATTAAAAAATAACAAGTCACCGTTTAAAGATAATAGCATTGAAAACTACCTAAAAGATGACACTATTAACTTTAAAGTATCATCAGATAAAATTATATTAAGTGAGTCATATGACCTTGTAATAATTGCACTACCAACAAATTACTCAGAAAATGATAAATGTTTTGATACATCTTCTATAGAATATTATCTAGACTTTTTCTCAAAAAATAATCCAAATGCAACAGTTTTAATCAAATCAACTATTCCAATTGGTTTTTGCAACTCAATGGAGAAAAGATTTGATGGCTTGAAAATAATTTTTTCTCCAGAATTTTTAAGGGAAGGGCATGCTTTAACTGACTGCTTTTATCCATCGAGGTTAATAATTTCTGGAGAAAAATCATCAGCTAATAAATTTGCAAAACTGTGTACCAAATCTTTTAAGATTAAAAATGTTCCTACAATGTTGATTAATCACTCTGAAGCAGAATCAATAAAGCTATTTAGTAATGCTTATTTAGCAAACAGAGTAGCTTTCTTTAATGAACTTGATAGTTTTTCACTAAAAAATAATCTTGAAACAAATGTAATAATTGAAGGATTGTCACTAGATAACAGAATTGGTAAAAAATATAATAATCCTTCATTTGGATATGGCGGTTATTGTTTACCCAAAGATACTAAACAATTGCTAAATAATTTTGACAATATTCCACAATCTTTAATTGAATCAATTGTAACTTCAAATGAAAAAAGGAAATCTTTTTTAGCAAATGAGATACTTGAAAAAAATCCTCATGTAGTTGGTGTATATAGACTATCAATGAAGAGAGACTCTGACAGTATAAGATCATCAGCAACAATAGATATAATTAAAATAATTGAGAAGAAAGTCGAAGTATTAATTTATGAACCTTGCATAGAATCAAATACTTTCTTAAATAGTAAAGTCATTGATGATCTTGATTATTTTATGGATAATTCAGATCTTATTATTGCAGATAGATTTTATAAAGAATTGAAAAAAGTTAAAAATAAAATATTTACAAGAGACATTTTGGGACCAAATTAATACTAAAAATTATGAAAGTTGTTGTTGTAAGTGGCGGATTTGATCCAATTCATTCTGGGCACATATCATATTTTACAGAAGCAAAAAAATTAGGAGATAAACTCATAGTTGCATTAAACAGTGATGATTGGCTAATTAAGAAAAAAGGTAAATTTTTTATGAACTTTAATGAAAGAAAATCTATTGTAGAAAATCTTAGAATGGTTGATGAGGTTATTAGTTTTGAGGACGACAAAGACGGAAGTTGCTCGCATGCACTCGAAAAAACTAAAAGACGATATCCAAATTCAAAAATAATATTTGCTAATGGTGGAGATAGAAAAATTGATAATATTCCTGAAATGAATACTGATGGAATCGAATTTGTTTTTTCCGTAGGAGGAGATTTAAAGAAGAATTCCTCAAGTAATATTTTAAAAGAATATCTTTATAACTCAGAAGAAAGGATATGGGGTAAATTTTATAATTTATTTAAGGATGATTTTGTTAAAGTAAAAGAGCTTATTATCTCACCAAACAAAGGCATTAGCTTTCAAAAACATTTTCTTAGAAGTGAAATTTGGTTTGTTACTAAAGGATCTTGTGTAGTGAATTACAGTGAGTTTGATTCAGAAGATACAGAAGAGGTAAAGCTGTCATGCAATCAGACAATGTTCATAAAAAAAGAGGCGTGGCATCAAATAATTAATCCCTATGATGATCCATGTCATATTTTGGAAATACAATATGGCGAACAAACAATTGAAGATGACATCGAAAGACTGAGGTACTATGAAGAAGAAAAAGATTCCTAAGGTCTCAATAGGCATGCCTGTGTTCAATGGTGGAACTACTCTAGAAAGTACTATAAAGACAATCTTGGATCAAAATTTCACTGATTTTGAATTAATTATTTCTGATGATTGCTCTGAGGACAACACTCAAGAAATATGCCAAAAATTTGTCTCAAAAGATGAAAGAGTAAAATATTTTAGACAACAACAAAATTTTGGTATGCCTGTAAGAAATTTTCAGTATGTTTTAGAGCAAGCTACTGGTGAATTTTTTATGTTTGCATCACATGATGATCCTTATCATCCTAAGTTTATTTCAGAAATGCTTGAAGTAATGAAGGTAGATGAAAATTGCGCGATAGCATTTTGCTCATATAAAATTTCGGATTCAAATAGTCACAAAAGTATATCAATAACTCCAAGTTCATCATGTTCAAAATCTTCAGTTTCTAGATATTTATCTAGGATAATAGATATGCAACCAGCTTTAATATATGGAATGTTTAGAAAAAATTTATTTAATTCAGAGAATTTGAAATTGTTTGATTTTTTTGAAGTAAATGCTGGAATTGAAATGGCTATTAAGGGAAATATTAGAATTGTTAATAAATATTTATGGGAATGGAAAATTGATTCAAAAAGAGATTCATACTCTATTTACCCCTTAAAAACTTATCTTTATGAATTATTTTCTTTAAAGTCGATAACAAATAATAAAAAAAGCAGAATGAATTACTTTCCATTTTATTTCTCACAAATAAAACTAATTTTTAAAAATTTTGCATTTACTAAAAGTATTATAATTTTCTGTATTTTGAGTTTTTATGTATTTAAGAAAATTTTAAAGGTTTTATTTAATCCATCTTCGTCAAATATAGATTTTAGAGAAATATAGTGATTATTTTCAAAGACATATCAAATGAAAAGCCTTATAAAAAATTTGTAGAGCTATATGAAAAAGCTGAGAAAATGAATGAACCATGTATAGATATAATTTGTTTAAGCACATTTGATTCACAAAATAATCAAGTAAATTCTAGATTTTTAAACTTGAAGTACATACTAAAAGATCAATGGACTTTTTTTAGTAACTATAACTCTATAAAAGCCAAGGAAATTGAACAACATGATAATGTTTCACTATGTATGTATTGGAGCACATTAGACTCACAGTTGAGATTAAAAGGTAAGATTTCCAAGTCTCCCAAAATAGTTTCAGATAATCATTTTAGAGAAAGAGACAATAAAAAGAATGCCCTTTCTGTTAGTTCTGAGCAGTCATCAAAAGTCGATTCTTACGAGACAGTTCTTAAAAATTATAATGAAGTTCTTGAAAATTATAATTTTGAGGAAAGACCTAAATATTGGGGCGGATATTCATTTATTCCATTTTATTTTGAATTTTGGGAAGGACATATTTCAAGAATCAATAAAAGGGTCGTTTTTGAGCTTAAAAACGAAACTTGGATTGAATACTTTTTACAACCCTAAAGTATTTGCGAAATTTATTAATTAGTATAAAATTCAACTCAACTATGGCAGTAGAATCTTTATCATTTAACAAATCTTGTTAATCATTAAATGTCACTCTTTTTTAATAATAAATTTTAAATAGGTACTTCTTATAGCTTCATCAAAAAAAAATATTGTTCCAATAAATGAAAAGATTAATGCCAAAGAGGTATTACTCGTTGATGCTAAAGGTGAGAAGAAAGGCATAGTATCACTTTTAGAAGCTTTAGAGGTAGCAAAAGAATCTTCACTTGACTTGGTGCAAGTTTCTCCATCTGATGCTAATCCAGTTGTCTGTAAAATTTTAGATTACGGAAAACATCTTTTCTCTAAGAAAAAAAGCATTTCAGGTTCTAAGACAAAAGTTAAAAAAAACACAACAAAAGAAATTAAATTCAGACCCTCAACAGATGTTGGTGACTATAATATAAAGTTAAAAAAAATTAAAAGCTTTATTCTTGATGGAGATAAGACTAAAATAAGCGTCCGATTTAGAGGTAGGGAAATTCTTAACAGTAATATGGGATTAGATTTATTAAATAAGTTAAAAAAAGAACTTGAAGAAATTGCCCAAGTTGATCAAGAACCATCACTTGAAGGAAGGCAACTTCTGATGATTCTCTCTCCTTTAAAGAAAAAAAGATAAATTTGTTATGGGTTATAAATTAAAAACACATTCAGGAGCAGCCAAACGATTTAAGAGGACAGGTTCTTCGTTAAAAAGTAGAAGTGCGAATAGAAATCATATCTTGACAAAGCAGTCTACTAAAAGAAAAAGACATAATCGCGGCCTAAACAATATGAAAGGAATAGTTCGTAAGATGGCCTCCAAATTAATAAATAGGTAATAATTATGCCAAGAGTTACAAAATCAGTTACTGCAAAAGCTAGACATAAAAAAATTCTTAATTCCACCAAGGGTCATTATGGTGCTAGAAGTAGGCTTTTCAAGACAGCCAAGCAGTCAAATATAAAATCTTTACAATATGCCTTTAGAGATAGAAAAAATAAAAAGAGATCTTTTAGAGCTTTATGGATTGCCAGAATTAATGCTGGATCACGAGAACTGGGAGTACCTTACTCAAAATTAATTAATTCTTTGTCACAAAAAAATATAAAATTAGATAGAAAAATTCTTTCTGATATAGCAATTTCTGATAATCCAACTTTTAAAAAGGTTGTTGAAACTGCATTAAGCTAGCTACTGGTCTCATGCCAGATAAAAAAGATGTAAGTCCTCCAGAGTTAGTAAAAGATAAAGGAGGTTACCATCCAATAAATCAAATAAAAGATTCTTTGATAAATCTTTTAATCTCATTTGGTTTTGAGGAAATATATGGACCCGAAATAGAAACAGAAGAATTTAATTTTGATATGTTAAATATTAAAAAATCACATCCTGCACGTCAAATGCATGACACCTTTTATGTTAATAATAAATCCGATGTTTTAAGAACACATACTTCACCTGTTCAAATAAGAGGTATGTTTGAAAAAAAACCTCCTTTAGCACTTATATCCGGCGGAAAAGTATACAGAAAAGATGATGACGCAACTCATTTACCCATGTTTCATCAAATTGAGGGAATATACGTAGACCAAGATGTTAACTTTGCAAATTTAAAGGGGCTTATTTATGAAATCATTCAGGCAATTTTTGGTAAGGATATAAAATTAAGGTTTAGACCGTCATATTTTCCATTTACAGAGCCATCAGCTGAAGTTGATATCTTATCAAGTGATGGAAAATGGCTTGAAATTCTTGGCTGTGGGGTTGTAAATCCAGTTGTATTACAAAACTGCAACATAAATCATGAAAAATATTCAGGATTTGCATTTGGACTAGGTATAGAGAGGATAGCTATGCTTAAATTTGGCGTAAACGATATTAGAGATTTTTACAAGTCTAACCTAGATTTCTTGAATCAATTCAAATGAAAATACCTTATAAGTATTTCTTAAATAATATTACTTCAAGTCCTAGTATCGAAGAATTATCAGATAAATTATTGCAATTAGGTCATGAACACGAAATTATTGATAATATTTTTGATATGGAGCTAACTCCTAATAGGGGCGACTGTCTTTCACTTGACGGTCTGCTTAGAGATTTAAAACTTTTCTATAACATTTCATTAAAAAAAGATATTTTTAAAAATGATATTAAACCTTTTAAATTTGAATTTATTAATAATGCAAAAGAATCCTGTTCCAAAATTTCTTTTGTATTGATAGAGGTTGATCAAATCCCAGATAGTTATAGTGGCTCATTAAAAGATTTTTTTATTGATTTGAATCAAAAGAAAATCAATTTTTTCACAGATGTTTCCAATTTCATATTGTACGAAACGGGACAACCAACGCATTGTTATGATTATTCGAAGATTTTTGAACCAATAAAGCTTAATTTTCTTGATAAGAATTGTAAATTTGAAACATTATTAGATAAACAAATTGATATAGAGCAAAATGATTTAGTATTTTTAGACAAAAATGACGAAATTATCAATCTTGCTGGAGTTGTTGGTGGTAAAAATACAGCATGCAATGAAAATACGAAAAAAATAATACTAGAGTGTGCTCATTTTGATCCAGAAGCAATTATTGGAAAATCTGTTAAGTATGATATTAATTCAGATGCTGCTTACAACTATGAGAGAGGAACCGATCCTGAATGCCATGAATATGTTATAAGCAGATTCTTAAATATAGTTAACGAGCATACAAACATTGTAAATATTCAACAATTGAAAGAAAAATCTATTGATTTTGAAAAAACATTAATACCTTATGAGGTTAATATTATAAACAAAATATTGGGAACCAATATTAATGATTATGATTGTAAAAAATATTTAGGAAGATTAGGTTTTTCCATCGATAATAATAATATACAAGTTCCATCGTTTAGAAATGATATTAAAACTATAAATGATATTTCAGAAGAAATTGCTAGATCTATTGGATATGATAATATTCAACCGAAAAAAAGAGAAATTTCAGTAAAAAAAGACTCAAACAATAACATCTCAGAAAAAAAAATCAGAAAACTACTTGTGAATCATGGGTTCCATGAGGTTATAAATAATCCTTTTGTTAAAGATAATACAGATGTATCAGTAGTTGTTGATAATCCGCTTGATTCAAATAAAAAATTCCTAAGAACTAATTTAAAAGGCTCCTTATTGGAAAACCTTTTATACAACGAAAGAAGACAAAAAGATTCTGTAAAATTGTTTGAAATATCTGATTTATACTCAAATTCAAATAAAGGAAGGTATGGCTATAAGGTTATTGGTATTATAGCCAGTGGACGGGTTGACAAAAATTATTTAGATTTTTCAAAACAAATAAATGATAAATATCTCGATGGAATTTTGGCCAACATCAATAATATTGATTTTCAAATTGAAGAAATCTCCCGAAAATCTGTAGACTCTAAATTGAAAAATAAAATTATTTTTTGTGAAATTGCATTAGATAAATCTTATAATGTTGATTGCTCATATGATCAATTTGATATAAAAAATCTCAGTTTCCAGAAATATGAACCAATATCAGAATTTCCAAGTTCTCACAGAGACTTGTCATTTTCAATTAAAGATTACTCCAAATGTAAATTACTAGAGGATGTTATCTTAAATCACAGTCATAGCTTATTAAAAGACATATTTGTTTTTGATTATTTTAAAAATGAAAAATTAAAAGAGATAAAAATTGGATTTAGATTTATTTTTCAATCAAACATAAAAACAATTACCGACGAAGAGGTAAATAAAGTAATGAACGAAATTATCTCAAACGCCTTGAGTATTGATTCTGTTAACATTCCTGGATTAGCAAACTAACAATATTATTTTGTTGATTATGTATTAAGATTAAAATTAGCTATAATCTCGCTAAGATTAGATATAATTAAGGGTCTATCCAGAGTGCTTATGAATAAAATTAAATATTTGTTTTTACTAATTTTGCCAGTAGCTCTTGTTGAAGCTCAAGAGCTTGACAGTAGTTATCTAGACAGTTTACCTGAAGACATCAGAGAAGACTTAATGGAAAGGGCTGATGCAAACATGTCAGACAGCCAAGAAAATTATAGGTCATCCCTATATTCAAGCAAGCTTGAGCAAGCTGAGGAATTAATAGAACTGAAATCAAGATTAGAGGCAGATTTAGCAGAATTGGAGAGAAGATTAAAAACAGATGATGATCTATCAATATCTGAAGATCTAGAACTATTCGGTTCTGACTTTTTTAGGACTTTTCAAACATCATTTATGCCAATAAATGAACCTAATCCTGACTCATCATATACTCTTGATAGTGGGGATGTATTAAACGTTCAATTAATTGGTCAATTAAATACTGAAAACACTTTCATTGTAAATGGAAATGGTTCCGTTAACTTGCCTGAAGTTGGACAAATAAATGTAGCTGGGCTTACTCTTGATGAGGCATCTTCAATTATAAAAGCTAAGGTAAATTCTGTTTTAATTGGAACAGATGCATATGTAAATTTATATGAAATTAGAGATGTAAATGTTCTTATTTCTGGAAATGCAAAAAATCCTGGAGTTTATACGCTTACTGGAAACTCAAATATATTGCATGCACTTACAATGGCTGGAGGAGTTAATGAGTTTGGTTCATATAGGGCAATCAATCTAGTAAGAAATGGAGTCGTTGAAGAAACATTGGACGTTTATGATTTATTGATAGATGGAAATTATAATTTAAAAAAACGTCTTCGATCAGGAGATGTAGTATTTATTGAAGCACGTAAAAATATTATTACTATCGATGGTGCAATAAAAAGACCTGCAAAATATGAAATAACTGAAAATGAATTCTTAGGTGATGTGATCAGGTATGCAAATGGGTTAAAACAGACAGCGGATCTACTAAATATATCATTGGAAAGAATGCTAGATGGATCTCTAAAGTCTATCCCTATTAAAAATATTTCGCAGTTTAATTCTATTATTCCAATCGAAGGAGATCTCATTTACATAAGGGAATATGCCTATAGAACAGCCTCAATCTCAGGTGCAGTATACAAACCAGGTAAATACACAATGGCAGCTGGAGAAACAATTGAAGATTTAATAGAAAAAGCTGGAGGATTTACTGATAACGCATACCCCTTTGGTGCCGTATACGAAAATGAGGATGCAAAAACAATTAATAAGAAGGCACAAGAATTATTATATGAAGAATTTTTAGATAATATAATTGCTCTCAGCCAATTAAATATTGGACAAAATTTTGATTTGACCCCTGTTTTAAAGCTTACTGAGGAAATAAAAAATTCTAAGCCTAGTGGAAGAGTTGTAGTTGACTTACTTAGCGATAATCCAGATGACTTTCTCAACATCAGCGCAGGTGACAAGTTAATAATTCCGGAAAGAACAAATAGTGTATTTGTTTATGGCGAAGTCTCATCAGAGGGAGCCATTACTTTTGTACCTGATGAGGGCGTTGACTATTTTGTTGAAAAGTCTGGAGGATATAAAAGGTTTGCAGATAATGAGTCTATTTATATACTTCATCCAAATGGTGAAACTCAGCGATACTCTAAACAAAGAAATTTGTTCGCTAACGAACCTAGAAATCTCAAAATGTATCCTGGTTCAGTAATCTTTGTTCCCAGAAAATTGGATAACTCATCCACAAGAAGACTGGCTACACAAGCTTATGTATCAATTTTAGGAAATCTTGGAGTGGCTTTGGCATCTTTATCTTCAATTAACAATAATAATTAGATAGAGATTATGAATGTTGAAAATATTAGTTAATTTTTTTAAAAAAACTTTTTCATTATCACTCTTTTTTTCTTTCAATTACATAATTGCAGATAGCTACAATTATAATTCATACAACAATCATGGTGTTGTTGGGTTAATTAATATTCCTACAGCTAGAATTTATGATGAGGGAGTGCATGGAATTACATTGTATGATGGAACTCCTGATCAAAAAATTACTCTTTCATCAAATCCATATGACTGGCTTGAAGCCTCTTTCTTTTACAGCAATATCCAAGGATTACCATATCCAGGTTTTGAGTATCAAGATTATAAAGATAAAGGATTTAATATTAAGGTTAGAATTAAAGAGGAAGGTAATCTACCTGCAATCGCAATAGGACTAAATGATTTTGCTGGAACTGGATTTCACAGCTCAGAGTATATAGTTGCTAGTTACGGCATTAATAAACTTGATATGCATTTTGGGCTTGGATGGGGTCAGTTAAATGGCTCAAGTCAAAAATTTGATAATCCTTTTGGATACATAACAGATAACTTTAAAACAAGGCCAACTGATTTTGGCAAAGGTGGAACGGTGGATCCCTCTAGATATTTTTCTGGACAAAGCGCTTCACCTTTTGTAGGTATTTCATATAGCTTAAGAAATAATCTACTATTGAAAATTGAAACTGATACAACCAATACAGAGGAAGGGAGAATTAGTTATGACAATCCCGAGAGTGATTTTTCACTTGGACTAGATTATGTTATCAATGATAATTTTTCTTTAGGCGCTTCATTTGAGAGAGGGAACTATTTTTCTTTAAGATTTATTTATAGAAATAATCCTGAAAGATCGATCAAAAAATATCAATATCGTAATGCAGAATCTGATGATAATGATGACAAGTATACAAAACTAATTAAAAATTTAGAGGAAAATGGAATAGGCGTTAATAAAATTACTGAGAGCTCTAAAACAATCGGCTTAGAGCTCACACAATTTATTCATCCTAACCTTAAAGTTGTTGAGCAAATTATTTCAGAAGCATCTAGAAATGCAGGAATTAAAAAAAATATAAAGAAAGATTTAAAGATAGCTGACCTTAGAGGCGTTTCCGAGCTTGATGAGATCTATAAAAGAAATGCAAGGACAATATATGAAAGAAAAACTTCAAGAAAAATAAATACTGATACTGGACTGCGATTTAGACCCTTTCTTGCATCTAGAGAAGAATTCTTTAAAGGCGCATTATTAGTTGAAAATAATACAGAATTTATCATCAAAGAAAATTTATTTTTCAACACTAATTTAAAATACAACTTAGCTGATAATTTTGATGATCTGAGATTTCCTCCAGTTACTACATTCCCAGCTCAAGTAAGATCAGATGTAAAGCAATATCTTTTAAATATGGATGAGGGTGTTTTATTAGGCAGAGCTCAATTAGATTATCATTTCACACCAAGAGATAATCATCACTTTATGTTTACTGGAGGAGTTCTAGAGGATATGTTTTCTGGAATTGGTTTTGAATACCTATTTTTTAAAGCAAATAATAATTATTCGCTAGGTGTTGAAGCTTTTAAAGTTAAGAAAAGAGATTATAACTGGAGATTTGGCCATCTAGATTATGAAAATACAACAGTAACTGCAAATTTGTATTATAGAAATTATGGCTATATACCATTTGATATGAAAGTCTCTGCTGGAGAGTATTTAGCTGGTGATGTCGGAACGACAATCGAATTTTCAAGGAAATTTGCTAATGGTGTTGAGTTTGGAGCTTTTGCAACATTTACAGATGTCTCATTTGATGAATTTGGTGAAGGTAGTTTTGACAAAGGAATATTTTTTAATATTCCAATATTTGGAAACACCATTGCATATACTTGGAGACCTTTGACCAAGGATCCTGGTGCTAAAGTGATAAGAAGGAATACTCTTAATGATTTACTAGTGAGGTTTAGACAGATCAATTAATTAATTATTCTGATAAATAAAAAAATTTAAATTTAAATAAGTGTAAAAAATGCACATTTTAAGCATTATTGATAAATGTTTATGAAAAAAATACATAAAAACTTTCAAATTTACTTAAAAATACAGTATCATTCACTTCCGGAGTTGTATTTACAATCAACTTATGTGAATATAGCTTCATATAGCAAAACAATTAGAGGATATAGCTATGAAAAAATTTTATTTATTTAGTTTAACGTTAGTTAGTTTGGGGCTAGCTACAGATATAAGTTCTGAAACACTTAATGAGATGGAAGCACGTATCGGTCAAATGGGTGTATTAGAACTTCAAGATAGGAGAGCCTTTTTACTTCAAGAACAAGAAGGTACTCAAAATCCTTCTCGTTTAAAAGAAATTGCTGATGAGCTTAGCGCCATCCAAAAAGCACTTGTTGTTTTAGTAGGCGCAGCTGTAATATCAAATGTTACAGATGATGGTTATAACGATAATGTTCCTCCTGTTATAACACTAAATGGATCTAATCCTGACAGTGTTGAACTCGGTAACACTTATAGTGATCCTGGAGCTACAGCTTTTGATGAATTTCATGGTGAAACACCAGTAACATCATCTAGTGATGTTGATACCTCTACAGTAGGTTCTTATACAATTACTTACACAGCAACTGACTTAGATGGAAATACTGCAACAGCTTCAAGAACTGTAAATGTTGTTGATACGACAGCTCCTGTAGTAACAGTAACAGGTGATAATCCAGCTACCGTTGAGCTTGGTGGAACATATACTGATGCTGGAGCCACTGCTACAGATGCTTCTGGAACAGTTACTGTTGTTACAAGTGGTGACACAGTCGATCCAGATACATTAGGAACATATACAATTACATACACATCCACTGATGCTTCAGGGAACTCTGGAACAGCATCAAGGACTGTTAATGTTGTTGACTCAACAGCACCTGTATTCACTTCATCATCAACATTTGTAGTTGATGAAGGAGCAACAGCTGTTGGTACTGCAACTGCCACAGATATTCAAAGCGTAACATTCTCAATATCTGGCTCTGTACTTGCAATTACCAGCGATGGAGTAATTACATTCGTTCAGCCTGCAGATTATGAAGGTTCATACATAACTGATGATCCATCAACACTTGCATATGGCGGCGAGTTAGTTGAATTTACTGCTACAGTTACAGCAACTGATGCTAGCTCAAATGCAGCTACACAGGTCATAACTGTTAGTATTAGAGATGCGGATGGTATAGATGATAACCCTGCTACAGGTACTTCTACTGGTACGACTACAACAGGCACTTATCTAGATTCTGATACAGGAACTGGAACAGGAACTGGAACTGGAACTGACACAAGTACTGGAACAGGAACAGGAACTGGAACTGATACTAGTACTGGAACTGGAACAAGTTCAGGAACATCTACATAATAGATAACTAAATTAGTGAGCCTTGGAAAAAAAGATATTATAAAAAATATCTCTTCCAAGGCTCATTTTTCACATAAGAAAAGTAAAAAAATACTCGATATGTTTGTTGAGTTTATTTGCTCAAATTCAAAAAATAATTCGGTAAAAATTGCTAAATTTGGAACTTTTTACACACATTCATCTCCAAAACGATATGGAAGAAATCCAAAGACAATGGAAGAGTTTCTTATTCCCGAGAGGACAAAACTTTCTTTAAAAGTTTCGCAGAATGTGAAAAACTTAATAAACTAACAAAATTGGTCGGGATGGCCGGATTTGAACCGACGACCACTACACCCCCAGTGTAGTGCGCTACCAGGCTGCGCTACATCCCGAAAAAAATAATATATAATGTTTACCTGCATTTATACATAGTTTTTAAAAAAAATAACATTGGTACCAAATAAATTATTAATAATATTAGTTCTCATCACTGTTTCACATGTGATACTTTCTGATAATGAAGTAAAAACTTCCTCTGGTATTGTGGATGGTTACAAAAAAGGGAGAGTATTATATTGGGATGATATTCCATATGCGAAGCCCCCAATAGGTAAATTAAGATGGAAAGCACCAAGAGTTATAAACGATCCTGATAAGATTATATTACCAAAGAAAGAAAATTATTGTGTTCAGAGACCCTCAACGCTTGGCGGTCCTGGAGGAGAAGGACTATATGTTGGGACTGAGGATTGCTTGTATCTAGACGTTTCAGCTCCATCAAAAAAAGGTTCTAACTTACTGCCTGTAATGTTTTGGATACATGGTGGGGGAAATACATCTGGATTAAAAGATTTGTATGATTTTAGCAAGATGGTCAAAAGACATAATGTGATTGTAGTAAGAATAAATTATAGATTAGGTCCGTTTGGCTGGTTTTATCATCCATCAATACAAGAACTTCAAGATGATATTGATAAAACATCAAATTTTGGAACTTTAGACATAATAGCTGCATTAAAGTGGGTTAAAAAAAACATTAAACAATTTGGAGGAGATCCTAATAATGTAACAATCTTTGGTGAGTCTGCGGGTGGTCATAATGTGTTTTCTTTATTAGTATCTGATCAATCAAGTGGTCTATTTCATAAAGCAATATCAATGTCGGGCTATACAACCTCAATAAAAACAAGAGATGCTTTCATTCAGGAGAATAAGTCATCTACTTCATCTCACACAAGTTCTGAGATCGTAAAAAGAATTATTTATGATAAATTTGGCAAAAGTAAAATATATTCTAATGAATCAATTAGAAGTACTTTACTAAATCTTTCAACAGAAGATTTTTTTAAACATTATGCAGAACGAGAGCCATACGAAGAAATCCCTTTATTGACATCTGATGGAATAGTTATACCTGAAATTGGATTAAGAGCATCACTTTTTAGTGAAGAATATGTGAACAGAGTTCCTACAATCGCAGGCTCTAATAAAGATGAGGTTAAATTATGGCTAGCAACAGCAGAATATTTTGTCCAACTTGATTATTCTCCAGTTGGCAAATTATTAGACATACCTAAAGTTTCTCTTAAAAACGAAGATGCATTCGAGGCTTTTAATTATTATAGGAGCTCAGCTTGGAAAATCAGAGGTGTCGATATTCCATTAAAGGCTTTACATGAGTCTGGTAATAATAATCTCTATGCCTATAGATATGACTGGGATGACCATAGAAGATATGTTGTTGCAGATTTTAAAAAACTTATTGGCGCAGCTCATGCTACAGAAATTCCTCTTTTGGCAGGAAATGCAAAACTTGTTGGCGGATATCCTTTATCTGACCTAATCTATCCATCAGGTAAATCAAAAATTTTTACATCAAGAAATATGATGCGATTTTGGTCTAACTTTGCAAAAAATGGTGAGCCGGGTAAATCTTCCAATGGAATCATTTGGAATTCTCTGGTTGAAGATGGTATTTTAGGGTCCTCTTACATTGTATTAGATAATAGACAAGGTTTGAGCATTCAATCGGAAACCAAAACTTTTAAATCGTTAACAATGGAATTGTTTGAGGATAATAGAGTAAATAATTTAGAGAAATGTGTAATATTGCTTCAGATGTTCACATTTGTTGGAAATGATTTATATGATGAGAATATTAATCAATATCCTGGTAAATGTAGTAGATCAGATTCAGAGAATTTTTTAATTGAAAATGCTAGTTTTATAGAATACTAGTTCTTTGCTTCATTCTTTAATTTCAAAACATCAATATCTTTAATTTTTATCAAATCAGCAACCCTTCTAACTAACCTTTCCTCGTCAACATCTAATCTTCCATCAGCATAAGCTGTTTGCCACATGAATCTTAATAAAGATATTTTTTCATTTTTTGTATAATTTTTATTTATATCTTCGATAAATTCGTGAAAAGAAACACTATCTTTGCTATAAGTCTCAACAATATTCAAAATTTCATTATTATTTTTTCCTACTTTTTGTGAAATTTTCTCTATTTCTTGCATGAGTATCGAAAGTTCATCATTGGTAATTTCACCATCTGATCTTGCAATTTCGTATGCTAGCACAGTAGCGGTTAACTCTAATTCAAACGACGACTCTTGTTTAGATTCTTTATTTTTTTCTTTTTTAAAAAAATTAAACATATCAATATTACTTATAAAAATTTTTTCCAAAATTTGTTTGTGAATAAATAATATACAAAAGCATATATGAAAAATAAATAAGTTGATATATATGATGAAAGATAAGATTCAATAAGAATGCCAAAAATGCCAGTGAAAACAGTTATTAAAAGTATTACAAAAAGAGTTCTCTTTGGAGAAAAAATATTCATTAATTTGTGATGGATATGGTCTCTTCCAGCATCGCTCCAACTTTTCCCTTTTTTTGTTCTTGAATATATTAGCCCTATACAATCAAGCAATGGTATTGCAACGAACCATAAAACTGTAATTGGTTCAATGCTATATATCACACTTTGTGATGCATAAATCGCGATCCATGCAACCCAAAATCCTACAAGATTAGAACCACTATCCCCAAGGAATACTCCTCTTTTTTTTCCAAATATACCCATATTAAATAAAACGAAACCTATCATCGAACCAATAATTAAAACTAACATCGAGTCATAAATTAAACCTGAATAAAAACCAATTAACATTAAGGTGATCATTGCGCAACCTGAACATAGACCATTTATTCCATCCATCATATTAAATGCATTCATTATTCCAACAACACAAAATATTGTTACAGGTATACTAAATACTCCAAGATTAATATCTCCTAATCCAAATAAGTTGCCTAATGTTTCCAGATAAACGCCAGTACTCATAATCATATATATTGACAAAAAAACTTGTATTAAGATTCTATATATTGGTTCTAAATCTTTGAAATCGTCAATCAAAAATAATATTAGTAAAGGAATTGAAATTACCATAAGCTGAAAAGTAAATTCTGGAAGATATCCTGTCAAATTATTAAGATCAATGTATAGTTTGCCAGAAACTAAAAGAGCAATTAAAATACCCAAACCACCAGTTAAAGGAGTAGGTCTTTTATGAAATTTTCTACTTCTATCTGGTAAATCAACAAGAATATTATATTTTTTTGCATAATTTCCTAATATAGAATTTATGGTCATTGAAGCAATAATGCTTATAATTATGTAATCAAATATTATTGTTAAATCCATTTATATATTTTATAACTAATATGCATAAATTTAATACACACTTTTACATAATTGACTATCTTATTGTATTTACATTAATAGGTTTTTCTTCATCATTTTTATATGCAAGCCCAGTCCTTGAAAAACTAAATGTTCCAGATGGATTTGAAATTAGCATTTTTGCAGATGGTCTTGATTCTCCTAGACAACTCGCTGAGACTGAAGAAGGCTATATAGTTGTAGGATCAAAAAAAGGAGATGCAATTTTTGCACTTTATGATTCAAACTCTGATGGATATGCTGAAAAAAGAATTCTAATCTCTGAAAATTTGCAAAATCCTACTGGAGTTACTGTGCATGATGGAAACCTTTATTTTGCAGAAATAGATACGATCTGGGTTATAGAAGATATAGATACATGGCTAAATTCAAATTCTAAATCATTGCCAAACAAATACATCTACATGAATGATTTACCATCTGAAACATGGCATGGTTTCAAATATATTGATTTTGGTCCAGATGGAAATCTTTATAT
>MDTG01066725.1_pt1 | contig 50205 bp, 59 predicted proteins | sample 811421 | NCBI WGS metagenome assembly MDTG01 (sample SAMN05326645, study PRJNA326480) | marine metagenome | isolation source: seawater | place: Pacific Ocean: South East | collected 2011 | reverse complement strand
AAGCAATTAAATCTTATAAATAAATGGTCAGATGAAAAATTAAAAAATGAAGTTTTTAATTTAATCCAACCAAAAAATTGCACAAAGTTAATAGTTAAACCAGAATAATTTTATGACTTTATTTAATCTTTTTATTGATCCTAGGCCTTCTCCAAAAATAATTTCCACAAAAATTTGGATTGAAGGAGGAAGTAGATGCGATGAAAAGAAAAAAAGAGGTTCTCATCAACTTCTGGGTTCACTATTAACAAGAGGATGTGGTCCCTATTCATTTTTCAAACTTACAGACCTAATTGAAAATTGTGGAGCAAACCTTGACTGTGAAACTTTTGAGGATGGTTTACTGTTAAGTCTTAAGTGTATTAATGATGATGCAGAAAAACTTATACCAATACTTGGTTGGATGATTAAGGAACCTCATTTAGAGGATAAATATTTAAATATCGAAAAAAAATTAGCAATTCAATCAATAAAAAGGCAACAAGAAAATCCTTTTTTCGTAGCTTATGATAGTTGGAGGCAAATTACTTATAGAGATAGCGGTTATGGTCATGATCCATTAGGTATTATTGATGAAATAAAAGAAATAAAAAATGAAAATTTAATAAACCTTGCTAATACAATTCCGTATAGAAACAAAAGTATTGCCTTATCCGGATCAGTTAACGAAAATATTAAAGACAAGTTATTATCAATAGATCCATTTAATGAACTTTTTAACAATAATATAAACACAGAAAATTTATATGTAAATTTTAAAAACAATGAGATTTTTAATAATAAAATATCTATGAATTTCCAAAATACAAATCAAATAGTTTTTATCGTTGGCAATTCAACTGTTGGATATAACCACGATGATTTTTTAATATTAAATATATTAAGTTGTCATCTTGGTAGCGGGATGTCAAGCAAATTATTTAAAGAGTTGAGGGAGAAAAATGGACTTGCTTATGATGTAGGAACTCATTTCCCTTTAAGAGACTTTAATACGCCATTCTTAATTCATGCATCATCAAGTGTTGACAAAGGTCTAGCAACAATAACTTTAATAAAAAGAATATTGTATGAATTAAAAGAGAATTTGATTTCAGAAGATGAATTATCACTCGCAAAAGCCAAATATAAAGGCCATGTCGCACTTATGAAGCAAACTTCTTCTCAAATTGCAGAAAGGAGAGTTAGACTTACAAATTACAAAAATCAATCAGATTACGATAATAATAATTTAGAAAAATTGGAAAGATTGAGCATTGGAGATATTAAAAAGGTATCTATAAAATATTTAGCAAATCCAAATATCAGTATATGCGGCCCGAAAAATATCGTTTCAAAAGCGGCTAAAGAATGGCTTAGAAATTAGTAATTAATTGGTATCTTTTTTAATATTTAATTTTTCATATGGTATTAGAAATGTTCCTCTTCTAAATCTAACCTCAGCAGTTTGCTTAGATCTCAAGCCAACAACTTCTCCCACTTCATCAAGAGAAACCAAGTCAGGAGGCCTTAGCATTGGCATTGGATCATTTGTCTTCAGGTATGAGAGAGGAGATGAAAGATAAACTTTCGTGCCAATAATCAAATCCATAAAATAAATAAATTTGGAGCTATTAGCCCTTTTTTGAAAATAAAATAGAAAAATTTCTTTTTATTTTGAAAGAATTGGCTTTATTTATTAATATATAGTAAAACAAGTGTTAATTGAGACATCTTACTTTAATAATTTCAGCTATAGCAGGATTAATGATGATTATTGTAGGAGTTCATATCCCTACAGCAATTCTATTACCGTCTTATGATCAAACATTAAACATACTTTCTCTAAAAACATCTTGGCAAACTCCATCCTTATTAATTTCTTCAATAATATGTGGGTCTAAGTCTTCTTTAATCGCAGCTACTGCCTATCTAACAATAGGTCTTTTTTATATACCTGTTTTTCATGGCGGAGGAAGTATAGGGTATGCGCTAACACCAGAATTTGGATATTTAATTAGTTTTCTCCCAACATCTTTTCTTGTTGGTAATCTGTCTAAGAAAATAAGAGGAAATAAAATAATAGGATACACTTTATGCTCAATTGTAGGATTATTGATTATTCATACTATTGGTGTCTTTAATTTATTACTTGGTTCCTTGACACAAAAATGGGATGAAACCTTATATAACATGTTATTCAAATACACAATTGTTCCTTTCTTTCACCAATTATTAATCTGTCCAGCAGTAGCATTAATAGGTATTACAATGAAAAAAATACTTTTTATAAAATGAAAAAAAGTATGTTCAAAATAAAAAATATATTTTTAATAAGCACTATTGTAATTTTATTAGATCAAATTTCAAAGATCTTTGTATTAAAAAATTTAAATGAAGGAATAACTTTAAATCTAATTCCTTATTTATTAGATTTAAGATATATAGAAAATACAGGTGCCGCATTTAGTATATTTTCTCAGCAGACAACTTTACTATCTTTGCTAAGTATTATTGTAAGTATTGGCTTAATTATTTGGATAATTAAAAAAAAATCATTTACATACTTGTTAGGATTAACGATTGGTTTATTATTGGGCGGCACAATTGGCAATGGTATAGACAGAATTAGATTAGGTTTTGTTATTGATTTCCTTGAAATAATACCATTTGATTTTCCAATATTTAATCTCGCAGATTTAGCAATAAGCACCTCAGTTTTTTTTATAATATTAGATTCATTAAAATCAAAAAAACAACTTAAATAACATGAATATAATTAGACTCACATAATAAAATGACTAGAAAAAAACTTTTAATTTTAATTTTATTTTTATTACCATTTTTCTTAGTAATCGCTGGGATTATAGGTGCAATTATTCGATTAATAAATATACAGAATCTAGTTATCATGTCGTTACTAATATTTTGCTTTATAAAATATTCAAGGTCGAAAATATTTAAGTTACTTTTAAATAAATTTATTTTTAAAAGTAATAAAAGTAAAAGATTATCTTCTATTCCAAGGACAAAAAAAGATGCCGCCAAGCAAAGTCTCTTTAGTATTGATCAACTAATGAAACAAATAGAGAATAAAGTCGCACTAGAGGGATTAAGATTAGAACGTCAAAGAGTTGAAGAAGAGTTATCTCGAGGAGATATAGAGGTTGTAGTTTTTGGGACTGGTTCAAGCGGGAAAACATCATTAATAAGATCCCTACTTAATCAAATAGTTGGTAATACAGGTCCAATGATGGGATCAACTACCAAAAGCATTTCCTATAGACTTTGTCTAAAAGGTCTTGAAAGAGGAATTAAGATTATTGATACTCCAGGGATACTTGAATCAGGAAATATTGGAAGATTAAGAGAAAAAGAAGCACTAATACAAGCAACTCGTTCAGATCTCATGATAGTTGTCATTGACAGTGATCTTAGAGATACTGAATTTAAAATAATTAAAAGCCTCTCAGAAGTAGGTAAGAAACTTTTTCTAGTGCTCAATAAAATTGATCTAAGAGGGATTGATGAAGAGGAACGGCTATTAGCAATTCTTAGAAATAGAGTTAAAAGCTTTATAAATGCAGATGATGTTATTCCAGTCTCAGCATCACCACAAACAATACCAAAAATCGGAGGTAATCCATATCAACCATCTCCTGAAATTGAAAAGCTTGTAAAAAGACTTGCAATTGTTCTACATGAAGAAGGAGACGAACTTCTCGCAGACAATATTCTTTTGCAATGTAAAAATCTTGGCAACATTGGAAGGGATATTCTCAATAACCAAAGAGAAATAAAAGCAAAATTTAAAATCAATCGATATGGTTGGATAAGTAGTGGAGTTGTTTTTTTTACACCACTACCTGGAATAGATTTATTAGCAACTGCTGCAGTTAATACTCAGATGGTCATAGAAATAGGGAGAATATATGGTATTGAAATAACTAAAGAAAGAGCGAAGGAACTTGCTATTTCTGTAGGAAAAACCATTACAAGTCTTGGATTAGTCCAGGGAGGTATTTCTGCAATTGGGACAATTCTTAAACTAAATTTGCCTACAGTATTGGTAGGTAAATTTATTCAAAGTATTACTGCAGCATGGCTGACAAGGATTGCAGGAGAAAGTTTCATATATTTTTTCCAAAAAGATCAAGATTGGGGGGATGGAGGTATACAAGAAGTTGTTCAAAAAAAATATAAACTTAACAAAAGAGAAAGACATCTAAATAAATTTATAAAACAAGCATTTGAAAGAGTCATTGATCCGCTAATTAAAAATGACTTTAAAAAATTACCTCCTAACCCAATGCGTCAAGAGAGGGATGAATCATAGATCTTGAGTCTAAAATAAAAACAATTATTAAATAAATAACTGCGATACTCACAGAAATAAAAACTGTAATAAATGATATAAATTCTTTTCTTGTATTCTTTTCCATTATTTTATTGATTGATTTAGAAGTTCTGAAAGTTTAAGTATATGATCCTTGCTTGTATGAGGATTACCAAAAACAACTTTTATATGATGTCTATCAGAATAATATGGTTTAGAGATCATAAAAGAATTTTTAAGAAGGTGCTCTTTGGTCCTTTTAGCCCAATTAAAAGAATCGTCTATTGACATATTTTTAGGGGTTAATGCTAATAAATGGAGAGGCCCACTCTTAATATCAAATTTTGAGCTATCAAGAAGTTCCTCAAATATAACTCGACGATTAATAGAACCTTGTAGTAGAGATTTTATACCAGTTTGGCCTAATTGCCTTAATCCAATCCAAAGTTTAAGTATCTCTGCTGGTCTAGTTCCTTGAATCCCAATTTCACCTCCATTGATATCATCATTGATCATCGGCTCAAGGTAAGGCATATTTGTCCCAAAAGTATCTCTTAATTTTTTCTTATTTGAGAGCAAAAGAATTGAAGATGTTTTGGCAATCCCAAGGATTTTTTGTGGGTTAATTGAAAGAGAGTCAGCTAAATTTAATCCCTCGACGATTGATTTTGTAGTTTTATCAATCCCAAATATCCCGCCTATGGCACCATCAATATGCAACCAAATCCCTTCCTTAACGCATAACTTTTTGAGATCAATTAATGGATCAATTGATCCTCTTATTGTTGTACCAGCAGTGGCAACAATAGCAAAACATTTTTTCTTATGATTTTTTATACTTCTTAATTCATCTTCAATTTTACTAAGACACATCCTCCCTTCACTATCTGTATCAACTCTACGAATTGAACTTTCAGGAAGACCCATTACTTTAATTGCTTTTTGTAATGAATAATGAGAATCTTTGCTTGCGATTATAACGGCATCTGAATCGTCTCTAAGATTACATTCATTTCTAGCAACAACTAACGCAGATAAATTAGTAAGACTTCCTCCACTGGATAAGGCACCTCCACTACTTTCAGAAAATCCAATACATTTAGCGAACCAGTCACAGACCTTATCCTCAAGTTTACTTAAACTTGGTGATAGTTCATTAGCAAGCATATTGTTATTTAAGCCTGCGCATATCATGTCGGCGGCAATAGATGATATTAATGGAGGTGGATCTAAATGTGCAAGTGATCCTGGATGAGAAGGTCTAAAAGATGCGTCCATTATTAATTTAAAATCAGAAATTAATCTGGATTCACTTAATCCATCTTTTTCTGGAAGAATAGATGAAATGTCCATCTTTCCTGGAAGTGGCTCGGAATTAGTTGTTTCTGAATACCAGTTACAGAGTAAATCGCAGGATTTTTGTAAAAAATCTCTTAGTTCTGTATCAATTTCATTAGGCGGTGAAAAATAGTCCAAAGATGTTAAATTTTGGTTTTGATTAAGAAATTGGTAATAATAAGTATGAAAGATATTCTTTCATTTAATAGTCTTATTAATCCAGAAAAACTGCAATAAAAAAATTGTTTAATCCAATTGATTTAAATCAGCAAAAAGCTGAAGAGTGGATGAAAATTCTTATTAAAAGATCTAAAAGTGCTGGAGATCAGGGAGAGATCCCTGTCGCAGCAGTTATTCTAGATTCATTCGGTAAATGCATTGGTCATGGAATTAATAATAGAAATAAAGATCATGATCCACTAGGTCATGCTGAAATCATTGCAATAAGACAAGCTTCTCTCATAAAGAATGACTGGCGACTTAATGATTGCACATTAATAGTTACTCTTGAACCTTGCCAAATGTGTACTGGAGCCATAATACAAGCCAGGTTAGGTCAAGTTATTTATGGGGCATTTGATGAAAAAAGGGGATGCTTGGGAGGGACAATTGACTTATCTATCCACAAAAGTTCTCATCATAAAATGATTGTTAAGAAAGGAGTACTTAAAGAGGAGATAAGCAGAGAACTTAAGGAGTGGTTCAAGAAAAAAAGAAACTTTATTTCTTAAATTTTGGTAATTCAGATTCAAACAAGTCAAGAATTTTCTGAACATTTTTAATTCTCGAATTGTGTCCCATTAAACCTATTCGCCAAACTTTTCCAGCGAGTACACCCAAACCACCTCCAATCTCGACTCCAAAATTATTTAAAAGATGAAGTGCAAATGCTTTGCCATCAATATTTTTAGGGATACAAACAGTAGTTAAAGTGGGCAGTCTCAATTCGTAAGGAACATGCATTTCTAAGCCCAACTTTTCGAGTCCGAACCAAAGAGCTTCAGCATTAGAACGGTGCCTTTTCCATGAATTTTCCAAACCTTCATCACTTAGTAATCTTAAGGCTTCTCTAATTCCAAAATTCATATTCACAGGAGCTGTGTGATGATAAACACGATCACTTCCCCAGTATTTATTTAATAAAGATACATCTAAATACCAATTTGAAACTTTGGTTTTTCTCGAATTAAGCTTCTCTTCCGCTCTAGCATTTAGGGTGAATGGACCTAGTCCAGGAGGGCAACTTAAACCTTTTTGGCTGCAACTATAAGCAAGATCAACTTTCCAACTATCAAGATAAAGTGGAACTCCTCCAAGAGAGGTGACCGTATCAAGAAGCAAAAGGCAATTATGTTCTCGACAAAGTTGTCCTATCCCTTCTATTGGTTGTCTAATACCAGTCGATGTTTCTGCATGAACAATTGCAAACAACATAGGTTTATATTTTTTCAATGCATCTTCTATTTCATTAAGCTCAAAAGCTTGTCCCCATTCCTTTTCAATTGTCTTGACATCTGCTTGATATCTACCAGCCATGTCAACAAGCCTGTTACCAAAATAACCATTAACACCAACTAATACTTTATCTCCAGGTTCAACAACATTTGCAATAGTAGCTTCCATGGCAGCACTACCAGTACCACTCATTGGTAATGTCATACGATTGTCCGTTTGCCAGACATATCGGAGAAGTTCTTGAACTTCACTCATCAAGGAAACATAGAAAGGATCTAAGTGTCCAACAGGATTAAGTGCTAAAGCTTCCAGAACAGCTGGATGAGCATTAGAAGGACCTGGCCCAAGCAATAACCTCTCAGGCACTGAAACTGGAGGGAAAACTTTTTTATGGTGACTTTCTACCTTTGGCAGAGTTTCTGGAATAGACAATGTCTAAAATCTATCTTCTAAGAGCCTAAACAGTAGAGTGCAAAATCCGAAGGTTTTTTATTGGTATTGCAATAGCCTAGAAATGTTTTTTTATGATTTTTGAACTTGAGATCAACAAAAGTGTTCAAAAAGGTACTCGTTGATACAAAACTAGTATGGATCGCTTATTAACTTCTAATAAGGTACAAATCTATGAATACTAAATCCATGGGCAAATCTTCACAGGACGTTTTAAGACAAATAAAAGATGAAGGAATTGAGCTTGTTGATCTTAAATTCACTGATCTGCATGGGAAATGGCAGCATTTAACAGTAACTACCGACTTAATTGAAAGTGAATCATTCACCGAAGGATTGGCATTTGATGGTTCATCTATAAGGGGATGGAAGGCCATAAATGAATCTGATATGTCAATGGTTCCTGATCCAAACACGGCTTGGATAGATCCTTTTTACAGTCATAAGACTCTGAGTTTGATTTGTTCAATTCAGGAACCAAGAAGTGGTGATCCATACTCAAGATGTCCAAGATCTCTAGCTCAAAAAGCTCTAAAATATCTATCAAATACAAATATTGCAGATAAAGCATTTTTTGGTCCAGAGCCAGAATTTTTTCTATTTGACGATGTCAGATACAATTCAAGTGAAGGAAGTTCTTCATATTCAGTAGATACAATTGAAGCGCCATGGAACACAAATAGAATTGAAGAAGGCGGCAATCTTGGATACAAAATCCAATACAAAGAAGGATATTTTCCCGTAGCACCAAATGATACTGCTCAAGATATACGATCTGAAATGTTGTTATTGATGGGTGAGCTAGGCATCCCTATTGAAAAACATCATCATGAAGTAGCAGGCGCCAGTCAACATGAGTTAGGTATGAAATTTGCTCCATTAATCAATGCGGCAGATAATGTAATGATTTATAAGTATGTAGTTAGAAATATTGCAAAGAAATACGGGAAAACTGCAACATTCATGCCAAAACCTGTTTTTAACGACAATGGAACTGGTATGCATGTTCACCAAAGCCTATGGAAAGGAGATCAACCTTTATTTTTTGGTGAAGGCACTTATGCAAATCTTTCTCAAACAGCTAAGTGGTACATAGGTGGAATCCTTAAACATGCTCCATCATTTTTAGCTTTTACAAATCCAACAACTAACAGTTATAAAAGATTAGTGCCTGGTTTTGAGGCTCCTGTAAACCTTGTTTATTCTCAAGGGAATAGATCAGCAGCAGTAAGAATTCCCTTAACAGGCCCAAATCCAAAAGCTAAAAGACTTGAGTTCAGATCAGGTGATGCTCTTGCAAATCCATACATTGCCTTTTCTGCTATGATGATGGCAGGCATTGATGGAGTTAAAAATCAAATTGATCCCGGTGATGGTGTTGATGAAGATTTGTTCGAATTACCATCAGAAAAACTTGAAAGTATTAAAACAGTTCCTTCCTCTCTTAATGATGCTCTTGAGGCACTAAAATCCGACAATGATTATTTAAAAGAAGGTGATGTATTTAGTGACGACTTTATAAATAATTGGATTTCACTTAAATATGAGGAGGTACAACAACTTCGTCAGCGTCCACATCCTCACGAGTTTTTTATGTATTACGATGCATAAATTATTACGCAAATAATCAATCAAATTTTGTTATGAGAAGCGTCAAACAAGAAATTATAAATATTATAAAAAGATAAAGAATAAATATTTTGTTAGGTAATTTTATAATTTGTCTCAAAAGTGTTATAAATCTGCTGGAATAGAAGCCATACATTTAATTTTGATGGCTTCCTCAAACGTTGCAAAAATAGCTTATAAGACTCTCCAGCAGGGTAAAAATTTAGCTGGCCTAGCACACAAAGGCGTTACGACAAAAATAATGGAAGTAATGTTACCTGATTCAAAATCTGATTTTCCTTTGAATCCAAAGCTCCTGAGTGATTTAAGGGATTCTATAGATTTGCTTGAACAAATTGACTGGAATGAGGCCGAAAATGGAATTTATCCAGTCTCGCAATTATTTGAAGCCCCTTGGGTTGAGTGGGCAAAAAAGTATCCTTTGATTTGGTTAGATATGCCATCAACTTGGGAAAGGAGGAGGAAAAGTAAAACCAGAGAGATTCCAAAAAAAATTGATCAAGACCTTTATCCAGATTATTATCTACAAAACTTTCATCACCAAACTGATGGATATTTAAGTGAACATTCAGCAAAGATATACGACTTGCAAGTGGAAATCCTTTTTAATGGTACCGCCGACTTAATGAGGAGGAGGATTCTATCGCCACTGAAAAAGGGTTTAAAAGAATTTGATGATAGGAATACAAGTAGAATTAATGTGCTTGATGTTGCAACTGGCACTGGAAGAACAATTCAACAAATTAGAGGTGCTTTACCTGATATTAATCTTTATGGAATTGATCTTTCTGGTTCATATTTAAAACAAGCAAGTAAATATTTAAGCTCAAGGAAAGGAGATCTTGTTCAATTAACAAAAGGCAACGCTGAAGAAATGCCTTTCTCAGATAAAACTTTTCAAGGAATAAGTTGTGTTTTTCTTTTGCATGAATTACCAAGGAAGGCCCGTCAAAATGTAATAAATGAATGTTTTAGAGTTCTTGAGCCTGGTGGAGTTTTTGTTTTAGCAGATTCAATACAGTTGTCAGACTCACTAAAATTTAAGGATGTAATGGATAATTTTTACAAAATATTTCACGAACCATACTATAAAGATTACATAAATGACGATATCGAAAAAAGATTGACTGAAGCTGGCTTTGTTAATATAACTGCAAACTCTCATTTTATGACAAGAGTATGGAGTGCAACAAAACCAAAGATTTAAGAAATATTTTATTATAAAAATAAAAGTTTCTAAGTTCTTAAATTTTCTTTATTTTAAAAATATTCGATTAAATACTTATGCAAAGTAAAAATAATAAATGGGATCCAGAAATTGTCAATCTATCAATAAAATTACATGAACTTCTAACTATTAAGCATAAAAACTGGCATAAAGATAAATCTAATAAAAGAAAAAGAGCTGCTGAATTAATATCTTCATCACTCTTACAATTAATTAATAATGATGATATAAATTATTCAAATGATTTAATTATTCAAGCTTCAAAATGGATGATGGATGAAATCAAGGACCCTGGATGTCCTGGTCATTAAATTCATTTCTTACATGCAAGTTGAATTCTATTACCTCTTTTATTCCACCTAATATCATCAAAAGATTTATTTATTAAAAAAAAACCTCTTCCACCTTCAGCATCAATTTCAAGAGGCAAAGTAGTTTTTCTACTTTCAAAAGATGAGCCCGTACCCTCATCCTGTATTTGCAATACAAACCAATTGGGAGTAATTACTCTTCTTACTCTTATAATTTTTTTTGGGTTATTTAAATTGCCATGCTTAGCAGCATTTACAAGAGCCTCATGAAGACCTAACTTCATTTTATTAAAAAGAATCTTATCATTTATGGGTTCAAGTATTAACATTACAAATGGATTAATTTGTAATGTTGTAGGCAGCAAAAAAATTTCCCATGTGAATTTATTTCTCTTTAAAAATCTACAAAAATAATATTTTATAAGTAAATTTCTAAGCATAACTAATATTTAAGGGATAATTATTTTGTTTAAGCATTTATTTAAATAAAAATTTATAAGGAGTAAAATCCTATGTTCTTGATCTTACTCCTGGGTGCTTTAGCAAAGAATCCATTAACCTTATTCCCCTTAGTTGATTAACTAAAGGCATATGACCATCTGGAGCCTCAAGAGACCAGTTAAATGAATTAGGATATCTTGTCCAGACGCCTTCTATCTTCCATCCAATTTTAGGCCACATCAATTCATATCTACCTCCAACTGATTTTAAAATTCTTGACTGAATAGAAAATCCAAATTTTCCTTGTGAAAAAATTATCCATAATTTATCCATTGAAGAGAGGTCCTCTTCAGGTATATTTTCTACCTCTGAGAAATATACATAACCTCTTGATTCTGCCGATTTACCTGCAAGTTTCCTTAAAGAAGCACTTGTAAACCTATCTGCATCTTCATATTTCTCTTCTAATAGATACTTCTCGAGTTCAGAATAGTCAATAGAACGAGAGGAAGGGGCATTAAAGAATTTATTTAATTTACTTCCAAGAAATTGCTCAAGCTTATCTCTACGATGTCTGTTTAAGACTTGAAATATCCATCCAGCGGCCCAATTATCTTTATTAGGATCAAAGATATCTAACTTCATTAGATCCAATTCAACAATTTCGTTAACTCTTTTTTCTACTTCATTCACCAATGAGCGTTTTTTTCTAGATGAGCCAGTGGAAAATTCCTCTAGGACAGATTGAATGCTTAAATGGGAATTGTTAGATGACATAAGTTACTGTTTTGTTATTCAATGGACTTTAAATAACACTATGTCATGCCTTGGTAAGACAAAAAAAGTTTCTTTAGAAAAATTCCGAAAAATTGATGGGCCAATAATTGATACGAGAAGTCCAAAAGAATATACAAAAGGGCATTGGCCAGGATCTATTAATATTCCTCTTTTTGAAAATAAAGAAAGGGAAATAATAGGAAAGATATATAAAGAGGAGGGGAGTTCAGTCGCTTCATTAGAGGGACTTAAATTTATAATCCCTAAATTGAAGTCGCTAAAAAATAAACTTACAGAAATAGTATTAAAATATAAACATGAACACGACTATACAAATAAGGTAAAAATTAGAGTTTATTGTGCTAGAGGAGGGATGAGATCTAAGAGCCTAACATGGTTTTCGAATCTTTTTGAGATAAATGCTGTTCAATTAAAAGGAGGTTATAAGAATTATAGAAATTGGGCTTTAAATCAATTTGAAAAAAAATGGCCAATAAAATTATTAGGGGGAAAGACTGGTAGCGCTAAAACCAAAATACTTGTAGAACTCTCAAAAAATACTATTTCAATAGTTGATCTTGAAGGACTTGCGAATCATAGAGGAAGTAGTTTTGGTGGCCTTGGTTTACCAAAACAGCCTACAAACGAACACTTTGAAAACTTAATTGCAGAAGAATTAGAACAATATAAAGACAATAAAAATAAACCTATTTGGATTGAAGATGAAAGTCCTAATATAGGTAATTGCAGAATCCCCAACGGATTAATTAAGCAAATGAAAAATGCAGACCTTATTGAAATAAAGAAATCAAGGAATGAAAGAATATTCGAACTTACTTCTGTATATAGTAATAATAATAAAGAAGAACTTAAGTCAGCTACAATAAGAATTAGTAAGAGATTAGGACCTCAAAGGACACAAAAAGCTATTGATGCTATTGAAAGAGAAGATTGGGAAAATGTATGTATTGCTCTGCTAGATTACTATGATAAATGTTACGATTTTCAATTAGAGAAAGTCGAAAAAATCAAATCTATTGATCTTTCAGGTCTAAATGAAAATGAAGCATGTTTAAAGCTTATTGAAACAGGATTAATTTATTAGTAAAAAAATTGCTAAAAAATTTATTTGATCTAAAATAAAAAAAAATTAAACTGTGAATATTAAAATTAAAAAAAAAGCAAGTCTAGAATTTGAACCTGAAATAGCATTTAAAATTAAACCAAAGATTAAAGTTGAGAGAAATATAGATGGTAAAAATGGATTTGCTATATTAACATTTGATATTAATGAAAGTATTGAAAATGATCAATTATCAAAAATAAAAATGATTAGAATGAAAGACTCTGAAGGAGAACTTATTTCAAACGAAATCAAAATAAATAATAATGAAGATAATACTATTTCTTTAAATATAAAATATAGATGGTTTAGCAGATTAGAATTTGAAAGATTTCTTAGATTTGCAAAAAGTTATTTATCAAATAATTAAATAATATATTACTAAGACAAATGAGATTATCTAACTGGGTTCAATTATCTCTAATTATTGTTGTAACGCTTCTTATATGGAGTTTAAAAGAAATAATAATACTAATATTTGCGAGTGTAGTTTTAGCAATAGCTACATGCTCAATAGTTGATAGAGTAAAAAGATTTTTAAAAATACCAAGATCATTTTCTTTAGCAATTACTCTTGCAAGTATTATATTTATATCAGCAATTGGAATATTAATAATTGTTCCACAATTTAGTAATGAATTTCAAGAATTAATCACTCAGATACCCTCTGCAGCAAAGTCAATACTAATATTCTTTGAAAAGACATTAGAAAAAATATCAAGTATAAATTTTATTATAGATAAAGAAAATATTATTAATTATCAAATACTAGAAAGTATTATTTTCTCAATTCCTGATGGAGCAACGTTAGCAAATGGATTCTCAGAAAGTTTAGGGAGACTATTAGGAATTGCTAGTAATCTAGGTGTTGGAATTATTCGTGTTTTATTCATTATATCTGTTAGTTTAATGATAACAATACAACCAGATTCATATAAAGAAGCACTTATAATGTTGATACCATCTTTTTATAGAAGGAGATTTAGGTATATATTAAATAAATGTGGAAAAGCAATTGATGGATGGTTATTCGGAATAATTATTAGTTCAACATTTGTAGCATTCTTAGCAGGGTTCAGTCTTTACATATTAGGAGTCAAACTAGTTGTAGCAAATGCATTAATAGCTGGAATCCTAAACATAATACCTAATATAGGTCCTACAATCGGAACAATATTCCCGATGCTAATTGCATTTTTAGATGCTCCTTGGAAGTCATTAGCCGTTTTAGGATTTTATATTATTATACAAAATATAGAAAGTTATCTAATAACTCCCTCAATAATGCAGAAACAAACAAAAATTTTGCCAGCAATATTAATCTCATCTCAATTTATTTTTACGATACTGTTTGGTCCTATAGGTTTACTAATTGCTCTACCATTAACAGTAATATTACAAGTATTAGTAAAAGAAATAATAATTGATGATATATTGAATAAACAGAATAATATAATTAACTTTAAAAATTAATTCCGATTAATCATCAAATTCAGGCTTAGGTTTTTTCTTGATTTTTCCTGCAAGAAGTTGATATAAAGCATCTAAAGAGTTATAAATTTCCTTTAATTCTGTAATTTCTGGTAAAAGTCCATGTTGACTGAGCATTTGATCAAGATCACGTAACTCTTGACGAATGTATCTCAAATGGGAACTAACTTCTTCTCTTTTACTTGTAGACATCTTTTTATAAACAAAAAAATTATATATATATCTCGATCATAAAAAACAGGGACATAAAAGCAATAAAAGCAATTAAGCCAAATTCAGAACGATCAAGAATAAAAAATAATTCCTGGATAATTTCATGGCCATATAAAAGACAATAAAATTAAGTAAGGTATATTTTTTATATAATAACCCAAATCACTGCAAATAATCAAAGGAATTAAAACAATGCAACCTATAATTATTCATATTTTTATGAATCTATATTAAAAAATAATCATTATTAATTCTATAAATCTGAATTTTTTAAATTAAGATCAATAAATAAAAATAGCAAATTTAGATTAAGTGGTTCAGAATATTAGTAATGATTAAAACTATGGAATGAAATATAGCAAAAAAATTGATATGAAGTTAAAGCTTGGGAATTTAATGCTTGCAATTTTACTTTGTACAGTGCCAACAGCCATAACATATGGAGCCTTGAGCCTTCACGGTTTAAATATATGCACCTCACTTACACAAAAAATTAGCGGCGACAATACTAAAGATATAAGAGAAATTTGCAACGCCTCCTCTTGGGATACTACAAAAAGCTACATATTTTTAATAGGATTCTTTATCACACTTCCAACATGGCTTTGGTTTTACTTATCTGTAAGGAAAAAACAAAATTTTTAAACTAATACAAATTGTTAAATATTCATAGGAATATTAGAGACCAGCCGAAATAATAACCGCCTCTCTCTTAAGATTTTCTTTATATTTGCAGAACATTTTGTTTGTGAGCACATCACTTCTTGCCGCCACTGCAGCAGTTGGCCTAATAATTGTTGCTACTCCTGTATTGGTAATGACTTTTATAAACTGAAGACAAATAGCTATATGCAAAAACCTCTATAAGAGTCAGAATTATTTAATTGAACTCCATCCAGATGTTTAAAATATGGATAGCGTAGTTTGATTCAAGAACCAAGTCTTTATTAAAACTACAATCATTTTTAGAACTTACATTTTTTTCTATTAAACGGCTATTATCGAAAAATCGTAAATTCATAAAGAAATCAAATAGTAAAAATTTTACAAGTTCAATTATTTTAAATAGAGAAATAAATAAATGTTGCAGAGATTCTATAAGAATAGATTTTACTATCAGAGAATATTTATCATTTAAAATGATTACACAATAAGACCATAAAATTAAAAAGAGATAAAGAATAAAAAGATCATTTAACATTTAAATATTAAGTCATTCCAATATAATCAATAATTAAAACTTCCATATCATCTTTTGACTCATATAACCATTCCTTGTATTCTTCAAATAAAGCAATATGATCTTTTCCTGCTAGATGGTGCATTCTATACAATGCATTATTGAGTGCAAATTCAACGCTTGTTTCAGAATTATTTGCTTGTGTATTCATTGATCATTATTCCTGCTATTACAAGCTTTATATATTCTTTACTAAAAAGCAATAAAAATGAGTATTTAGACTATCATTTCATGAACTTAAGTAACCAATTAATAATATAAATAAGTAAATATACCAATTATTAGTCAAAATTAGTTGCATTATTTAGTTAATATTAAGCTTATAATTAAATAAATGAACTAAGCTTTAAAAAATAAGATTGAGCAAGAGGGCTAGAAACATATAATATATAGCCTATTGCAATTGATGAAGTAATTAAACTAATTAAAGAGCCAAAAATTATTATTTGCTTTTTTGGCAAAAAAGGTTTTGTATCCACAAAAGATAATGATCTTCCTTTTTTTGATTTAGAAACTGTCATTTTAAAAAATATTCTTAATCTATTAGTAGCTAAAAAAGAGAAAAACAGGTTAAGTAAAAATACTTATGAATAAGATAGAAAAGTTTATTTATTAAAAAATAAAAAGATCATTTATAATTTCGCGTAAAATTAATATATAAATTTATAACTTATTTATTATTATTTCCAAAATCAGATAAAGGGAAAAACGAAAAAATTCTATAAATATTCCACATACTTTCATCAGTGATTGGTTCATTATTATCTTTTTTCGAAGAATAAATATTCCAGTCGATTTCTTCTAAAGCAGAAAATAACAAAATACCTGCTATTAAAAAGTTCAAAATTACTTTTTCTGAAGAAGAATAGGAATTATTAGATTTATCTTTAGACTTCTGTAAATTTTGATTAAAAAAGACAATGTTATTCTTAATGTTAACTTTTGGTTCTAGAACTAATTTCTTTAGATTTATCATAGAGATCATGGTTTAAAACATTATTTTTATTTTGCATTATTTAAAAAATATTGCAACCTCTTGATGACGCAGAATGTAAGAAATACAGAGAAATTACTTAACAATACCTATTACGAGGTTGCTGTTCACATAATAAATTTCATTGTTATCAATATTTAGAACTTGAAAAAGGCTATGTATAGACTTGTCTCGAGCTCCACAAACGATATATATGACTCTTCCTATCCACCAATCAGAATTGGTCTTTGAATACTTACTTCTAACTGCTACGAAATCTCCAGTTTTGACATCAAGAAAAGAACTCATTAAACTAGATAGTGCAAATGTACTATAGCATGAATCGGGGATTGTTGGTACTAACGCGGCAAAAGAATATTCAAAAAGGAAGAGATTACGGTAAAAAAAATTCAAAAAAGAATTTATTTAAATAATATTTCACTATTTTATATATTAATATCGTATAAAATTATTATTAAATTAATGTAAAAAATATTATTTTACACTAAATTAAATTAATTAAAAATTTTCAAATGATTTTAGTAAAAATTACAAATGCGTCTGAAGTAGTAAGAGAAAAAGCAGGGGTGCTTTTTGAAAAAGTTACACCTGATCAAATAGATCAAAAATTAGTAGAAGATCAAGTAATTCAAACTATGTTAGAGCAATTAAAAATGGAAGGATTAAAAGGAGAAATAACATGTGTTAAAGGCTTAGAGGTTACAGATAAAAATGTTCTTATTCAAAATAAGTTTTCAATAAAAACAAAAAAAAATTTTTAAAATAAGTACAATAATTATTTAATTTATGCTAGATGAAATAAAATTACCAAATTGGCGTGCAAGAGTAATCTCTGCAAGAAAAAAAGAAGGTCAAAGGGCTATAAGTAAATGGATGCAATTAGCAACTATTAACAAAAATAATTATCCTGAAGTAAGAACAGTTGTTTTTAGAGGATGGAATAAGAGTAGTGATCTTATTATATATACAGATAGTAGGTCTCAGAAGATTTTAAGTATGAAATATACTCCTAATGTAGAAATTTGCTGGTTATTTGCCAAATCAAATATTCAATTTAGATTTAGTGGAAAAGCATATATAATAAATGATGAAAATAGATTAAAATATTGGAATAACATCTCTTTAAAAAGCAAAAAAACATGGTATTGGCCAAGTCCATTAGAAAAATATAATCATAAATCATTTAATATTAATTATGACGATAAAACGCAGGATTTACCAGATAATTTTTGTGTAATCTATATACATATCGAAAAAGTTGATGAGTTAAACCTGAATGTATACCCTCATACTAGATTTATATGGGAAAGAAAGAATGATTGGACTGAAATCAAAGTAAATCCATAAATAAAAATATACTTTATTTAATTATTATCAGTATCTATAAAAATATATTAAAAATGATATAATAGTATTATAGTTAAAAAAAAAAAGTGTACAGACTCCAAGATTATAAACCTTATCCGTATTTAATATCTCATATTTATTTAGATTTCTCAATAAATGATGAATTTATCGAAGTTGTATCAACAATGAATATTGAACCAAAAAGAGAAGTTGAGAATAATGATAATAAACTTTTACTTAAAGGAAAAGACATCAATCTTATTAAGATAGAAATTAATAAGATTGAGATTCCTAAAGAATTATTTTCGCTAGATAAAGATTCGTTAGTTATTAATAAGGTTCCCTTAAAGCCATTTATTCTTAAAATAAAATCCAGATTCAATCCCTACAAAAATTCATCACTAGAAGGTATTTATGAGAGCTCTGGAATAATAACTTCTCAATGTGAAGCAGAAGGTTTTAGACGTATTTGTTTTCATCCTGATAGGCCAGATGTTCTTAGCAAGTATAAAGTTAGGATTGAAGCTAATAGATATAAATATCCTATTTTACTCTCAAATGGGAATAAGGTCAGTGAGAATATTTGCAATAATAATCCTGAAAGGCATGAAGTTATTTGGTTAGACCCTATTCCAAAACCATCATATCTTTTTGCTTTGGTTGCTGGTAATTTGATTAAATTGAATGAAAAATATAAAAGTAATGTTCAAGATATAGATATTAATATTTTCGTAGAAAAAGGAGATGAGATATATACAAAACATGCTTTTATCTCAATCAAGAAGGCTATTAAATGGGAAGAAGAAGAATATAAGCTTAAATATGATTTAAAAAGTTTTAATATTGTTGCGATAAGACATTTTAATATGGGAGCAATGGAGAATAAAGGTTTAAATATATTTAATTCTAAACTTATTTTAGCTAATTCAGAAATTGCAACTGATGATGAATTAGAGAGAATAGAAAGTGTAATAGCTCATGAATACTTTCACAATTGGACTGGCAATAGGATTACTTGTAGAGATTGGTTTCAACTTTCATTAAAAGAGGGACTAACTGTTTTTAGAGATCAATCCTTTACTTCAGATCTTCATTCAGAAACTATTAAAAGAATTGAGGATGTTTCCTTTTTGAGATCCACTCAGTTTAAAGAGGATGCTGGTCCAACCTCTCATCCTGTAAAACCAAGTGAATATATTGCTATTGATAACTTTTACACTACAACTATTTATGAAAAAGGTGCTGAAATAATTCGAATGTTGCAGACATTATTAGGGAAAAAATATTTTATGGATGGAATCTCTAATTACATAAAACAAAATGATGGGAAAGCTACTACAACCGAAAATTTTGTTTATTCAATTTTTAATGGAGCAGAAATTAATGGATATAAAAACAATATTGATATTAAACAATTTACTAATTGGTACTATCAAAATGGAACCCCACATGTAAAGATAAAAAGAAATTGGGATAACAAAAACAAAATTTTAGAAATTATCGTAGAGCAATTTAATACAAATAACCTAGACAAAGAGAAAAGTCCACTAACTATACCTATAAAGTTATCTATTTTGAATTGTCAAAAAAACAACAAAGAGAAATTATTAGTACTAGATAAAAATAAACAAAGTTTTAAATTTAAAACTAGCACAAATAACAAAACTCCTATAATTTCTATTTTTAGACAATTTAGTGCTCCAGTTACATGGGAATCAGATTTAGATTCTGACGAAATTTTATATTTAGCATCCAATGATAATGATCTCTTTTCAAGGTGGGAAGCTATTCAAACTATCTTTATAAAAACTGTTTTAAAAAGATGTAATGGAGAAAAGGATGAAATTTTAGAGAATCAATTAATAGAAATTTTAAAAATAAATATTGATACATACAAAGATTGTGATCTTAGCTTTCTGACAGTAATATTAAGTTTACCAAAATCTCAAGAGATAGAATCATATCAGAAAATTATTAATCCCATAAAACTTGATGAAAGTTATAATTTCATTATAAATAAAATTGCTAAAAACTTATCAAATATTCTTGAGGATTTACTATTTTATCTTACTAACTTTAAAAATCAGGAATGGCCTAATGGAAAGTATGAGCGAAAATTAATAGGTATAATTTGGTATTTACTGATAATAATAAAGAAAAAAGATGTTATGAAAACAGCAATGAATTCAGTAGATAAAAAATCAATGACTCTATCAAGAGCTGGTTTAAATGCCCTTAAATCTATTGAATGTCCTGAGAGAGAGAAAGCCTTAGAAAATTTCTACAACCGTTGGAAGAATAATGGAGTCGTCTTAGATACATGGTTCTCTATTCAAGCCTCAATTAAAAGAACTGACTCCATAAAATATGTAAAAGAACTTATGCATCATGAGAAATTTGACGCTTTAGCTCCTAACTCAATTAGGGCAGTTCTTGGAGGATTTATACAAAATAAAGAGGGATTTCATAATCTTAAAGGAGAAGGTTATTCTTTTATTGCAAAACAAATTTGTTTAGTTGATAAAAGAAATCCAATAACCGCATCAAGGATTATGAAAATATTTAACAGATGGGAAAGTTACGATGAACCATTTAAAAATAATATGAAAAATTCAATTAAATATATTTTAGATCAAGACATTTCTGAAAACACACGCGAAGTAGTATCTCAACTATCAAAGAATATTAAAAATTAAAATCTTAGAACCTTTAATTAATATTGAGTAAACTTTTAAAACCATAAATATTATTTGAATAAATAAATAATAATAATGTAGTTATTGAAACTGAAACAAAGAGTGTTATAAAAAGATCTTTAATTGTATTTATGAACTTATTAGTGGTTTTATCCGTAAGTTCTTCCTCAATTCGACCATTAACAAGTTTTAAGCGGTCATTCTGAGGTCCTCTAATTGATTGTTGGTGTTTGATGAGTGCTTCAAAATCTGGCATTGAATTTGTTTTGCGATTGAACAATATGCAGACCATCCGGTCATGCGACGAGGATCTGAACGACCTCGATCGTCTACAGCCTCTAAAACGGCAACTCCATCATTTTCAGCTTTATCAAAAGCCGATAACAAAGGTACAAACTCTGACAATACAGGTATGCCAATATTCATCAACGCATCTCTTGCTTGATCAGCGTATCTTTTTTGACGAATATCAACTTTCACTAAAATTACAGCATGCGGCACATTTAATTTAGTCATTAATGTAGCCAACTCAACGGTAAGTTCTACAGATCTTGCCTGAGGGGCAGTAGGCAAAAGGACCAAGTCTGAACCAATTGCTAGATGTTTAAGTTCGTCTTCATCTGTACTTGCTTGGCCGTCTGTTATTACTACATCAGCTAATCTAGTTGCTTTTGCAGCAGCTTCTACAGGTACAACCTGAAAGGGTAATTTACCGCGGGAGCCATAGGCGATAGCAGATCTATTTCTGTCTGCATCTACTACAAAGACCTTCTTCCCTTGAAAGGCCCATACACTTGCCAAATGAATAGATGTACAGGTTTTTGCAACCCCACCTTTTTGCCCGCATACAGTAATAAACAATAAAATTTGTTTAGCTCATTCCTAAAATGCATCACAAATTTCAAATGTCAAGACTAAAGGTTTAAATAGGTGAGTTAGTTGAAAATATAATTAATAATAAATTATTTTAGAAATTAAAAATATCCTGCGTTTATTAATAAAACAAATATTATAATTATATAAAACTTATATAATTATAAATACCAATATAAATAGTAAAATCACAAAAATTACAATAATTAAAAAATGATCACCTGTATTAGACTTAACTGAAAGGGGTAAAGCAAGCCTTGGAACTTTTTTCCCTCTTGATTCAATATATCTAAGCGCCAATACCTTTTTATCTTCTTCAAAATCATTCATCCCTTTTTCCCATTCTGATCGAGTACTCACCTCACAAAAATATAAAACCTTATAAACATCCTCTGTAGTTAAGTTTTCTAATTTTTCTTTATAGATTCCATTTTGTTGTTCTCCAGTAATTAATGGAATGTAAGTTTTTATAAAATCCTCTCGCCATTCATCAGGTATTTTAAGGTCACTCATTCAAATTGATTTTAGTAATATTGATAATATAACTTTTAAGAAAAATAAATCATATAAAACAACAATTTATCTACAAAAAGAATTCTTTTTTATAGGTCAAAGAGAGGATTTGCACCTCTCACTCCGCTTTTACGGATTTGACTACTTATTTACTAAGACTTTTCAGCTACGTCTGATGTTTTTACCGCCGTTGAGGATTTTCTTGCTCTTTTGGCAGGTCTACCAACAGAAGCTTTTGCCATTCTCTTTGCGGGAGATGAAACTGTTTTTGAGGTAGAAGTCTTTTTCACTGCAGATTTTTTAGTAGAAGTCTTTTTAGAGACTGCCTTCTTAACAGAAGCTTTTTTCGCAGTAGGTTTTTTTGCAGCAGTACTCTTTCTGGTTCTATGTGAGAGTATTAAAGCCCACTCATCAGCACTGATATTTGCAGGTTTGTTTCCATGGACTTCAGAGACTTTTGCCGCTTTTTCAATGTCTTTAATTAAATTTTTCCATGATGCAGCATATCTTTTATCAGATTGTGATTTAGCACCACTTTCAACAAGTGTTTCAACCACTCCTTGAGCAGTTACTTTTTTGCGACGTCTATTAAAAATTTCTTTTTGTAGTTGTGCAATAAGAGCATCTGCCTTAGCACTTAATTTGACAGTTAGTTGAGACATTAAATTTTTTTTATCTATTTAATATGTAGCATAAAGAAGGGACGTCTGACATCATAGATATGCTATATAAGTAAAGACATCTACAAATTTTTGATTTAATAATACCAATTTTTAATATATTTATCTCCTTATGAAGGATAAAAATTCAAGTATTTACAGGCTATTTCAAGAAAATATCAAAACCTCCAAATCAGAAAAGCTCGTGTAACGAATGATCTCTACTTTTACAAAATTTTAAACCTATCAATTTGTTTATTGAATTCAAATTACTAATTATTTTTTATCGTAAAGAGTAAATATTCGATATTTTCATAGATAAACAGATAAATATCTTCATACCACCCATATGGAATTTGAATTACAAATTTTAATAGAAAAATATATGAAATTATTTTCTAAGATTTTTCTATGTAATCAATGTTTATTAACACCATAATTGTTGTATGAGCACCAACAAGACTGCAAAAGCATTTGCTTATTGCAGTCTTAAAGGTAGGCCCAAACCATCATGCCGTGACTTCTCAGAAGCATCGACCTGGAAATACCAGAGGGGGAATCAAAGTGGGACTTCGTTTCCAGCAAAAAACTGGTATACGTTGTTATCCACGACAGTTTCCCCAAGTCGAAAGAGAGTCAGATCAGAGCACTAGAAAGAAGTACACCAACATGAAAGTCTAGTTAATGATAATCATATAAATTAATTTTTAGGCCATATTGCCCTAACTTTATTAAGAAGATTCATTGCTTCTTGCCTTCTTAGATCTGTATTTTTATTTTTCAAAAGGAATGTTGCGTGCCCTAGCTTTCTTCCTGGCTTTTCTTCTTTTTTACCATACCAATGAAGGTTAATATCTTCTATTTCTCTGAGCAATTCTAATCTTTTAGCAAGCTTCTCAGGATTAGAATTAGACAACCCAAGTAAGTTCACCATCAAAGCTCCTGGAGTACTCATGGTTGTACCTGGAACGTCTAATTCAGCAGCAATACATAATTGTTGGTCAAATTGACTACTTTCGCAGGCCTCAATAGTAAAATGAGCTGAATTATGAGTTCTTGGCGCAATTTCATTTACGACTAGACCTCCATCGCCATAAAAAAATTCGATTGCTATAATCCCCACATATTGAAGCTCTGTAAAGATTGAAAGTAGAATATTATAAGCCATCATATTAACTTGATGACTTACTTCAGCAGGTGCTAAAACAAAATCACAAATCTGATTTGATTGTTTTGTCTCAACCAATGGAAATGTCCGAAATTTTCCATATTTATCTCTACTAGCAACCAAAGAAAATTCTTTTTTATAATTAACCCATTTCTCTAAAAACCATGAGTCAGTTTTTACTAAATTTATTAAATTGTGTAGGTCATTGAAATCATTTAAGACCCTTGTACCTTTTCCATCGTATCCACCTTTAGAGGCCTTTGCCATCAATGGAAATGTAAAGCCGTTTGGCAATTTATTATCACTTTCATTAATTTCTGATAAAAGAATCCATTCAGAAACTGGTATATTCAGATCTTTTAGAAGTAATCTTTGAGTTACTTTGTCTACGAGAGGAGCTATAGATTTTATAGAAGGAATAAATTTAACGCCCTCCTTTTCCAAGCTTGCGAATTTATCTATTGAAATCCATTCATTTTCAAATGTAATACTTCTGCAGTATTTCGACATTTCCTTAATAGCATTTGTATCATTGTTTTTTGTGTGAATAATTTTTTTTGCATTTAAAGTGGCAGGGTCGTTCTTTGTTGGAGTTTGTATAGCTATTTCAATATTTCTTTTTGTAGCTGCTTCAGTTAACATCTGAGCAAGTTGACCTCCTCCCAACACGCCTATCATTTGGTGTAGATTCTCTCTCAAATCAAGACTTACATTTTTTTTCACTATAACATTTCCTAAATATCAATATCTTTAAATTGATTCATATGCCAAATATATTCTTTAGAATCAACACAAATAAATTAGACTATAAAAACTGCATAAAATAATATAATATAAGTAATTGTATTAATAAATATAGTGAATTTTTAATTCAATGTATTATTATTGCTTTAAATAATTAATAAATCAAAAATGGAAGATAGACTTATTTCAGTGGGCTTAAAAAACAATCCATATGACATCATTATTAAAGCAAGAAGTATTGAACAAATTGGGAACCATTTACAAAAATTAGACTTAAAAAAAAGCACAAAGATACTGCTAATTACAAATGAAATTATTAAAAAATACTATTTAGAGAAGGTTGTATCATCAATTGAAAATTCAGGCTATAAAGCAAAGACTCTTACAATTAAGGAAGGTGAAAGTAATAAAAACATTAAAACTATTGAATTAATCCATAATATTGCTTATCAAGAAAAACTTGAAAGAGGTTCATTAATAATTGCTCTTGGGGGAGGAGTTGTTGGAGACATAGCAGGTTTTGCAGCGGCAATATGGTTGAGAGGCATCTCATTTATTCAAATTCCTACTACTTTATTAGCAATGGTCGACTCATCAATAGGAGGAAAAACTGGTGTAAATCATCCCAAAGGGAAAAATCTAATTGGTTCTTTTCATCAACCTAAACTTGTTGTAATTGATCCTGAAACTCTTAGAACTCTTCCTGAAAGAGAATTTCAAGCAGGTATGGCAGAAATAATCAAATACGCAGTAATTGGGGATAAATTACTCTTTGAATTACTTGAAACAGCCACCTCTATAAATAATCTTTTAGGAATGGGAATTGATGTAGTGGAGGAAATAATTGAGAGATCCGCAAAAGCCAAAGCAAAAGTTGTTATTAAAGATGAAAGAGAAGGTGGTTTAAGAGCAATTCTTAATTATGGGCATACATTTGGTCATGTAGTTGAAAATTTATGCGGTTATGGTAGATATCTTCACGGAGAAGCAGTATCTATTGGGATGGTTGCCGCTGGAGAACTTTCAGTGATAAAAGGATTATGGACAAGAAACGATGCTTTAAGGCAAAAAAAACTTTTAGAAAAGGCTGGCCTGCCAACTAATTGGCCAAAACTTGATTATAAAGATGTAATTTCAACTCTTAAAGGAGATAAAAAAGTTAAAGACGGAAAAATAAGATTTGTACTTGCCTCAAATATTGGGAAAGTTGAAATTTCAGATAACATAAATGAAAATGACATAATAAATTGCCTAGAAAATTTAACTAAGTAGGTGCAGGATCCAATAGGAATTTTGTTTTAATATTTTCATTGCAGTTTAATAGCTTATTCTTACTATATTGTAAGGCTATCCATTTAAATGAACCTAGTGTAATTGGATCAACTAAACGTAAAAGAGTTTCTCTTTTCTCCAATGCTAATGATAAATCTTGTTTTGAATATTCACTTAAAAGAGATATTCTCTTTGCCAATCCTAAACTTAATAAAGCCATACCTTGACTAACATCTCCAAGATAAGTAAAACCATTCTCTTCAGAATAATATTTTATTAATTCAAGGCACAAATGTGCTGTCAAATCTCTTTTACCAGCTTCAGAAAGAATATTTAAATATCCTGAATTATTCTTATAAGAGATTATTGTTCCATCAGACCTTGCTGAAGTGAAATACCTTTTTTGATCTAATACATAATCTACAATTAAAACAGTTCCGAATTTAAGAATACGCGATATTTCTTTAAACCAGTCCTTTAAGTCTAAATTCCATTCAGTTGTCCATCCATCTTCCGAAGATAAGGGAGGAAGTTTAAATTTATATTTTTGAGTAATATTATTAATTGAATTTTCAAGAGGCTTATGTAAAGGTAAATTGCATAAAGAAATTACTTTCTTATCTTCTTGTTCCTTTATTTCAACACCTACTCTATAAAATCTATCTTTCACAAATGTAATTCTTTCAACTGGCAATGCATCAAGGATTTCATGTGCAAGTACTATTCCCGATATTGATGAACTCTTAATTTCCTTATATGTCTTCCAACTGTAAGAAATATTTTTTATTTTTTCAAAAGTTTTTTTTTGTTTTTCAATCATTCCTTTATTAGTTTCAATAAATATAATTTCCAAATAATTTAGAACTGGCTTTGATATTTTTTCAATTGCAAAAATTAAGTCTCTTGAAAGAGTTCCCTCTCCAGGGCCAACATCTATAAGGAATATTTTTTCATTAATTTCTAAAGAAGAACTAATTTGGTTAATCCAATCAATTATCTGAATAGCCAGCAAATCCGCAAACTCTGAGTTCATAGAAGGAGAAGTTGTGAAATCTCCTTTTTTTCCTATCTGTAATCTTCCTGTCGCATAAGCTCCATTCTCAGGATCATTTAGTGATAAGTCCATAAATTTTCTAAAACTAATAGCACCATTATTTCTATTTATGTGTTTTTCAAGCCAAATCGGACATGTCGCGACATTTTGCACCATTAGGGAGAATAATTTTGGTTAAGCTAAGACTATGAGATTAATACAAAAGTTAAAAGCCCTTTTTGGAGTTATTTCTTTAATTATCCCATTAGTATTTTTTAATGGGCAAGCAATAGCTGCAAATAATCCAGAACTTCTGCCAAAAGAGCAAACACCAATAATTGACCTTGCCAGAACATTAAGTGATAAACAAAGAGTTCAACTTGAAGATTCACTTTTAGAGCTGGAAGAAAATAGTGGTTGGAAAATTAGATTACTTTCTCAATACGAAAAAACACCTGGACTTGCCGTTAAGGAGTATTGGAATCTAGACGAAACTAGTCTTTTAATAATTGCTGATCCAAGAGGCGGAAATTTACTTAATTTCAATGTTGGTGATGCTTTTTTCGCACTAATGCCAAGAATATTTTGGGTTGAGTTACAAACGAGATACGGTAATCAGTTTTATGTAAAAGATCATGGCGAGGATGGTGCAATTTTAGATACTATTTCCGCAGTAAAAACATGCCTGGAACGAGGTGGTTGCGAAGTTGTTCCTGGTCTGCCTAGGGAACAATGGATATGGACATTACTTACTTCACTCCTTGGGGGATTAATTGCTGGTTTTGCGTCAGCACCCAGAAAAGACGGTCAAATAATTGCATGGGGTTGGCTTTTACTCTTGTCGCCACTCTGGATAATTCTTTTTGGAGTTTTTGGAATGGCTCCAGTAATTACAAGAACATCTGAATTACTTCCTCTCCTAAGAAATTGTGTAGGATTCTTAGGAACTTCGATTCTTGGATATTTCTTAGCAAAAAGATCAACTACTAATAAAAAAGAAGCTAAATAATTTCTAATTTATTTTTCACTGAATAATTCCTCGACATATGCGAGTTCTCCAAATTTGGTGTACCAACGATGAGAAACGTTATGAACTTTATTTTCTTTAAATTCTACCCATGAGAAATGATGTAGAAATACACCCTCATAATTTTTACCCTTTCTTGGAACAGAAGCAGTATTTAGATATAAAATACCTAAATTATCTACAAAGAATGTATTTCTTTTTTTATTTCCTCTTTTTAAGGTGTGATGTGTATGTCCAAAAGTTACTAAACTGATATTTCTCCTCTCGTGTATTTTTTTTATTGCCAGCATTAAATCATTATCGCCCCAGTCGCAAGATGGAATTTTCCAATCACGACCACAAAGACTAAAAGAATCAGAACCTAAACCTGTTGGTCCAGAATGAGCAAGAATAACCAAAGGGTCATTAGTGGGGGCAAGCATTGCAGCTTGGTAAATCATCTCAGCTGATTCCTCAACAGTTTTATCTCCAAAGACAGCTGAAACTTCTTTAGAGAGATAGAAACCGCCTCCTGGACTGCATGGTCTTGCACCGACAATAGAAAGAGGGGGCTTCTTAAGGCTTTTAAGTTTCCATGAGCACTCAATATCACCAAGCAAATTAACCTGAGCTCTTAAGAATTCTCCTGTGCCATCTCTCCCATGGTCATGATTTCCAAGTATTGCAGCTTTAGGTATAGAAAGTTTTTTTATTTGTTTTATCACTGTAATATCTCGATCACCAAAATCACCAACAAACAAGACTGCATCAGGATTTATAAGATTTAATATTGCGTTATCTTCATAACTCCAAGAGCTATGAATATCACCAACAATAGCGATGTTGAAATTTCCCAGTTTTAAATTGATTAGTTACCCCTATAATGCCTTAATTGCATAATAAAAAACTGACTACCGCCTACAAGACGGTTTTGCCGGTTCCCTACAGCAGGGAAGATCTTATAAAAGAGATATATTTGCTATGCAAAAAACGTAATGCCGTAATCCTTGCTCATTATTACCAAGAGCCTCAAATCCAAGACATTGCAGACTTCATCGGTGATTCACTGGAGTTATCAAGAAAAGCTGCAAATACAGAAGCTGAAGTAATAGTTTTTTGTGGCGTACATTTTATGGGTGAAACAGCAAAAATATTATGTCCAGAAAAAACTGTTTTGGTTCCAGATATTGATGCAGGGTGCAGTCTCTCAGACGACTGTCCTGCTGATGAATTTAAATTATTTAGAGAAAAGCACCCAAACCATTACGTAATAAGCTACATAAATTGTTCTGCTGCAGTAAAGGCACAAAGCGATTTAATTTGTACAAGCAGCAATGCCGTTGATTTAGTTAATAAATTGCCTAGAGATAAGAAAATACTTTTTGCACCTGACCAAAATTTAGGTAGATGGGTACAGAGGAATAGCGGAAGAGATTTAACTTTGTGGCCAGGTAGTTGTTCCGTTCATGAATCATTTAGTGAAGAAGCTCTAATTAAATTAAAACTTAAATATAAAGAAGCTGATATAATTGCACATCCTGAATGTCAACCAAACATCTTAGAGTTTGCAGACTTTATTGGATCAACAAGTAAATTGTTAAACTATACAAATAATTCTAGAAAATCTACTTTTATTGTAATAACTGAGCCTGGAATAATACATCAAATGAGGTTGTCAAACCCAGAAAAAACATATATAGATGTTCCAGGCATTGATGGGTGTGCCTGTAATAAGTGTCCTTATATGAGACTTAATACATTAGAAAAAGTTTATGATTGTTTAGTAAATCTAAATCCAAGAATAGAAATAGATAAAGAAACAATTAAAAAAGCATATACTCCAATAAAAAAGATGTTAGAGATGAGTTAAATTAATTTTTAATTTAATTTAAAGCACTTTCTAAATTAGATTTATTAAATTTATATTCTGATTTAGAAGAATTAATTTTAATTAATTTTACAAGCTCTGTTTCTGCTGCTTTATATTGATTATCTCTTGATGTTGCTAGATCTTCATAGTTAAGATTAATTTTTGAATTACTTTTAACATCAATTTCAATATCTGGTTTTAATCCATTTCTATTAATATCAATACCATTTGGAGTTAGGTATTTGGCTATTGTTACTGTTAAACCTGATCCATCTGACAAAGATCTTACAGACTGAACTAATCCCTTCCCAAAGGTTTTTTTACCAATAAGTATTCCTCTTTTATTATCTTTGATAGCGCCTGAAAGGATTTCACTTGCACTAGCAGAACCTTCATTAATCAAAATCACAAGGGGTTTGTTTGTTAAAGCTTTACCGTTCGCTTTTCGCACATCTTTAATACCGTCTCTAGTTTGTGTGCTTACAATTATTCCTTTATTTATCCATTGCCTAGCTATATCAATACTTACTTCTAAAAGTCCACCTGGATTACTTCTTAGATCAAGAATGAAGCCTCTTGCATAACTCTTATCTAAATTAATTATTGAATTTCTCATTTCTTTAGAAGCATTCGCATTGAATTGCTTTAAACGAATATATCCAATTTTCAAACCAGATTTAGTTTCATTTAAACGACTATCTATACTTGATATTTCGATTCTGTCCCTTAATAAATTAAATAAAATAATTTTATTATCTCTTTTTATTTCTAATTCTACCTCTGTAGATCTTTCTCCTCTTATGAGTTTAACAACATTATCAATGCTCATTCCTTTTGTTTGCTTTCCATCTATAGATGTAATAATGTCTTTTGATTTTATCCCGGCTCTAGAAGCTGGACTTCCTTCTATTGGCGAAACAACTAGAATTTGATCTGTTGCATTATCTATTGTAATTTGAATTCCAACACCCGTTAATTCACCAGAAGTATCTATTCTCATTTCATTAAACTCTTTAGGTGTAAGAAATCGAGTATATGGATCCTTTAATTCAGATAGCATCAGGCGTATAGCTTCATATGATTCTTCGTTATTTGTATATGTATTAGACAAAAATTTTTGTCTAATAGAAATCCATTTCTCTTTATTATAAAAACCATATGAATCTAAATAGTCTCTAAAAACAATTTGCCAAACCTCATCAATAACTTCTTTAGGACTATTACTTATTAATGATTTAGTTGTTTTTTGAAGAGCATATGAAGGGGTACTAATTAGAAAGATTAATAAAAACAACTTAAAATTATTATTAATAAATTTTTTTAAATTCCTGAACAAAATATGATTTTGATTATTTAAAATAATTTGCATTGATTTATTAATTAAAAATTACATTATTATTTGTAAGTTATGGGTCTATCCATTTCCCATCTTCCTTAATTAAATCAATTAAAGCTTGAACACCTTCGTCTTCAGGAACTCTTCTAATCTCATCTCTATTTCTATATAAAGCAATTGTTCCTTTACCTTTACCTACATACCCATAATCAGCATCTGCCATTTCCCCAGGTCCATTTACGATACAACCCATTACAGCAATATCTAAACCTGTTAAATGATTAGTAGCTTCTCTAACTTTGGCAACTACTTCCTCAAGATTAAATAAAGTTCTTCCACAACTTGGACAACTTATATATTCAACCATCGTTTTTCTTAAACCAACAGCTTGAAGAATTGAGTAGCAAACTGGGATCTCCTTCTCTGGGGCTTCTGTTAGAGAAACTCTTATTGTGTCCCCAATCCCTTCTGATAAAAGTGTTCCAATTCCAGCGGTGCTCTTAATTCTTCCATAATCTCCATCTCCTGCTTCTGTAACACCTAGGTGCAATGGATAGTTGAAACCTTCTTTATCCATAGTGTCTGCCATCATCCGGTACGCAGCAAGCATCACAGGAGGTCTAGAAGCTTTCATTGAGATAACAATGTTATGAAAGTTCAATGAGTCACAAATTCGAACAAATTCCATTGCCGACTCAACCATTCCAAGAGGCGTATCGCCAAAAGCAAAAAGCATTCTTTCAGCCAATGATCCGTGATTAACCCCAATCCTCAAAGCTTTATTTTGAGCCTTTAAAGTTGTAACTATAGGTTCAAATTTCTGAACAATTTTTTCTTTTATTGATTTAATTTCCTCATCAGTAAATTCAGTTCTATTAGGGTTAGGTCTTTCAAAGACAAAAAGTCCAGGATTAATTCGAACCTTATCAACATGTTTAGAAACCTCTAAAGCAATTTTCATGCCATTGTGATGAACATCTGCAACCAATGGAACAGGTTGATATGTATCTTTTAATCTTTGCTTGATCTCTCCAACCGCCTTCGCACTGGCCAAGGTGGGTACAGTAAGTCTTACAATTTCACATCCAATCTCATGAAGTCTTCTAATAGCAGCAGTAGAGCCTTCTATATCCATTGTGTCTTCGTTAATCATTGACTGCACCCTTACAGGGTGCTCACTTCCCATGGCAATATCTCCAACCATTACTGTTCTGGTTTTGCGACGAATAATCTGAGTGCTATATCTCCTTTCTAAATGAGGCTTTATTAAATTTTGATTTAAAGTTGTAACCATAATCTGAGTTTTAAGTCTTTTGATAAATAACAAAAATTGAAAAATTAATTTTGAAGAATTTTGTACCTTATCTTTATTAAATCAGATTTTGTGAGAGATATCGGTTTACCTTCAAGTTGCGATGGATTTCTTAAAAGGTAAGAAGGATGAAATACAGGCATAACAAGTTTATTCTCCCAATTTAGCCAATTACCTCTAAGGTTACTGATTCCCCCTTTAATTCCAAGGATTGTTTCAACAGATGTAGCTCCAATTAAGACTATAACTTTTGGATCAATTAGTTTTATTTGTTGTTTAAGCCAAGGAAAATGCAATTCTATTTCTTTCTTAGAAGGCCTTCTGTTTTTGGGTGGACGAAATTTTATTAAATTACAAAAATAAATATCTTCTAAAGGGTCAAGCCCTACTTCAATTAGCAACTTATCTAATAACTTTCCTGATCTACCAATAAATGGGACTCCTAATTTATCTTCTTCAGCTCCAGGGGCTTCGCCAATCATCATAATTTTAGCCATTGGATTACCTCTACCAACGACAATTTGAGATGGATCAAAATCATCATTACAAAAACAACAATTGTTGCTTTTATTTATTGTTTTTGTCATTGAGAAGTTACTAATACAAGAAACTCATTACCTTCTGGATCAGCAAGCCATGCCTCGGCTCCAAATTTCTCAAGACGAGGATTTTCAATTATTGAGGCACCAATTGATATCAATATTTGTACAAAGTCTCTGAGTTCAGTAATTGGATCAATTAAAGATATCTTTTCAACACATATTGAGACCGTTTTTCCACGAGCAGGAAAATCTCTTTTTTTAGAAGGTTTATAGATGTGAATTGTTGTAACTTGATTAATTTCTATCACAAAGTGTTCTGGAGATACTCCCACTTTAAAATCATTCTCAAAAACACAAGAATAAAAGACTGCAAGCCTTTTCGGAAGATTTGAAGCAATTACAATGTTGGCTTTTTTTAATACTGACAAATTCTTGAAAAAAATAAAAAGGGTTGATAAATTTAAATGATCAGGCAGGATGTGATCTTTAAGACAGATTTTAAGGTAAGGGCCTTGAGAACTCCTAATTCCGGATTACTATCTCAGAGAGCATTAGATTTAAAGCCATCATTAACTCTTGAGATATCATCAAAAGCTAAATCTCTCATAAAAGAAGGAAGAGACATTTGTAGTCTTAGTGCTGGAGAACCAGATTTTGATACACCATCTTTTATTGTCGAGGCTGCAATAAAAGCTCTAAAAGATGGAATAACTAAATATGGTCCTGCAGCAGGCGATCCTGATTTAAGGAATGCATTGGCGAATAAAATTAGTATTGAAAACAAAATTACAATTTCACAGGAAAATATTTTGGTAACTAACGGTGGGAAACAGGCTATTTATAATTTACTTCAAGTAATATTAAATAGCGGGGATGAAGTACTTATACCATCACCTTATTGGCTCAGTTACCCAGAAATAGTTCGATTGGCAGGGGCAAAACCAGTAATTGTTAGATCAGAAATATCAAATTCATTTAAAATTGATTTTGATGAGATGGATTCTCTGGTAAATCAGAATACAAAACTTCTCATAATAAATTCACCGAACAATCCCACAGGATCAGTTTTAAGCATTGAAGATTTAAAAAATATTGTTAATTTTTTAAGGAAACATGAAAAAATCTTTTTACTTAGTGATGAGATTTATGAATATCTTCTTTCAGATGGAGTAAAACATAACAGTATTGTCTCAGTAGCTCCAGAATTGAAGGATAGAATTTTTACTGTTAATGGTTTTGCGAAGGGTTGGGCAATGACTGGTTGGAGAGTCGGATATTTATCAGGACAGAAAAAAGTAATAGAAAAAGCTACCGCACTGCAAAGTCAAAGCACCAGTAATGTTTGCAGTTTTGCCCAACGTGGTGCTTTAGCAGCAATTACGGGGTCCAAAAGTTGTTTAAAAGAAATGGCAACCACCTTTACCAAGAGAAGAAATTTACTATCAAGTGGTTTAAAAGAAATTAAAGGAATTTCCCTTATTGAACCAGAAGGAGCTTTTTATGCATTTCCTCAAATCAATAAAGAGAAAATACTGTCCATAGAGTTTTGCAATATGGCTTTAGAAAAAGTTGGATTATCAATTGTTCCCGGTTTAGCATTTGGAGAGGATCGCTGTGTAAGAATTTCATGTGCAGCATCTGAAGAGACAATAAAAGATGGTTTAAAAAGACTTAATATTTTGATGAATTCAATTTAGAAAAAAATTAATGAAGATTAATTACTTGAAAATTTTTACAATACAAATAATCTTATTTTTATTTGCATTAGCAGGATTAGCTGAACAGAAGCTAATTATCAGTGCTATTCCTGATCAGAATCCAGAAAAGTTGAATAGGTTATATAAATTACTTTCTACAGAATTATCCAATAACTTAAATATTCCTGTTGAATATAAACCAGTAATAAATTATGCCGCTGCTGTAAGTGCTTTTAAGACAGGAGACCTTAATCTCGTCTGGTTTGGTGGATTAACTGGGGTTCAAGCTAGGCTTCAAAAAAAAGGTGCCATAGTAATAGCTCAGAGAGATATAGATAAAGAGTTCCGTAGCGTATTTATTGCGAGTAGAAAAAGTAAAACTCCTAAATTAAAAGAGATATCAGATTTAAAAATTCTTGCTGGGAAAAGGTTTACTTTCGGTTCAGTTAGTTCAACCTCAGGAAGATTAATGCCACAATATTTTTTAGAAAAAGCTGGAGTAAAAATTAAAGATTTTAAAGGAGGTACTGCTGGATTTAGTGGTAGCCATGACGCAACAATAGCTCTTGTACAGAGTGGTTCTTATGATGTTGGAGCCCTTAACGAACAAGTATGGTTATCAAATCTTAATCGCGGAAGAATAAATTTATCCAAAGTAAACGTAATATGGAGGTCTCCCTCATATGCAGACTATCATTGGTTAGCACAACCAAATCTTGATAAAGAATTTGGAATAGGAGTTACTGAAAAAATTAAAGAAACTTTTTTAAAACTTGATAAAAAAAATGATAATCATCGAAAAATTTTAGATCTATTTGGAGCAAATAAATTTATACCGTCTGAGGTTATTCAATACTCTAAGATTGAAATTATAGGAAGAAAGCTCGGAAAAATAAAGTGAATAAGCTTTTAGAACTTCAGGCTATAGACGTTAAGAATAGAAGTACCTATAGATTAAAAAACATAAATTTATCTATATTTGAAGGTGAAAAAATCGCACTTCTAGGCAAAAGTGGTTCAGGAAAAAGCACGTTGATTGCAATTGCTAATGGTTCTCTTAAACCTGATAAAGGCAGAGTTAAATGGAAAAGTAAAGACATTTCAGTGAGAAAAAAAGATGAATTAGTAGAGATAGGAACTCTTTGGCAAGACCTTAGACTAGTTGAAGAGCTAAATGTTCAACAAAATATAAATACAGGAGCATTAGGAAAAAAAAGTTTTTTTTGGGCAATAAAAAATATAATAGGAGACATTGAAACTGAAATATGTACTTCGTGCCTGATGGCAGCAGGTTTACCTAAAGAAACTCTAAAATGTAAAGTAAACCAAATATCTGGAGGGCAGAAACAAAGAGTAGCTATAGCTAGGTTAATAAGACAACAAGCAAAATTAATACTCGCTGATGAACCTCTTTCAAGTCTTGATCCAAGATTGTCAAAGGATATTTTATATGCTCTGTTCCACAAAAGTATTCTTTACAAAATAAAAATTCCAAAAACCTATTTAATAAGTCTTCATGAGCCAAAGTTAATAAATGAATTCACAAGAATCATTTGCTTAAAGGATGGACAAATAATAATTGATGTTAATTCTGATAATTTTAATTTAAATGATTTAAAAATGGTATATCAATAGATGAACAATAAAACAAAAAGTCCATTAATTTTCTTATTTTTTCCATTATTAGTTTTAATACCAATAACAATACAGATAATTATTAATTTTCATATGGGAGGAATAGAAACATTCTTGAGTTTTTTCAGAGCCTCAATATCACCATCATTAAATATTATAGTTTTAAGTAATGTTTTAAATGGATTATTATTAACGATTGCTATAGCTTTAATCAGTTGGCTAATAAGTATGATTTCAGGTATATTTTTGGGATTAATATCTTCGAACATTTTTTGGCAAGTTATTTGCAATAAGAAATATATTGGTGTTTTAATTAGAAGATTTTTATGCATTCCAAGATCTATACATGAAGTGGTATGGGGTTTATTTTTACTACAGATATTTGGACTAAATCCATTAATTGCAGTTATAGCAATAGTCATACCACACTCATCGCTAATTTCTAGAGTCGTTGCTGATCAAATGGACACTATTAATCAAAACACGCTTTTTGCAATTAAACAATCTGGTGCGAGCTCAGTAGGTGTATTAATAACAGCATTATTTCCACCTTTAATTCCAGTTTTAACTTCTTACGGAGCATATCGAATAGAGTGTTGTATCAGAGGTGCAACCTTACTTGGAATTTTTGGACTTGGTGGTATTGGCACTGAGATGAAACTAACTTTTCAATCTCTTGAGTTTAATGAGCTTTGGACGGCTTTATGGCTTCTTGGTATTACTATTTTTATTTTAGAATCATTTCTAAATCGTCTTCGTAACTATAAAAATTTTAAAATTAATAAACTATCTACTTTTTGGGGAATTATTTTATTCTTATTTTTATTTTATTGGTCAGTATCAATGCTAAATATTGAGCCATTAAAATTAATAAATATTAGAAGTTTAGGAATTCCAAGTTTTAGTAGTATAAAAATTGTATTTAATGAAATTGAAATACTTAAGCTAACTCTAACAACTATATTAATAACTTTACTCTCTGCGGGCCTAGCAATTGGAATACCTCCACTTACACTTATGATTTGGCATGAAGGCAAAGGGATAAAAATACTAAATTTCTTTTGGCTTTTTTTTAGATTAATGCCACCACCATTAACAGCACTACTTTTGCTTTTATGTATCAATCCTTGTCTTTCACTAGCATCTATCTCAATAGGTATTACAAGTATGGGTGTAATGGGAAGACTATTAAAAGATCTTATCGAAAATCAAAATAATTTAAGTTTTGAGGCAATACAATCTACCGGAGCAACAGAAAAATTATCCTGGTTATATGGGAAGTTAAGTCCTCAATCCCGTTCCTATCTTGCTTTTGCAGCTTATAGAGCTGACGTTTTGCTTAGAGATACTGCTCTTATTGGAGTTGTTGGTGGAATGGGATTAGGTTGGCAACTACAAGAATCGCTAAGTTCATTTGATTGGAATCAAGTAATTGTGATAACTTTTACATTTGTTGCGTTAACCTTTATTGGCGAGACAATAAGTGATAATTCAAGAAAATATTGGTTAGGGGGAAACAATTCAAACTCATCTCCCAATTTAATTTTTTAGAAAGTGTATGAATAGATCAATAAAACAATTAATAATTTTTGGAGATAGTGGAGTCTATGGATGGGGGGATACTTCAGAAGGAGGTTGGAGCGAAAGACTTCGTAAGAATTGGATGATTAAAAAAGAGTTCCCAGCAATCTATACATTGGGAGTGAGAGGAGATGGACTAGAAAAACTTGCAAAAAGATGGAAAAGTGAATGGCAATGCAGGGGAGAACTAAGAAGAAAATTACCTGATGGTATATTAATTTCAATTGGAATTAATGATACCGCTCGTATTGGTCGACAAGATGGGAGGCCTCAACTATCAGATGAAGCATTTAAATATGGACTTGAAAGAATGATTTTTGAAATGAAAAAAAATACTTATGTATTTGTAATGGGATTAAGCCCAGTTAATGAAAAGGTTATGCCTTTTGCGGATTGCCTATGGTATTCAAATGAAGCCTGCTCCAAATATGAGGGTCAAATTGAAGAAATTTGCTTGGAACTTAATATACCTTTTATGCCATTACACAAAAAGCTTTACGATTATGATAATTATTTAGACTTAATAGAATCAGATGGGATTCATTTAAATTCCAAAGGTCATGAATTGATCTTTAAGCTTATTTCTGAATGGACTTCTCTACATGATTGGGCAAATAGTTAATTTTACTTATATATTTACTAAACAATACCCAACTAAAATTGCAATAGTAGAGGCTAAAGACGTCTGTAATACATTTACAAATTCATTTGTTAAAAACTTATATCTAGTTTGAAAGACTGCACCTAGATAACTTTCAAGAATAGTAGCTATAAAGCCAGAGAATAAAATAATTAAGAATATTGATCCTTTATCAATAAATGAAATTAAAAAGAAAAATGTAGTCATTAAGAAACATCCAAATAAACTTGCAATTGTTCCTTCAAGACTTATTGCTCCTTCTGTGCCTGGTGCAACTTTTCTAAAATTTGTAATTAAGAAAGTTTTTTTACCAAATCGTTTTCCAATTTCGCTTCCAAAAGTATCTCCTAGTTTTGCGGCAAAGCTCGCACAAAATCCTAATAAAATTATATTACTATTATTAGTTAAAACATGGGAAAGGATTGCCAAGAAAGCACCTGTTGCAGCAGAACCCCAGACATTCTCAGGACCACGACTACCATTTCTAGACTCAGCAATTCCCAAATTTTGTTTATATTTTAAACCTAATTTTGTAACCAATGAACCACAAATTAAATAAAAGACTACTGAGATCCAACCTTTAAATCCTAAACATCCCCAAAGAATAGTCCCTAAAATACCAGCATGAAACCAACCTGATTTTGTAAGGATCAATGATCTTCTAGCAAAAACAATCAAGATAATATTAAAAAGGAAAGCAAAAACCCATTGATTCTCAGCGGAAATATATTGATTCATTATTTTATTAATATATAAATATAATATATTCAATTATTAGATACTAGTCAGATTTTTAAATAATTTAAATTCCTCCAAGAAATTAACAGTTGACTAGCAGCCACTGCGGCTGTAGAAGTTCTTAAAATATTATTACTAAAACTTATAAATTTACAATTATTTTTCTTCGCTAAATTTAATTCATCATCAGACCATCCGCCTTCAGGTCCAATTATTATAAAAATGTTTGAGAGATGTGAGTCTTTTAATGAAATATGTAAATTTTGAGAAGATGAATCCCTTGTCGTACCAATGAGTAAAGAACTATTTTTATTATTTTTAATAATAAATTCTTCAAATGTAATAGTATTAGATAATTTAGGCATCCACAATCTTTCTGACTGTTCTACAGCTTCTTTAATAATTGCGATATTTCTAGATAAATTATTTTTTAAACAAACTTTTTTATTTCCAAATGAGGAAGATAATGGTTGTATTGAATCAATTCCTATTTCTGTGCACATTCTTAAGATATCTTTTGTTCCATTTTTTGGAGCGACAAAAGCAATGCCAAGAGTTACTTTTGGAGGAGAAATATATACCAAAGGATTCATAAAATCAGTCAATAAGATTAGCTCACTTTTACTTGCAATTTTCGCATCCCACATATGTCCATTCCCATCGATAATATTTATTAATTGTCCAGATTTATATCTAAGTACGTTTCTTAAATAATGAGATTCATTTTCAAACAATTTAATTTTTGAGTCATTTAAGAGGTTTGACTCAAGACGATGTTTATCAATTAGTATTCGTCTTAATTCACTCATTCATCTGAAGAAGAGAAAATTGAATCAGGATGCTTATCAACTTGCCAGTCATCATTTACTCCTCCAATAACTATCTCTTCTAATTCAACTATATCTTTATCTATTTGTTTTAAAGAGTTAATCAAAATATCTAAAGAAATTGCATCACTCGTGCCAAGATCCACCCAACATCTAGCCCAGTTCTCTTGATATTCAACTTGACCAATATTGTGCATCAAAGAAGGTAAAGAAGAATCTGCTTCATCATTGTTGTAATCCATCCAACTTAAATCAGCACCACAATCATGTGCTTGTAAATTTTCAGAGTTAAACCCTCCAAGACGGCCAATTACATACCAACTATCAAAAATTCCATCAAGATAGTTTTTTTCTCCTTGTGCAGGTATATGAGGGAAGCGAATCCAAATCCAGAAATTAAATGGATCAATCTCTCTGAATTTAATTTCCATTTAAATTTTAATGTTATGTAATTTCATTAATGATAATTGTTTTAAAAATAAAAGCTTAATATAGAAATTCATTTTCTAATAAAATTGATTATTTTATAAATGCTAGTTCTCAACAATATTTCCTATCATCCTGCCACAGCAGAATATCCTATTTTAAATAATGTGAATTTAACTGCCAATAAAGGTGATCTAACAATAATTAGGGGTTCCAGTGGAAGTGGTAAAACAACACTTATTGATTTAATAAGTGGTCTTACAAACCAACAAAAAGGGACTATTGAATGGAATAAAGAAACACTTTCCACAAAAAAAAGAAAAAAAATTTGTGGAGTTGTATTTCAATTTCCTGAAAGATATTTTCTTGGATTAACTTGTGAGCAAGAGCTTAAAGTAGGGCACCGAAGATTAGATATAAATTTTAAAAATGATGTTTTGAAAAGAGTCGGATTAGAAAATTTAAATTTGAATCAAACACCAGAGACTTTAAGTGGAGGTCAACAAAGGAGACTTGCAATGGCAGTACAACTATTAAGATGTCCGGAAATATTGTTATTGGATGAACCTACAGCAGGATTAGATTGGTCTCTCACAAAAGAATTTCAGGAGCTATTGTTTTCTCTATCAAGAACTCAATTAATTATAGTCGTTACCCATGAAAAAGAAAAAATTATCAACAGCAATGTAATTTCATATCAACTTTCAGATGGTATGCTCACAACTATATAACTACAGTTTAAAAAGAATTTAGAAGATGAAAGATTACATATTAAGGACAACCGCAGCAGATGGAGGAATTCGTCTAGTAGCTGTATTAACAACACAATCAACAAAACAAGCTAAAAAGAATCATAAACTTTCTTTTCTTTCTACTGCAATACTTGGAAGAGCAATGACAGGTGGTCTTTTATTAGCAAGTTCAATGAAAGTAGATTATGGAAGAGTTATTATAAAAACTCATTCTAATGGTCCCTTAAAAGGATTAGTTGCGGATGCAGGAAGAGATGGAACTGTAAGAGGTTATGTTGGCAGAGGAGATTTAGAACTTGATCCTATCAAGACCAAAAATGGCTTTACTTTTAATTTCAAGAGAGCTCTTGGAGAAGGTTATCTAAATGTTCTTAGAGACGAAGGAAAAGGGCAGCCACATAGCAGCACTGTTGAACTTGTTAATGGAGGAATTGGTGAAGATCTTGCCTCTTATCTTCTTCACTCTGAGCAAACTCCCTCAGCATTTTTTGTTGGCGAAAAATTCATTAATAGTCAGTTAATTTGTTCTGGGGGATTACTGGCACAAGTCATGCCAAAAGCAGAGTCCGATATGAGGCTGGTTAATCTTTTAGAAGAGAGATGTAAGAAAATAAAATCTTTCAGCAACACTCTTTATGAAAATCAAAATGACCTAACACAAATTTTCAAATACTTATTCCCTGGGAAAGATGACAACTTATCAGAAAACATATTTAGAGAGGATGTTGAATTCTCATGCAAATGTAGTAGAGAAAGAAGTCTATCAGCATTAAAACTTCTAGGGAAAGAAGAATTAAAAGATATGTTAAAAAAGGACAAAAGAGCAGAGCTGATTTGCGAATTCTGCAAATCTATTTATTTAATAAATGAAGATGAATTAACAGTTTTAATAAATTCAATAAGCAATTAGATCTATTCTAAAAATAAAATCCCCAAGAAAAGTAAAACCACCGTAGGGAGAGCTTCTAACTTAATAGATGAAATGTAGGTAAGATTTTCGGAATTCAAACTACTATCTCCCATTAAGAGTCCACCAATTATGTATCCAATAGAGAGTAATACGACACTCCAACCAGCTGCTGAAATCGGTTTTTTACCTCTTTTAATTTGACTAACAAACAATCCTATAGTTGATAAAGAGATAATTAATTGAGCACTTTGATCTGGTGATATTAGGAGAAGAATTATAGCTAGAAAACCCAAAGATATTCTTATATATAAACCGTTGCCAGAAGGTAAATTTAGAGATGGCAATAAATTTATATTTTGATCCTTTTGGTTAGTATTTTCTGGAACTCTTAGTCTTGTTAATAAAGAATTTCCTATTGTACCAACACCTTGACCTTTATTATACTTTTCTCTTTCGGATGCATTTACCGCAGCATTACTAACTTTCCCAAGTTGTCTTTCTTTTAAACTAACCATTAATAAATTGTCATAAGCAGACTCGATTTTTGCTTTTTTTAAAACATCTTCTCCGGCTTCATAAACTTTTTTTTCTTTAGCTTCTTTTATCTCTTCAAAACTTGCACCTGAATCTAAACCCAGTATTTCATATGGATCCTGAGACTCAGAATTTGAAAAAATGTTTTCTTCCTCCGACATTTATTTAAAAAATTTTTTTTATTATAGTAACTTTTTCTGCATATTTAAAATCAAATATTTACTGGCTCTACGCCGCTTATAACCGGGGCAACTTTACTTAATTTCAATTCAGGGTGATCCTCAACTAGTTGATTAAGATTCCACTCATTTTTAAAAAGTAAAACGGGTCTTGACCATGCATCTTTAACAATTTTACAATTAAAAATTCTCCCAATATTGTCTAAAATATCCCAACCACCATCAACCCATCTCGCAACTTGAAATTCCAATTTTTCTAATCTTGTATCTACGTTGTACTCGCTATTCAATCTATGCTGTACAACTTCTAATTGGAGCTCTCCAACTGCTGCAAGAATTGGATCTCTTTTACTTTCATCTTTGTCATAAAGAATTTGAACAGCACCTTCTTCGCGCAATTGATTAATACCTTTCCTGAAGTTTTTAAAATTTGATGGATTAGGATTTCTCAACCAGCTAAAAATTTCAGGACTAAAGCAAGGAATCCCCTCATATTCAACTTTAGATCCGACATAAATAGTATCTCCAATTGCGAACATCCCGGGATTATTCAATCCAATTACATCTCCTGGGTATGCATCTTCTACAACAGATCTGTCTTGACCAAAGATTTTCTGAGGTCTAGATAATTTTATATTTTTCCCTGTACGGGCATGGCATACAGTCATGTCTTTTTCAAAACGACCACTGCAAACTCTTACAAAAGCAACTCTATCTCGATGTCGTGGATCCATATTAGCTTGTAATTTAAAAACAAATCCACTAAAACCATTACCGACAGGATCAACTAATCCATTACTACTTTTTCTCGCTACTGGTTTTTGGGCTAGTTCTAAAAAGTTATCAAGAAAAGGACGGACGCCAAAATTTGTCATAGCAGAGCCAAAGAACACTGGCGTTAATTCCCCTGACTGAATCAAGTCAGAATCTAAAGATGGTCCTGCTTCTTCTAATAATTCAATTTCCTCAAAAGCTTTATTTAAAGATTCATGATCTACTAGATCCTTTAACTTAGGATCGTCTATTGAAAGCCTTAATTCATCAGATTGTTTGCCGCGAGATGAACGTTGAAAAAGGATAACTATCTTTTTTAGACGATCAATTACCCCTCTAAAGCTATCGCCACTCCCTATGGGCCAATTAACAGCATATGTTAATAAACCAAGTTCAGATTCAATCTCATCAAGAAGGGAAAGAGGTTCTTGACCAGGTCTATCCATTTTATTTATAAAGGTAAAAATTGGTATTGAACGCATTTTGCATACCTCAAATAACTTACGTGTTTGAGGTTCAAGACCTTTTGCAGCGTCTTCAAGCATTACAGCATTATCTGCCGCAGCAAGAGTTCGATAAGTATCTTCTGAAAAATCCTGATGGCCAGGGGTATCTAAAAGATTGAGAGTAATATTTTTATAAATAAATTGTAAAACGGTTGAGGTAATTGAGATTCCCCTCTGTTTTTCTAAATCCATCCAATCAGAGGTGACTTTTCTTTGTTCACCTCGAGCCTTTACTGCTCCAGCTTGTTGTATTGCCCCACCATATAAAAGTAATTTTTCAGTAAGAGTTGTCTTACCTGCATCAGGATGAGAAATAATTGCAAAATTTCTTCTTGTACTTACTTTTTCATTTAAATTTTTAATTGAAATATTTTTATGATCTTGTCCAAGATTTAGATCGGAGATGTTTTTCATTACTCGAAATTTGATAAAAAGTAAATGATGTTTTATGACTTAAAGAGAACCAAAAATTTCAAGATAACGGTCATCGAACTCATAGACTTCTATCTTATCTAATTGGGCAGCCTTAATTTGCTCTTTCACTTCTGAAATAGTAAAAGCAGCCTTAAGTGAAGCTAAATAATCTTTTTTTAGAACCATTGGTGCATTTTTTTGGTATTTATTTTGTAAAGAAATTGCATAATCAAAAGATTTTGGTCTTCTTAAATCTCTATGAAAAACTAAAGAGTCCTTTTTACCAAGGTATTTAGTGATTTCCCAAAACTCAGTAGGATCATGAATATGGTGAAGAAAGCTATTGCTGACTATCAAATCAGCGGAATTAGGAAAAATTGCCCCCTGAGTTTTTAAATTTGAAATTTGACATCTTAAATAATTTAGATTTTTGACAAAATGCCTTAATCCCAATTTTTCTTTTCTTCTCTGGGCTTCTTTAACCATATGAAGTGAACCTTCAACACCAATTACCCTTGCTGATGGCCATTTTAAGCTCAATTTTTCTGTAATATTTCCAGGTCCACAACCTAAATCAATAATTAATGTTTCGTCACAAATTGATAATCCACATTCTGAAACAATTTCCGCCAACTTATCTACAAAATTAGTGTCACTTCTCGAAAAATCAGCCTGTGAATAAGCTTTCACCTGATTTTCTGCCTCCATAAGTTCAGGTTCGGGTGTCCTTTTCATGTGTAAAAAAAAAAAAAAAACTTTTTATTTTCTTCCGGACACTGTAGATGGTGTAAAAATTACTTGCAGACCCCAATTGTGGAGTTAGTCTGCAAAACATATCAGGAAGAAGAACTTTGACCATCTCTGCCAACAGATCTCCCATTGAGAGAAAAACTTCTAAAGAAGATAAAATCCAAATGGATTTTCCATTGACTGCTCCTGCTGGTAATCCAGTCTTTTATAGAACATATAGCAGAAAAACATCCTCTGGAAGAGAATGCTGGAATGAAGTCAGTCAAAGAAATCTTTCTGGGCTAAATAAGTTAGGGAATTTGAATAATAGAGAATTAGAACTTATGGCAAGGATGCAAGAAGAAAAAAAAGCATTGCCATCAGGAAGATGGTTATGGATTGGAGGAACACCTTGGATTGAAAAAGAAGAGAATTTTTCAGGTGCATACAATTGCACATCGACTAATCTTGTTGATTGGGAAGCTTTCAGCTTGATGATGGATTTAGCCATGATGGGTTGTGGCACTGGTGCAATAATTGAAGAACATTTAATAAATAGACTTCCAGCAATTACAAATAAACTTTTAGTAGATGAAATTTCAGAAATTGGAACAACTAAACCAGAATTAAGGAATGAGCAAACAACTTTTAATAGTGAAGGAAATAATATTTCAATCAAAGTTGGAGATAGTAGAAAAGGTTGGGTTGAAAGTTATAAATTGCTTTTAGAATTAAGCAGTTCATCTAAATTCAAAGGTCAACAAATTAATTTATCTATCGATTTAAGTGATGTAAGACCTGCAGGAGAGTCACTTAAAGGATTTGGAGGGATGGCCAACCCAGTCAAATTAAAGGATTTATATGGCCGCGTAGCAAAATTACTGAATAATGCATTAGGAAGAAAATTAACATCTATAGAGTGTTGCCTTTTAATTGATGAGGCTGCGGTAACTATCGTTGCTGGAAACATAAGAAGAAGTGCTGGTATGCGCCAGTTCTCATCAGAAGATAAAAGTGCATCAGGAGCTAAGGAAAACTTATGGCAGCAAGACGAAGAAGGTAATTGGAAAATAGATCCGGCAAAAGATGCTTTAAGGATGGCAAACCATACTCTTGTTTATCACAAAAAGCCCTCTCTAGAGGTAGTGACAAATGCTGTAAGGAAACAATTTCACTCAGGAGAAGGTGCTATTCAATTTGCTCCAGAGGCTATTGCAAGATCAAATGCTGATATTCTCAAAAACAAGGAAGATAGGAATAAATTTATTGAAATTTATACTTCTGAAGGAAAAGCTTCAGCACATGATTGGATAAATACAAATTTCGGTCCCTTTACAGAAGTTGAACTTGATCATCGTCTAGGGAGGTATGGTTTAAATCCTTGTGGGGAAATTTTAGGAGCAGACTTTCACTGTAATCTTGCAGAAGTTCATTTAAATCAAATTGACCCATCAAATAAACAGGATCAAAAAGATGCATTTAAAGCAGCTGCATTATCTGTAGCTTGTCTTCTTAATCATCGTTTTGAAATTGAAAGATATAGAAAAAGTCGTGAATGGGATCCAATTGTAGGAGTAAGTTTCACTGGATTATTTGATTTCTTCGTTCATGCTTTTGGTACAAAATGGCTTAAGTGGTGGTCTGAAGGCAGACCAAATACAGAGGAAGGAAGATCGTTTAAGTCAAAAGAGGAAACCTATTTAAAAGAATGGAGGAATATAGTCAATGAAACTGTTTGGGAATATTGCGATCGTAACAACTTACGAAGACCTAGTAGATGCACAACTGTCCAACCTGCGGGAACAAAAAGTCTTTTAACTGGGGCCTCTCCTGGTTGGCACCCACCAAAAGCTCAAAGATTTATTAGAAGAATTACTTTTAGGAAGAATGATCCTGTAGCAAGAGCTTGTATGGATTATGGTTATACAGTTGTGCCATCTCAATCTGACAAAGATGAAGAAGGACGTCTTCTGAATGATCCATTCGATCCGAAATGTACAGAATGGTTAGTTGAAATCCCCACAGAAGTAAGCTGGGCTAATTTACCTGGTGCAGATGAAATAAACATAAATAATTTTTCTGCCCTTGCTCAATTTGATTTCTACATGCAAGTTCAAAAAAATTATACAGACCATAATACTTCTGCAACGATTGAATTTAGAGAGAATGAAATTGAAAATTTATCAAAAGCAATTTACGACTCAATAAAAGACGATCAAGGTTATATCTCTGCTGCTCTTTTAGCTAGATTTGATGCAAATGCAACTTTCCCAAGATTACCTTTTGAGCCGATTGACTCTGCAAATTATGAAAAGCTTCAAACTGAAGTACTTCAAAGAAGAGTAAATGATGACTTTTTTGAAGCATTATCTCTATACGATCAAGGAGAATTGAATGAAGCAGGACCTGCCGGCTGTGATTCAGATAAATGCCTACTACCTTTAGAGAAGAAGTAAGAAAATAATTCATAAAATTGTGGCTTATTAATATCAATAAGTTGTTTTGAAATAAATTAATAAAAATTTATTGCCCAAAAGTCTATTTATTAGCTATGTGTAGAGAAGGAATAATTCTTCGGGTAATCAATGTGACTGTTCTTCAAGAGCCAATTAAGACGATTAGTCAAGATGCTAAAAATGCATTAATTGATAGGTTAAGGTCATGCTCAACAACAAAAGAAATTTTAGATTTTGAGAATTGGTTTAACAGAAATGGTTCAAATGGACAATTACATGATTTTATTTGCGAATTATTAAAAAGCAGGTCTATATCAAGAGGTATTGCCGCTAAATGGTTAAAGGTACTTATTAATGATAAAGAGGAAAAACTAAAAAGATTTAAATAACATCTAAGAATACTCTCGCTTTTAACCAAGAGGGAAAGGTCCTCCTGAACTAGAAGCAGCATTAAAACCAGACAAAGCCCAAACACCGAAAGAAAATAATCCACAACCTACGAAAAACATTAAATGAGAAATGTAGCGGATTCTCTCTTTTTCAGATATCTCTCCTTGCATGGGCAAGTCACCCAAAAATCTTGATTGATCACTTTTTGATGAATTCATAACAAGGAAAAATATTTAAATTTATAAATAAAAAATACCATAAATATTACTTTCAAAAGTATTTATAGAGGTAAGCTCCAAATTTTGTAAAACAATGAAAGAAATTGCTATTATCGGTACATATAAATTTAATCAAGCGCAGCTTAACCAGGAGTGTGGAAAAATAAATGCAAGAAGCTATCTGTCCCTCCTGTAAAAAAACATTTTTAAAAGAACAAGAAATATGTAAAGATTGCAAAAATCAATTTCCATCTATAAAAAAAGGTTGTAGAAATCTAATTGAGGTTATTTCTTTCTTTCTGGTTTTAATTTTAGTTTTTGGATTCGTTACTTTCTGCCAAAAAAATGAAGAGATGCCAAAAAGATCAGTACTTGAGAAAATTTATAAATTATATACATAAAAAATTTTATTATTTATTCATTTTCTAGTAAGAACTAGAATTATAAATATTAATTATGCAATATTTAAAAGAAAATTTTATAATTAATATCATTAATTATGTTTAATATTAAAATACTCATAAACTCAATTTATATAAAATTTAGAAGTGAGACTAATCTCAAATTTTGCTGAGTTACTTCATAAAACAGCTCTTCCTTCTCCAGAAGAGTGTTTTGAGATTGAAGATGGTGATGAAGAATTTATTAGTATTTGGCTAAACAACAAAAAGATTACTTGCGACCTAGAAAAGTTATTTCAATGGTTAGAGACAGAATACAAATTAAAAAGTAAATTACTCACAACTGGGGAAGAAAAAATAGCCAAAGAAGTTAAAAGAAGATTTCCAGTTGAAAATTGGAGAACAATTAAACTTTTTAGCGAACATCAAAAAAAGTATAGGTATTACAAGAAAGCTGTTGAAGATGTCAAATCAAGAACAAGTCCAAATATGAGCGGAGAGACAATTCTTACAATCTTTAGTCCAGGTTGGGGGCCAAAACTTTAAATGACCAAAATAGATATTTTGACTCATACATAAAGATACTTTTTTCTGCTAAGAACTTAAAAGACCTCGGAGAATATTAATGAGTAACTCTGAATATTTCTGTGAGGAAATTTCACAAGAAGCTTCAAAGAATTTGATTAGAGATAAGTGCAATCAATATAAATCTGATGGGTGGTCACTAGTTAACCACTCAATAGCATCAGATGAGAGGCATTTTTTGACTTTTGAAAGATTCAAAAAAGAAATTGCTGGTTGACTTGAAATACAATAAGTTTGAAAAACTAAATCAAACCAAGTGATCCAGCGGTAAAACCAATTACGCAAAAGAAAATAAATTCAAGTAGATCTCTGCTACTTGAAGGTATAAGTGAAAGCATCAAAATTAAAGTTTGAGCCATTTAGCCTTGTACTCACAGGTATAAAAAACCTAAAAGAAAAAAATAGATATCGCGAAACAACAGACAATAATTAAATTATTT
>MDTG01228318.1_pt1 | contig 50242 bp, 47 predicted proteins | sample 811421 | NCBI WGS metagenome assembly MDTG01 (sample SAMN05326645, study PRJNA326480) | marine metagenome | isolation source: seawater | place: Pacific Ocean: South East | collected 2011 | reverse complement strand
TCGGAGTAGTCCTTGGAGCGCTGGTCGGTGTTCTCGATCATCAGCGAGACAGGTGTTCCGGTCGTGCGCTGGATGCCCTGGTCGTCATGCATGACGCCGGAGAGGATGCGCACCGCATCGGCCTCGCGCCGCTGGGTCGTGAACTTCGACTGTCCCGGCTTGCGGCGGTCGAGAAAGGTCTGGATCTCGGCCTCGGTGATCTCCAGCAGCGGCGGGCAGCCGTCGATCACGCAGCCAAGTGCCGGACCGTGGCTCTCGCCCCAGGTCGTGACGCGGAAGAGGTGACCGAAACTGTTGTGCGACATGGTCGAACCCTGATGCGAGCGGCTGAGCGGACGGGCCTCGTGACCCTGCCCGTCTTCTAGGCGTTCGGACATCAAAAGAAAAGCGGGCTTGGCCGGTCAGCCGTCGGAGGGACGGCTTTACCTGTCCTCGCGCACGCTCTCGAGCCGGGCCTTGAGGTCAAGCGCGGCACGCGCGAATCCCCCGTCGGATCCGTCGACGAAATGAATATGTCCGGCCCGCTCGAGGTTGAAGACAAGGCACGTCATGAGCGCCGAGCGGGAGACATTCATCCCGTAGTCCAGCCGCCCTGCCCCCTGTTCGGCATCCAGATGAAAGCGGAGGGCTCCCACCTGCTCGGCGGACAGGTCGAGCACGAGGCGCAGCGTGTCGTCGAACTTGCGATAATCGGTGTTGAGGATAACGTCGTCGAGGTAGCTGTCGGCGGAGAAGCTGCCGAGCCGCATCCCGCTTACCTTTGCCAGGACGAAGGCGAGCGATTCCCAGAACGCCCGCAGCAAGACGACGCCACGGCCACGCTCGTGCCCGACGATCCGCGCCTCGCGCCAGAGGCCGGTGGGGGGAAAGCGGAACCTCAGGTTGGAACGACGCGCCGGCGCGATGTCCGGCGTACGGGACGCAAGGTCGATGCCCAGCGCTCCGGACAGACCGGCAAGGATCCCCGAGACCGCGCCGGGAGTATTGGCCGCGGGCCGCAACAGCAGCGTGACCATCGAACCGTGCTCTGCGGGGAGTTCCTCCCAGCGACAGGACAGCCCGTCGAGATCCGCGACGCCTGCGTCCCCGGCATCGATGCCGTATGGACCGGTTCCGTCCGGATCCTTGAGGATCGCGTCGGCCATTTCCACGCCGCCGCCCGAGAACATGGCCAGGTTGTTGCCCGGGCTGAGCTCGAACTTGGCAACCCTGAGATCCACCCCCCTCGCCCGAAGCGCGCTGACCGGAATCGCCGCGATGCGCAATTCGAGACCGCAAACCTTGCGCGCCATGACCCGAACGCCTGCAAGCGAGCGGGACGCCACGCCCTGGCAGGTAGTGGGAACCGCCGCCATCGCGCCATCGCCCCCGAAGACGAAGGGCAGTTCCTGGCGGCCGCAGGCGTTCAGGACCGCCGTGACGACGGCCGCCGCGATCATGTTGACGGTCTTGTAGCGCCCCTCGGCCAACGCGTCGCGTGAACGCACGATGTCGGCCGCCAGCAGGCACCAGTCGTCGGGAACCGGCGAGAAGGCGGTGTCGTCGCCAACACGTCCGAAGTCGGAGAGCGCCGCCAGACGTTCGTAGAAATCGTCAGCCGAAGAGATGGAAACCGCCATCGAAACGCCATCCTTGCCCGCTACCCGGTTGCACCGTGCTCCCATGCCTTGCGCGAGACGTTCGCTTGCGACGATCCGCTCCCGGCCTGTCTCTCTTACGCACAAGGGCCGGAAAAGGTTCGAGACCAATCTCGTCCCCACGCAATCGTGATGAGCATGCGGATATGGCGCGGCCACCGTCAGGAGCGCTTGACGGCCCCGCGCACTTCCGCTTCGATCCAGTGCCGCCGGTCGACCGGTGGTCCGACGGAGATTGAAATGAATAGCATGACCAAAAGGATCCTGGCATCCATCGCCCTTGTGGGAACGATGATCTCCGCCGCGCTGGCCGGCGAGGTCGAGGCAACGATCGTCGAGATTCGCCCGGACTCCTCCACGCTCATCCTGTCGGATGGCGCGTCCTACCTGATTCCCGTCGACTTCTACGTCGACGACCTGAAGCCCGGCATGAAGGTGCTCGCCTTCTACGACGAGGACACCGACGGCCGCACGCTCACCGATGTCCAGATTCAGGAATGACCTTCGCCGCCCGGGCCACACCCTGGGTCCGGGCCGGATACATCCGAACTGCCTCGCGCCGGTCCTCGTGGCCGGCGTTTTCGTGTCGGGTGTTTTCCTGTCAGGCAGGCCGTTTCCGGATGATCGGGAGCCGACTCAGATCCAGTCGAATTCCTGACCGTCCCACACGAGGACCTTGTCCTGGGGCGTGTCCAGGGACGGGATTTCCTCGCGCGGCACGGAAAGCAGGCGCCCGCGCAGGACACGCATCACGCCGCCATGGGACACGACGAGCGTCGGCCGGGTGATGGTGGCAAGCCAGGCATCGATGCGGTTGGCCAGCATCGAATAGCTTTCTCCCTCCGGCGGCACGAAGCCCCACTTGTCGGCCTTGCGCCGGGCGGTCTTGTCGGGATGCGTCTCGGCCAGTTCCGGGATGGTGTATCCCTCCCAGGCGCCGAAGGTGATCTCCCGCAGACGGTCGTCGCGACTGAAGGCATCGTCCTCACGGCCGATTTCGCGGCAAACGATCTGCATCGTCTCCACGGCGCGCGACAGCGGAGAGGCGAGGAACGAAAGATCCTCGTGCGCCATGCCTTTCGTCTCGAGAAACCCCTTGAGGGCCTCGCCATTGCGCTTCGCCTGCTCGCGACCCGTGTCGTTGAGAGGGATGTCGCGCTGGCCCTGCATCCGGCCTTCGGCATTCCAGTCGGTCTGCCCGTGACGGATGAAGATCAGGAAAGGCGGGGAAAGATGCGCGCTCGCGGTCTCGGTCATGAAGTCTCCGGCAGAGGATGGCGGACGGGTTTCTTCTCCCGGCGGTGGTCACCGGGTGTCCCTTCCAGCCTCTTGCGACACGGATCCGGCCGAAATGGGGCACCCGGTGGGGCGCCCCGGCGGGATCAGTCCTTGACGACGGAGATGTCCGGCGCGTCCACGGCCTTCATGCCCACGACATGATAGCCGCAGTCGACGTGCTGGATCTCGCCGGTGACACCGCGTCCGAGATCCGAGAGCAGGAACAGGGCCGCGTCGCCCACCTCCTCGATGGTCACGGTACGGCGAAGCGGCGTGTTGTACTCGTTCCACTTGAGGATGTAGCGGAAGTCGCCGATGCCCGATGCGGCAAGCGTCTTGATCGGACCGGCCGAGATGGCGTTGACGCGGATGGCGTCCTTGCCAAGGTCGGCGGCAAGGTAGCGCACGCTCGCCTCGAGCGCGGCCTTCGCCACGCCCATGACGTTGTAGTGCGGCATGACCTTCTCCGCGCCGTAGTAGGTCAGTGTCAGGATCGAGCCGCCCTCGCTCATCAGCTTCTCCGCGCGCTGCGCGACGGCAGTCAGCGAGTAGCAGGAGATCTGCATCGTCTTGGCGAAATTGTCGGCGCTCGTGTCGACGTAGCGGCCGGTCAGCTCGTCCTTGTCGGAGAAGGCGACGGCATGGACGAGGAAGTCGATCTTGCCCCAGGTCTTCTCGAGATGGGCGAACACCTCGTCGATCGAGGCCTCGTCGGTCACGTCGCAATGGCCGGCGACGATGGCACCGAGATCCTTGGCGAGCGGCTCGACGCGCTTGCGCAGGGCGTCCCCCTGGTAGGTCAGGGCGATCTCCGCGCCCTGGTCGGCAAGCGCCCTGGCGATGCCCCAAGCGATGGACCGATTGTTGGCGACGCCCATGATAAGCCCGCGCTTCCCAGCCATCAGTCCCTGTGTCGTCGCCATGCCTTGTCTCCTGCACGCACATTCTTCACGGGTCGCGCGCCCGTGTGGTGGCCTTGCCGCGCGACTCGTCCCGGTCCCGGCGACATGCGGTCGCACCGCCTGCCGGGACGCGTTCCTATGGCACAGGGCCAGATCGCCTTCAAGCCACTGGCAAGGGGCCTCCCCGTCGACGTCACCGCAAAATGTGATATGCCTCGCCGCATCCAGATCCCGTCCCCGACAGCAGGTTGGTGCCGCCCAATGCCCGATCCCGTTCATCATGCGCGCTTCGTCGAAATCGTCGGCGAGCGCAATGTCCTGACAGCGCCTGAAGACATGGCGCCGTTCCTGCGCGAATGGCGCGACCTCTACCAGGGCGAAACGCCGATGGTGCTGCGTCCCGGCACGCGCGAGGAGGTTTCCGCCATCCTCGCCCATGCCGATTCCAACGGCCTCAAGATTGTCCCGCAGGGAGGCAACACGGGCCTCGTGGGCGGGCAGATTCCCTGCGATCCCGAGCGTGAGGTGGTCCTAAGCCTCGGACGCCTCAACAGGATCCGCGAGGTCGACGCGGAAGGTTTTGCCATGACCGTGGAAGCCGGCACGACGCTTCAGGCAATCCATGACGCGGCCGCGGAAGCGGACCGGATGTTCCCCCTGACGCTCGGCTCGCAGGGCTCCTGCCAGATCGGCGGCAACATCTCCACCAACGCCGGCGGCACCGCCGTGCTGGCCTACGGAAACACCCGCGACCTCGTTCTCGGGCTCGAGGTGGTCATGCCCGACGGACGGGTTCTGGAAGGCCTCAGAAGCCTTCGCAAGGACAATACCGGTTACGATCTGAAACAATTATTTATCGGTTCCGAGGGCACTTTGGGGGTCGTGACGGCCGCCGTCCTCAAGCTCTTCCCCAGGCCCAGGGCACAGGATGTCGCCTTTGCGGGAATCGCCTCCCCGCACGACGCGCTTGCCCTGTTCGCATCCGCGCGCGCCCGCGCGGGGAGCATGCTGACGGGTTTTGAACTGATGCCGCGCGTCGGCATCGAATTCACGCTTCGCCACCTTGCCGGAGCCCGCGATCCCCTGGCGGAGGCGCATCCCTGGTACGTGCTGATGGAGCTTTCCTCCGGCACCGAGACGGACGAGGGCGAAAACCCCACGCGCGCGCTCATGGAGACCATCCTGGGCGAGGCGTTCGAGGCCGGGCTCGTCAGCGACGCGGCACTGGCCGAATCGCAGGCGCAGGCGGCGAGCTTCTGGCACCTGCGCCACGGCATGTCCGAGGTGCAGCGCGAGGAAGGCGGCTCCATCAAGCATGACGTCTCGGTCCCCGTCGCCAGCGTTCCCGACTTTCTCGACGAGGCGATCGCGGCGGTGGAGGCCATGGTGCCGGGCTGCCGGCCGGTCCCCTTCGGCCACATGGGCGACGGCAACATCCACTTCAACGTCAGCCAGCCGGTGGGCGCCGACAAGGCGGGCTTCATCGCCAGATGGGACGAGATGAACGAACTCGTCCACGGCATCGTGCACAGGTTCAACGGGTCGATTTCGGCCGAGCACGGCATCGGGCGACTCAAGCGCGACCTGCTGGCGGAGGTGAAGAACCCGCTGGAGCTGGAGCTGATGAAGCGGGTGAAGGCCGCCTTCGATCCCAACACCACCCTCAACCCGGGCCGCGTTCTCTGACGGCTCGGGCCGACAGGGAGCCTCAGGGCCGCATCCGGCGGCGGATCAGAACAGGTCGAGCTGTCCGCCGCCATCGCCCCCTTCGCCCTGTCCCGCCTTCCGGCGTTTGGCGGGCGCTTCGGGGGGCTCGACCTCTTCGGCGCGCTCCGGCTCGAGCAGACCGGGGTCGTCGTCGCGCGCGCCATTGACCCTCCGGCTCACCGGGAAGGCCTCGAACAGGTCATCGGGCGCGGGCCTGATCAGCGCCCGGATCTCCTGCGGCCGCGCGCTCTTCACGTCCAGCCACAGGTCGAAGTGCTCGGGCGCGATGACCAGCGGCATGCGGTCGTGAATATGCGAGAGCGCGGCGTTCGCCGGCACGGTCATCAGCGCGCCGGTGTCGATGACGCCGCCGTCGGGGTCGCACCATTCCTCCCACAGGCCGGCTAAGGCGACGAGCCCGCCCGCGCGCGGGCGAACGAAATACGGCTGCTTGCGCCCGTCCGGACCGGCCCGCCATTCATAATAGCCGGAGGCCGGAACGAGACAGCGCCGGTGACGCATGGCGGTGCGAAAGGACGGCTTGTCCGCGGCCGTCTCCCCGCGCGCGTTGGCCAGCAGCGAGAAACTCGCCGGGTCCTTCACCCAGCCCGGCACCAGCCCCCAGCGCACCAGCACGAAATGCCGCGCCCCCTCGAACAGGCGCACGGTCGCGATCGGCTGGGTCGGCGCGATGTTGTAGCGGGGCGGAAACTCTTCCCTTTCCACATGGGAAAAATGATCACGCACCTGCTCCGGCGACGCGGCCAGGACGAAGCGTCCGCACATTCGTTCCCCCTTCGGCATCCGGTCGTACCGGAAGCCCCCTGTTACATTAGGCAATTCGAAACCGGATAAGGTTTAGGCTCACGGGACGAAGAACAAAAGAGGCAGGAGAAATGGCGGTTGCGGAGCTGACATTGGGGAAGGGCCGCCTTGCCGCGGACCGGCTCGTTGCGGCCAACATCAATCCGCGCACCGGCCTCGCCACGGATTACCTGAACCATTTCAATGAAGTGGTCATGATGCTCGAAATGCTTCCCGCCATGCCCGAGTGTGCCGGGGACGTTCTGGAGTGGCAGCCGGCGACCTACGAGCAGCACTTTCGTGCCTCCAGCTTCGCCGAAAAGCAGCTTGCCATCGATGCCTTCGGCGCGGCGCCGGAGGCCGTGCGCCGGGCTCTTCGCGACGTTGTCGCGACGCTCGACACCGCTGTTTGCGAAAAACAGGGGCGCTTGCGCAACGCCGATGACATCGCCGGCATCAGCGAGGACATCGCCCGCCAGAGCGTGGAAGAGATCCGCCCGCTGATCTCCGCCGCCTCCGCCATCATCCACGGCGAATCGACGGCGATCGATACCGACGATGCCGGCTCCCAGGCGGAAATCGACGCGCTCTTCGCTTAAGAGGGCGGTCGCGACGCCTGCCGCTTGCCGGCCGCCGGCCATCGTGCTCCCCTCATCCCATGAGTTCATCCGGTCCCGATTCCCGCCCCCGTCTCGGCGTCAGCGTTCTTGTCGAGGACGATGGCCGCGTTCTGCTGGTCAAGCGCGCAAAGCCGCCCTTCGAGGGCGCCTGGAGCCTGCCGGGAGGCAGCGTCGAGTTCGCGGAAACGCTTGGTGCCGCCGCGCGGCGCGAGCTTCTTGAGGAAACCGGCCTGACCGCCGACCTCGACGGCGCTCCGGTCGAGATGGTCGAGATCCTGCCCGACGACGCCCGCGTTCCCGGCGGAGCGCATTTCGTCATTGCCGTGTTCCGGGGCCGGGCGCAGGGCGGCGAACCGCGTGCCGGCGACGATGCGGCGGAGGCTGCGTTCGTCGCGCCGGAAACGCTCGATGCGCTTGCCATGACACCCGGGACGGCCGCACGGATACGGCGCCTTCTGGGCTGGCAGCACGGATGAGCACCGCCGCCCGCACGTCGGTCTTGCGCAGCGGACACGGGCGGCGCATCTTGCCGGCCATGCGCGCCCGACCGACCAGCCACGTTCCATCATGCCCCCCTTCCCCGGCATCCACCCGGGGCGGAAGGATGCGCGCGCTGGCATGGGGTGCCATTGTCGCCATCACGCTTGGCCTTGCCGGTCCGGCCGTGGCACAGGAGCGTCCCGACGATCCGCCCTACGAGCAGGATCTCATGCGCCTGTCGGAGATCCTCGGCGCGCTTCATTACCTCAGGCCGCTTTGTGGCGCACCGGACGGAACCCTGTGGCGTGACGAGATGCAGGCCCTCATCGAGGCGGAAGTGCAGGACGAGGGGCGGCGGCGGCGTTTCGTCGAGCGCTTCAACCAGGGCTACCGGGGCTATTCCTCGGTCTACCGGCGCTGCACGCAGGCGGCACAGGCCGCGCTGGACCGTTACGTAGAGGAAGGAAGCGCGCTCATCCGCAACGTCACCACACGCTACAACAGGTGAGAAAACGCGGTCCCGATCGCATCGGCATCAGGCAAACATGGTAAATGGGGCGTTAACCATATTTGCCGGAAGTTGCGTCAAATTTTTAAGGTTTTCTTTACCCTCCCCCCGCGACTCGCGCACACTTGCCGCAAGGATCACACGAACATGCGGGATGCGGACAGCCAATGCGTGAACACGACACCATCGATGGCGAGCACGACGAACACCTGGTGAGCGACCAGGAGATTCGCCAAATGGCGCTCGGCTACATCGACACCGCCTTTGCGGATGCGGTGGCGGACGGGCTCGACTCCTCGGCCGTGGCCCATGCCGCGCTCTTTACCGCCTTTGCCGATCTGGTCGCCTCTTTCGGCGAGGAAGCCGTGGCGGAACTCGCCGCCACCCTGCCCGAGCGGGTGCGCCGGGGCGATTACACGATCATCCGCAACGTCCACTGACCGGACGCCAAGCGAAGGCAGGACGCCAAGCGGAGGACCGACGCACCGGCGACAGGGAGGCCACCCCTGCGAGGGGCGCGGATGGCACGGGGCCCACGGGCCCCGTTTTCGTGTCCGGGACCGGCTTACGACGCCAGGAAGAGGTGGGCGAAGATCGCCAGGCCGAAGACGATGAGCGCGATGCCCGAGATCCGGTTGATCCAGGCGAGCCACGCATCGGTCATTCGCCCGCGCAACCATGACACCAGCGCCGATATCATGACCCACCAGCCGAGGGCGCCGCAGACGACACCCGCCACCAGCAGTGCCGCACCGGTGTAGTTTCCCGGGTCCGGCGCCCATTTCCCCAGACTGCCGAAAATCGCCAGGAAGCCGAGCACCACGCCCGGATTGGTGAGCGTGATGGCGAACCCGGTCACGAACGACGAGATCATGCGTGACTGGCGCAGTTCATCGCCGGCCATGTGCGGACGGGCGGCAAGCACGCGCGCGCCGAAAATCAGCAGCAACAATCCGCCAACGGTCTGGATCAGATCGCTGTGGCCCTGCACGAAATCGGAGACGGCGGTGATGCCGAACGCGGCGAAGGCTGCGTAGACCCCGTCGGCGAAGACCGCGCCGAGACCGGCAATCAGCCCCGGCAGAAACCCGAATCGCGCCGCGCGCTCGATTGCCGCCACGTTGACCGGGCCCACCGGCGCGCTCGTCATCAGGCCGATGCCCAGGCCGACAAGAAAAAACAGTGGATCCGGCAAGTCCCGCTCGCGCTCCGCGCCTCGTGCCCCCGACACGGCGAACCCCGGCCGGGTCGCGCCTTCCCCTCCCTCGAGGGTGTGCCCGAGGGGCCGGTCGAACCGAACCCCTCCTCCTTCGTTTAGACAATGGAGCGCGCACGCTCAACAGCCCGTGGGCCACATCGCACGGGGCATTTTCCGCAAGGGGTTCGTGGTATAGGCTCGCCGCGCAATCGCTTCGCTTCCGCAACGCCGCTTTCCCCGACGGGCGCGGCCCAGGACGGGACCCACCCATGAAGACCGCCGCAATCGCCCTTCTTCTCGCCGCGACGGCAACCGGCCTCACGCCCTGGCCCGCCGTCGCCGAAGCCGCGACCGTTCAGACGGAGCGCATTCAGGTCGCTCCGCCAGAGGTCGACAGGCCCAACGCCATCCCGCAGGACCCGGAAGCCGGCGAGATCCTGGACCCGGAGGCCGGCACCGCTCCGTCGGATCTCTCCGCGCCGCTTCCCGTCAACCTGCCGGAGATCCATTACGGCGATGCCGACCTGCCAAAGCCCGTGGCACGGATGCGGGCCCAGCTTCTGGAAGCCGCGCACGCGGGCGATCTCGACCGCATCCGCATGGTACTCGAGGGCAACGAGATGATGCCCACGCTCTCCTTCGGCCAGATCGACGATCCCATCGACTTCCTCAAGGAAGCCTCGGGCGACGGCGAAGGCCTGGAGATCATGGCGATCCTGACGGAAATCCTGGAGGCCGGCTATGTGCACGCGGACGTCGGGTCGGCCCAGGAAATGTATATCTGGCCCTATTTCGCCCGCTACCCGCTCGCCCGCCTGTCACCGGAGCAGAAGGTGGAAATGTACCGGATCGTGACCTCGGGCGATTACGCCGACATGGCCATCACCGGCACATGGACCTTCTACCGGGTGGGAATCGGCCCCGACGGCACGCTGCATTATTTCGTCGCCGGCGAGTAAGCACCGGCCACAACGAAAACGCCCGGCAATCGTCCATCGACGATTGCCGGGCGCAACGGTTTGCGGACTACAGCCGCCTGTCGGCACACCGGTTACTGGCGCGTCATGACCACGAAATCGGTGCCGAGGCCCGAGTGCAGGCGGAAGGGGCGGTCCGTGACCATCAGCGACGAGCCGATTGCCAGCCGATCCTCGACGAAAGCGCGCGCCTCGTCCGTCCAGGTGATGCGGTCGAGCACCGAACGCGCATCCGCACCGTCGCCGTCGGCGGCCGTCACGCCCATCCAGCGGGCTTTCTGACGCGCGCCTTCCCGGCCGATCAGCGTGTAGAGATGCGTCCCGAGCGGTGCATCCGCATCGGCCAGATCGATGTCCGAGGAATAGATTTCCCTGAACTTGCGGCGCACGTAGATGCGCCCGGAGCGCGGCCGGCTCTCGCCCGCCTCGCGATAAAGCCTCGCCATGGTGATGTCGTCCGCCTCGCCCGTGGCGGGCAGGTCCATGGCGTTCTGGAAGTCCTGCGTGGCAGCGCGCGTCCGGCGTCCCGCCACGCCATCGACCGGACCGGGGCCGTAGTCGAGGCTTGCCAGCATCCGCTGCAGTTCACGCACCTTCGAGACCGGCGGATGGCGGGTGATGAGGATGCGCAGCGGCTCCTCGGCGAGCGGCGCCACGTCCATCGACTCGATGGAGGCGACCGTCGCCGGGTCGCTGTCGGACACCGGCAGCCCCGGACGCAGGCCGGACGCATCGGACAGGCTCGCCACCTCGGTCGGCCGGGCCAGGGCGCCCGGCAGCGCGGCGCTTTCGATCATGCCCGGATGGGTGGCGCCGCGCGTCACGATGACGTGGCCGCCGCGTTCGGTCATGGAGAAGAGTTCGGCGGCGAAGCCCTTCGGCAGGCGCACGCAGCCATGGGAGGCCGGCCGGTTGGGCACATGCCCCTGATGCAGCGCGATGCCCGACCAGGTCAGGCGCTGCATGTAGGGCATCGGCGCATTGTCGTAGATATTGGAGAAGTGGCGCTTGCGCTTTTCCAGGATGGAGAACACCCCGGTCGGCGTGCCGTGGCCCGGCTTCCCGGAAGAGACGCGCGAGGAGGAGATCAGCGTCGTGCCGCGATAGACGTCGAGCTTCTGCTCGGACAGCGACACGAGGATCTGCAGCGGCGCGTCGGGATCGTCCCGACCGCTCGCAGGCGTCATGTTGACGTCACCGCGCACGGAAACCGGCTTCAGCTCGCGTGTGTCGTTGGCGAACGCCGCCTGCCCAAGCCCGAGCACCATGACCCCGGCCAGCGCCGCACGCGCCAGTCCAGAACCGTTTCCTCCGACAGCGGAGGATGCCTTCATTCGGTTTCGCATCATCATCGCACGCAAGACACCCACCTCGATTTCGTCCCGCTTCACGTCTTGTCGGGACAGAAGTAGCTCAAAGCCGTGAATCCCTGGTTAGTCTTGCGGAAGGTATCGCCGAAAAGGCCTCACATCGCCGTGATGACGGTCACAAAGGCGCCCCGCGTGTCCGCCGCGCCACGACTCGCCGATTCGCCCATGTCCACAGAAAATCGAGTCAAGAGACCGAAATAAGCTTGTCTTCCCGACGCCTTTGAAAGTTGCGACTCAGATTTCGATTCGGAATCAATTAACCAACACGGCCCCTCCCGGCCGCGACTCAAACGAACAACATGACAGCGCGCGCGCCTCACCGCTGGCGCCGGCGAAGGAGCTTGCCTTGGTTCACGTCCACGACACCTGCGAGGGACTCATTCCCGGCCTGTTCACCGACATCAACGACATCCGCATGTCGGACTGTCCGGTCGAGGCGGAAGCCCTTCCCGTGGTCAACAAGCTGCTCAGGCAGCATCCCTGCTTTCGCAACATGAGCGAGACCTTCGAGGCCGGGCTCTTCGACATCATCGAGATGAACTTTCTCGAGTGCAATCCGCCGCAGGAGCAGGCGATGCGCCATCTGGTCCATCTGCTGACCCGTCGCATCCTCGACGTGTTCGAGGCATCCCTTCTCATGAAGCAGCTCGCGCTCGAGGAAGGAAGCTGCCGGCTGACCGGCGCCCAGATCGCCCGTTTCGTGGAGACGGCGCGCGAGGAGGCACAGATCCAGTGCCTCGACATCAACGAGTTGCGCCCGACCTCGGAGGACATGGCCTACGCCGGCGTGCTGCGCACGATCTTCGACGAGTTGCGTGCCTACCTCGGTCTGCCGACCCTGGATCTCGAGTTCCTGATCCCCGACCTCAAGTCCTGCCTCAATCTCGTCATCCAGCGCCACGTGTGGCGGCGCGTGCGCATCGAGACCGAAACCCACCGCCGCGTGGGCACGCAGATCGAATCGCTTCTGGCGCTTGCCTGCGACGTGGAGACGCCGCGCGTTCCGCGCCTGTTCACCATCCGCCCGATCCCGGCCCGCGCCCGGATCGCGAAGCTCACCAACGCCTTCGGCGGACACGGCCAGTTGCCGAGCCCGGCCTGACCCGGTCTCTTCCCCAACGAGCTTGCCGGGTCACCGGAAGCCCCCGTCGGAGCGCCCCTTCCGCTCAGGCGGGGGCTTTGTGCATGTCCGCGCCCGTTTCGATCGGGCTGAAGGGCGCGGTGACAAGCCCCTCCGGCGAAAGCACGTGCAGCGTGTCGGGCTCGACGCGCCGCCAGCGCTCGCACGGCCCCTCGAGCGGCTCTGAGGCGAACGCCCGCCCGCCGTGGTCCAGACAGTCGGAGAGATAGAGCGAGGGCGCCCTGCCGTCGTCGGCGGCGCGAAAGGCATAGATCGCCGTGCCATCCGAAAAGGCGCAGGTCATGCGGACGGGTTCGCCGTTGGTGCCGCGCCGCCTGGCGATGGCGCCGATCTGCTCCAGCGTGCGCGACAGGGCGCCGACCGGATCCGCGTCGAGCCCGTTGGTCAGCAGCATCAGGAAGACGAGTTCGGAATCGGTCGTGCCGCGCCTTTGGGCGTAGAAGCCGTCATCGATGAGCGCCTCCATGTCCCGGCGCAGATGCGCGAAGTTTCCGATGCAGCCGTTGTGCATGAAGGCCCAGCGCCCGTGCACGAAGGGATGACAGTTCTCGCGGGAGCTCGATCCGGTGGTCGCCGCGCGCACATGCGCGAGAAAGAGATGCGACCGCACGAGGCGGCAGATACTCGGCAGGTTGGTGTCCGCCCACGCCGGCAGGACGTCCTTGAACAGGCCGGGCTCGGGCAGGTGTCCGTACCAGGCGATGCCGAAGCCGTCGCCGTTGACCCTCAGCTTCGCTTCCTGCGCGTCCTGGCTTTGCACCAGCAGCGAGTGCCTCGGCCGGGCGATGATGTTCTCGAGCGGGATCTCGGTCCCGAGATAGGCGGCCAGACGGCACATGACGGTCTTCCCGACCTCGACAGGCATGAAAGGCGGCAGGCCGGACGGTCCGCCGCTGACGTGCCAAGTCTATGCCGCCCCCGCCAATAAATCGTATTCAATTTTCGATCTTCTACGGGCTTCACGCGGAATCCGTCCCATCATCTCACCGAATGGTCGATCACATGTTCCAAACCTCGCACAAGGCCCGACGAAGCCACGCGGAGGATCGGCAAGCCCCCTTGCTGGTGGGAACGATCCGGCCTATGTCGCAAGGACGATCTCGACCACGAATCTTCGACAACCCGTGCGGCGGGGGATGCGCGCGGCCAGCGCGTCCGGACGGCCCGCCCATGGCGTCGTGTCAGGCGGAGGGTGTCATGACTTCTGGAACGGCCGTTCGCCTTGGCGGGCGGGCTCTCGCGCGGGTCTCGGGCGAGGATGCCCGCCATTTCCTGCAGAACCTGATCACCTGCGATCTCGACCACGTCGGGGACACGGGCGCCTCCCACGGCGCGCTGCTCACCCCGCAGGGCAAGATCCTCTTCGCCTTTCTCGTGCGCCCGACGGGTGACGGCGGCTACCTGCTCGAGACAGACGCGGCCAGCCTGCCGGACCTGGTCAAGCGCCTGACCTTCTACAAGCTGCGCGCCAAGGTCACTGTGGAGGACGTTTCGTCGTCCTTTGCCGTCTTCGCCGCCTGGGACGCGGATGCGGGCGCGCTGCGCACCGCCTTCCCCGACGCACATGTCTTCGACGATCCGCGCCGGGCCGAACTCGGGCTGCGTCTTTATCTGCCGCTTGGTGACGCCGGCGACGACGCCTCGGCACCCGCCGGCCTTGCAGGCGGCACCGAGGCGGACTGGCATGCCCGCCGCGTTGCCTCCTGCGTGCCCGAAGCCCCCTTCGACTATGCGCTTGGCGACGCCTTTCCCCATGACGTCGACATGGACGAACTTGGCGGTGTCGCTTTCGACAAGGGCTGCTTCGTCGGGCAGGAGGTGGTCAGCCGGATGCAGCATCGCGGCACGGCACGCCGCCGCGTGATCCAGGTGAGCGGGGCGGACGCGCTTCCCGCCTCCGGAACGGACGTGATGGCGGGTGACAAGCCTGCCGGCCAGCTCGGCACAGTCGCGGGCGCAAGGGGCCTGGCGCTGGTGCGTCTCGACCGGATCGCGCAGGCGCGCGCCGCCGGCACTCCGGTCACAGCCGGAGATGTCGCGCTTGAGCCGCATATTCCCGACTGGGCCTCCTTCGACTGGCCCGTTCCGGCCGGCGGAGACTAGACGCGACGATGGCGAAGGGTGCCAAATCCGAGCCGCGCGCCTGGCAGCGCATGCTGTCCGGCCGCCGGCTCAACCTGCTCGATCCCTCCCCGCTCGACGTGGAGATTTCCGACATCGCCCACGGGCTCGCCAGGGTGGCGCGCTGGAACGGGCAGACGGTCGGCGATCACGCGTTCTCGGTTGCCGAGCATTCGCTTCTGGTGGAGGAAATCGCGCGCCACATCGAGCCGCAACTCACCGCCGACCAGTGTCTCGGCGTGCTGCTTCACGATGCCCCGGAGTATGTGATCGGCGACATGATCTCCCCCTTCAAGGCGGTGATGGGCGGCAGCTACAAGGAGATCGAGGAGCGGCTGCAGACGGCGATCCACCTGAGCTTCGGGCTCAAGGCGGCCCTGCCGGGGCCGCTCAAGAAGCTCACGAAGCGCGCCGACACCATCGCGGCCTACTTCGAGGCAGTGGAACTGGCCGGTTTCGACGACGCGGAGGCACAGCGCATCTTCGGCAAGCCGGAAGGTTTCGGCACACCGCGCGGTCGCGGTGCCCCGCCGCGTCTCGGACTTGCGCCCCTGCCGGCCTCGCGGGCGCAGGCCGCCTTCCTCGCACGCTTCGAGGAGATCCAGGCCGCGCGCGGCGCAGCAAGGGCGGTGGGCTGACAAGCGCAGCGGGCAAAACGCGGCGCGATCCGGAATCGCGCACAAGCATGGCGACGTCATCGCGCCGACATGGTTTCATGGTCCCCGTTCGACGGGCGCGAAGCCGTGTGCGAGACGCGCGAGAGTGAAAAGGATGGCGCCGCCCTCCTGTATGGAACAGGCGGGACCGGCGCCCGCGGAACGAGAAACGGGGCAAGAGGGAGACATACGGCGGTGATAACGGTCTGCTCGCTTTCACGGCTTGCCGAAACGGTGGAACGCACCGGCGCACGCCGCCTGGTCACGCTGATCAGCGCCGGAACGGAGGTTCCCCGCCCGGCCACGATCCCGGTGGAGGACCATCTCTTTCTCGCCTTCAACGACATCACGGCGCCTGCGGAGGGACTGACACCGCCGGGGCGCGAGCATGTCGCCGCCCTTGTCGAATTCGTGGAAACATGGGACCGGCAGGCACCGCTGGTGATCCATTGTTTCGCGGGTATCAGCCGCTCGACCGCCGCCGCCTTCATTTCCGCCTGCGCGCTTGCCCCGCAGGCGAACGAGATGTCGCTTGCCCGGACCCTGCGCACGGCCGCCCCGTCCGCGACCCCCAACGCGCGCCTCGTGGCGCTGGCCGACGACCTGCTCGACCGCAAGGGGCGCATGGTGGAGGCGGTGCGCTCCATCGGGCGCGGCGAGGACGCCTTCGAGGGGCTTCCCTTCACTCTCGACGTGCCGGGACTCGCCCCGCGTATCGTGACGCCGGAGGGCTGATGCTCGAAATCGGCCTCAACGCCGTCATCGTCTCGGTCGCGGATCCCCAGCCGCAGGTGCTGACGATCCCCATGCCCGAGGAGGGCGAACAGCCCGCCCTGCCATTCGGTCCCTTCGACCCGACGCGTCACCGCACGTTCGAGATCGGCCTGCGCGAGTGGGTGGAGGAACAGACCGCGCTCAAGCTCGGCTGGGTGGAGCAGCTTTACACCTTCGGCGACCGTGGCCGTCACCACATCACGCCGGAGGCCGGGCCGCATGTGGTCTCGGTCGGGTATCTTGCGCTGGCCCGCCAGACCGCGCGCTCCGACGAGGCGATCGCCCGGCAGCAGGCACGCTGGCAGTCCTGGTACTCCTTCTTTCCCTGGGAGGACTGGCGCAACGGGATGCCCGAGGTCGTTGAACGCGAGATCCTTCCCGCCCTTGAAAGCTGGATGGTGTCGCCGGTGCCCGACAACGCGCCCCCGCGCATGCGCACCCGCGAAGACCGGGTGCACCAGGCCTTCGACGTCACCGACGGCATCTGGAACGAGGAACGCGCCCTCGACCGCTACGAGCTTCTCTACGAGGCGGGGCTGGTGGAAGAGGCACGGCGCGACGGTCGCCCCGCCGCCCTTGAACGGGACACGCTGCCCTCCCTCGGCCGGCCCATGCTCTACGACCACCGCCGGATCCTGGCGACGGCGATCTCGCGGCTTCGCACCAAGCTCAAGTACCGGCCCGTCGTGTTCGAGCTGATGGCGCACAGCTTCACGCTGACGGAACTGCAGCGCTGCGTGGAGGCGATCTCCGGGCGCCATCTGCACAAGCAGAACTTCCGCCGCCTCGTGGAGGGGACGGAACTGGTCGAGCCGACGGGCGAAACCTCGACGGCCACGGGCGGGCGGCCCGCCGCGCTCTTCCGATTCCGCCACGAGGTTCTCAAGGAACGCCCCGCCCTCGGCCTGCGTGTCGGCGGGCGCTGAGACAGCGCGGCGTCACGACACCGTCATGCAGACCCGCTAGCGGGACCTCTCCATGTCCCTCTCGCTCCCCGGACCGTCCATGAACGACGCCAGCCCTTCGCCCGTATCCGTCTCCCCGGAGCTTCGGCCCTTTTCGGAAAGCCTGAACCCGGCGCCGCTTCGCCATCTCGGCCGCCGCCACGATGCGGCGGGCACCTTCCTGCCCGAGCCGGGCAACACGGTGGTGTGCCATCTGGTGGAGGGCTCGGCGAGCCACGCTGCCGTTCTGGAGGCGCGCGCGGCGTTGCTCGACCTTCCCGAGGCGCGCGAACGGCTTGCCGCGACGCCCGCATCGAGCCTGCACATGACGCTCTTCCAGGGCATCATCGAGTTTCGCCGCGACTGGCCCTTCTGGCCGAAGGACATTCCCGCCGACACGCCCGTCGAGACCATGACCGCGCATTACCTCGAGCGTCTCGCCGGCTTCACGCCCGGCCGGGCGTTCGCCATGCGGCCTAAGGCCCTGACACCGAACGGGCTCGTTCTCGTGCCGGTGGATGCCGCGTCGGCCATTTCCCTGAGCGACTGGCGCGACCGCCTGTCGGAGGTCTTCGGCTACCGCCACCCCGACCATGACGACTACGCCTTCCACGTCACTTTCGCCTATCTGCGCCGGCGGCTGTCCGACGAGGCGATCCGTGCCTGGGACGCGGCGGTGCCGGGCATTCTCGACAAGCTGGCGCGGGCGGCCCCCGTGATCGAGCTCGCACCGCCCGCCTTCTGCCGGTTCGAAGACATGAAGCACTTCGAGGAACTTCTCGTGCTCGACGGGCGCGAGGGCGAACGGTTCGCCTGACGCAGGCAGCGGCGGGCAGGAGACGGCGGCTTTTTCTGGCATGTGCGGGACGGGCGCGCTATCAGGGCGCATGACCTTCGTCCCGCCAGCCCCCCGCCCCTATCGGCCGCCGACCGAGCCGTATCTCGACGTCGTGCACCAGGATGACGACCTTCTGGTGATCAACAAGCCGAGCGGACTGCTGAGCGTGCCGGGCAAGCGCGAGGGGCTTCAGGATTGCGTGGCGAGCCGGGCGGCGGAGCGCTATCCCGGCGCCAGGGTCGTGCACCGTCTCGACATGGACACCTCCGGCATTCTCGCCCTTGCCATGTCGAGCGCGGCGCACCGCCATCTCGGGCTTCAGTTCGAGCGCCGGCACGTGTCGAAGACCTATGTGGCACGGGTGCAGGGGCACATGGGCGGCGACGAGGGCACCATCGACCTGCCGCTGCGCTGCGACTGGCCCAACCGGCCGAAGCAGATGGTCGACCCGATCGAGGGGCGCAAGGCGGTGACCCACTACAAGGTCCTGTCGCGCGACGACGACGGCACGACGCGCGTGGAGCTCTATCCCGTCACCGGACGTTCCCACCAGCTTCGCGTGCATCTTCTCAGCCTCGGGCACCCGATCCTCGGCGACACGCTCTATGCGACCGGCGACGCGCTTCACGCCGCCCCCAGGCTGCAGCTCCACGCGGAGCGACTCGAACTGCACCACCCCCAGGGCGGCGAGCGCATCACCTATCGCGCGCCCGTTCCCTTCTGAGTCGCCATTCCTTTCCCAAATCTGAAAAAAGGCTGCCATGCGAGCGGCTTGACCGGCTCCGGCGTTAACCACGCCGTGCGCGTGGCGACGCTCGTCGTTTGCCGCGAACGCAGGGAAACCGGACCATCCCGGGCCCATTAACTCCTTTTCAAGGTTAAACCGCGAAGATCGTGAATATCGCACCGGACGTAGTGACCGGGTCGCATCGAGTATCGCGTAAGGACCGGAGTTGCCGCGTATGCAGGCCACGGCACGTATCTACACCCCCGCCCGTCCCGGCTCCCGCCGGCCGCATCGCACCGTGCGCCGCGGCCGTCTTGTCCGGCTTCTGCTGCTCGGACCGCTCGTCTATCTGGGATGGACGACGACCGTCGCGCAGCAGGACATCACGGCGCTGATCGAGGCCTCGCGCGGCCAGGCGCCGCGCTGGATGTCGGCCGTCGAGGCCGCCCGGCACGGATCGAGCATCGCACCGTCGGTGGTGCTCGCCGACGCGTCGAAGGACACCGCCGGTGACATTCCGGACTACGCCGTGACGAACGCCGCGCCGGGCACGGACCCGGCCGTGGTGCGCGGTCTCGAGGTCTTCGTGAACGAGAGCGCCCCGAAGGCTCCCCCCGCGAAAACCCCGGTGAACCGTTCGCGCAAGGGCGACCGCTTCATGAGCATGGCGCCCGACCGGCAGATGGTCGACACGGCGGCCGGCTCCATCTACACGCTCGGCAACCTGATCGCCGAACGCAGCCCGAACGATCTTCCGCGCGTCGCCTTCGTGCGGCCGTCCATGCCGTCCTCCACCCAGCTTGCCTCCGGCGACGACAAGGCCTCCGGCCCGCTGGACCTGGCAAGGCTCGCCATGGCCCGCAACGTGGCCGCGACGAGCGTGTCCTATGCCTCCGCCTATGCGCCGAGCGGCATCACCAACATCCGCGCGCCCTTCGACGCGCTGCTGGGTGACGGCCCGCTGGCGGGTGTCGGCGACGAGGCCTCGCTTGCGACCAACACCGAGAGCGATCCCTACTGGTGGACCAAGCGTCCGCTGCCGGCCAGCGTCATCACGTCCAAGGAGCAGCGCTGCCTCGCCGAGGCGATCTATTTCGAGGCGCGCGGCGAGCCGGTCGACGGCCAGGCGGCCGTGTCGCAGGTCGTCCTGAACCGCGTGCGCAACCCGGCCTACCCGGACACGATCTGCAAGGTCGTCTACCAGAACCGCCACCTGCGCAACCGCTGCCAGTTCTCCTTCGCCTGCGACGGCATCCGCGACCGCATCACCGAGAAGCCGGAATGGGAGCTTGCCCAGAAGGTCGCGCGCGAGACGGTGTCGGGCCAGCGCTATCTGGAGAAGGTCGGCGCCTCGACCCACTACCACGCGACCTACGTGAAACCCCGGTGGGCACGTCACATGAAGCGGCTGCAGAAGATCGGCCAGCACATCTTCTACCGCACCTACGGGGGCGGCTGGAGCTAGGGTTTCCCTCGTCTCCCGGGCGGTCAGCGTCCGGGAGACCTCCATTTGTTCATCGTGTTTACCTTTTTCCGCAACATTCTCTTCATGCTTCCCATGTAAGCAAAAACCCGTCGATGGGACGCGCCCGCATGCCGGGTTTTCCGGCTGTCCTGCGGTTCACGCATGTTCCCCTTTGTCTGTCCGGCCGCTCCCTCCTCCCGGGGAAAGGCATCCGGACCTCAAGTCTGACTATGGACGCGCGATCCGCGTGCGCCCGAGCTGCATTGCCTTCGCGTCGTTGATGGCAACGGCGCCAGATTGTGGACGGGTATCATGGACCCCGTGACTTCTGACCCGCGCATTGCGCGGACCGTCGGGCGTTTTCTGGCCCAGGCGGAAGCCGCACTCGATTTTGCCTTCGACCCGGTCGTCGACATTCATTCCGGTGAAATATACGGCTTCCGGGCCGGCCTGAGCGACTACGACCGGCTCGGTTTCGAAAGCCGCGACGCGCTTGCCGAGCACGCCGCCTCGCTCGCCTGCACACTCGACCTGGAAAAGCTGCTCCTGCGCAAGGTGCTGGCCAAATTCGCACAGGTCGCCTCCTGCGAGCGGGCCAAGCTGTTCCTCAACCTGGCTGCCCAGGCGGGCACCGAGGAGGAAGAGGACCTGCTGGAGGTGCTCAGGGAAACGGTCGCCGCCCACAGGCTGCTGCCCTGGAACATCTGCCTCGACATCCCCGAGCTTCTCGACCACACGCGCTACGCCAATCTCCGCCGCTTCGCGCTGTCCGCCCGCGACCGGGGCTTTGCCCTGTCGCTGGACGACTTCGGCTCGGGCTTCTCGCGGATGCACATGCTGTATGACGTCGAGCCCACCGTGCTGAAGATAGACCGCGATTTCATCACCGCGCTGCAGAGCGACGCCCGCAAGAGGCTGTTCGTTTCGAGCCTGGTCGATTTCGCCCATGTCCTCGGCATCCGCGTGATCGCCACCAACGTGGAAACGGTCGCCGAACTCCAGGCCTGCCGCTCGGTCGGTTGCGATCTCGTGCAGGGCTCCCTGGTGGCCCGGCCGATCGGCGAGACGGACACGATCCGCCCGGCCTATCCCCTTCCCAACGGCAGCGACCGCAGGCAGGACACCCGCCGTCGTGAGGAGCGCGAGTTCCTGGACCAGGAAGTGGAGCGGCTTGTCGCGATCGACGAGACGGACGACATGTCCAGAGCGCTGGAGGTGTTCCGCGCCCATCCGACGCAGACCGTCCTGCCGGTGGTCAACGGAATGAACGAGCCCGTGGGCATCATCCGCGAGCCGGACCTGAAGTCCTTCCTCTATCTTTCCTACGGGCGCGACCTGCTGCTCAACCCGACCATCGACAATCACCTCAAGCGGTTCATCCGGCCCTGCCGGGTCGCCGACGTGCAGGCGCCACTCGCCCGCCTCGTCGACCTTGGCGGCAGCGAGACGGCGGACGGGATCATCATGACGGAGAACGGCCGCTACGCGGGCTGGCTCTCGACGACGACGCTGCTCAAGATCTCCAACGAGGCGCGGCTGCAGATCGCCCAGGACCAGAATCCGCTCACGAAGCTGCCCGGCAACTCCGCGATCTCGGACCACGTCGTGCGGTCCAGCGCCAATCCCGGCTCGGATCGCGCCTACTGCTACATCGACTTCGACAACTTCAAGCCGTTCAACGACACCTACGGCTTCCGCATCGGCGACCGGGCGATCATCCTGTTCTCCGACCTGCTGAAGCGCAGGCTCGGTGCGCTCCATGCCTTCGTCGGCCATGTGGGAGGTGACGACTTCTTCGTCGGCCTCGACGACTGGCAGCCGGACCGCGTCGTCAAGCTGATGGCGGAATTGCGCATGGAATTCGCGCGCCAGATGGAAAGCCTCTACAGCGCGGAGCATCGGCGACAGGGCTATATCGTCGCCGAGGACCGGCGCGGCCGCTCGCAGGTCTATCCGCTGCTGAGCGTCTCCATCGCCGTGCTGCATCTGCCCAAGGGCATTTCAATCGGCAATCTCGACCTTCTCTCCAACCACATCGCCCGGCTCAAGCACCGGGCCAAGGCGGAGCGCGACGGACTTTCCGCCTCGAGCTTCGGTGCCGATGCCGAGGAGGACACGGGAGACCCCGGCGTTCCCGCCGGGCCGCGTCCTTCCACCGTGCGCCCGCTCATCGAGATCACGCCCAGGGGGCTCTCCGGAACGGCCTGACCGCACCCCTTGCCTTGCCGCCTTCCTCACACGGAAAGCGGCGGCAGGCATCAGGCCAGCAGGTCCCGGGCGATGATCGTGCGCTGGATCTCCGAGGACCCCTCGTAGATGCGGAAGATGCGCAGGTCGCGCAGATAGCGCTCCAGCGGGAAATCGGCCGTGTAGCCATAGCCGCCATGGATCTGCAGCGCCTTGTCCGCGATGCGCCATGCGGCTTCGCTGGCGTGGAGCTTGGCGAAGGCCGACTCGCGCGAATAGCGCTCGCCGGTGCCCCGCTTGCGCGCCGCCTGATAGCCAAGCGCACGGGCCGCCGCCAGATCGGTCGCCATGTCGGCGAGCATCCACTGCAGCCCCTGGAAATCGGCGATCGGGTGACCGCCCACCTTGCGCTCCTTCGCATAGGCGACAGCCGCGTCCAGGGCCGCGGCCGCGATGCCGGTCGCCTGGGCCGCCACCTCGATACGCCCGTTGTCGAGCACCTTCATCGCCGTACGAAACCCCGAACCTTCCGCGCCGATCCGGTTTTCCGCCGGCACGTGACAGTCGAGGGAGAGCGGGAAGACATGGCCGCCGCGCAAGCCCATGGTCCGTTCATGCGGGCCGATCTCGACGCCGTCCATTGCCTTCGGCTCGATCACGAAGGCGCTCACGCCCCGCGCGCCCGCCGTCCTGTCGGTCTTGGCGTAGACGACGATGAAGTCCGCCGCGCCTGCATTGGAAATGAAGCACTTGGAGCCCTTCAGCCGGTAGCCGTCCCCCTCGGGCACGGCGACACTGCGCATGTCGGCGGGGTTCGATCCGGCCTCGGGTTCGGTGAGGGCGAAGGCCCCGAGCCTAGCGCCGGTGGCCGCCTGCGGCAGGAACCGCGCGCACAGGGCCTCGTCCCCGCCGAGCAGGAGCGAGTCGGTCGCCAGGAAATGCGCCGTCAGCATGGAGGCGGTCGAGCCGCAGGCCCCGGCCACAAGCTCCACCGCGCGGTAGAGCGCGGGGCCGGAAAGCGCGACCCCGCCATGGGCCTCCGGCAGGTTCATGCCCATGATGCCCATCCCGCCAAGCGCCGGCAGATGCTCCGTCGCGAACCGGCCTTCCGCGTCGATTGCCGCGGCCGCGGGCCGCAGGACCTTGTCGGAAAACCGTTCGATCTCGTTCAGGATCGCCATCTCGTGATCGGCAAGCTCCTGGATCATCGCGTCTCTCCTTCGCGCAGTTCGGCAAGAATTTCGTCCCGGTGCTGGTCGAGCGACGGCGCGGGCGTGCCGCCCTCCCGGGTCATGCCGGCGAAATGCACCGGCTGGCAGGGCACGCGCATCTCGCCCAGAACCGGGTGTTCGACCGTCGCCGAAAGACGGCGCTCCTCCGCCTGCGGCGAGCGCCAGGCCTCGGCCGCCGTCTCGATGGGGGCCGCCGGAATGCCCGAGGCGGCAAGCAGGTCCACTGCCTCGCCGGTGGTCAGGCCCGCCGCCCAGTCCTCGATGAGGCCGGCAAGCTCCGGCTCGTTTTGCCGCCGCAGCGTGTCGCTGGCGAAACGGGCATCCTGTGCCGCGTCCGGATGACCGATGGCCTTGCAGAACGTGGCAAAGAGCCTGTCGTTGAGAACCGCCAGCGCGAAATGGCCGTTGGCTGCCCGATAGGTGCCGAAAGGCGCGGACAACGCGTGACGGTTGCCGGTGCGTCCGGGATCCTCGCCCGCACCGAGCACACGCGCCGCCGTCACCGGCATCATGGACAGAAGGCTGTCGAACAGCGCGACGTCCACATGACGCCCGCGCCCGGTACGCTCGCGCTCGAACAGGGCGACCATCGCCCCCCACGCGGCAAACAGCCCGCCGGCGACATCGCCCAGCGCCTCGCCGATCATGGTCGGCGGCCCGTCAGGCGCGCCGGTCACATGCATCATGCCGGACAGGGCCTGCACGATGATGTCATAGGCCGGGCGGGAGACATTCGGCCCGCTCTGGCCGAAGCCGGACAGGCTGAGATAGACGAGACGCGGATTGTCGTCCTGAAGGGTCCGCGCCCCGAGCCCGAGACGCTCCATGACGCCGGGGCGGAAGTTCTCCACCACCAGATCCGCCGTGTTGCACAGCGCCCGCACCGCCTTGACGGCGTCGGGGTCCTTGAGATCGAGGGCGAGCGAGCGCTTGCCCCTGTTGACCGCCTGGAACAGCAGGCTTTCTCCGTCGCGAAACGGGCCGACGTGACGATAGTCGTCACCCTGCGGGCTCTCGATCTTGATCACGTCGGCGCCGAGATCGGCGAACAGCGCCGTGCAATAGGGGCCGGCCAGAACCCGACTGAAATCGATTACCCGCACGCCCTCGAGGGGCCGCCCTGCCTTGTCCGCGTCCATAGTCCCGCCCTTTCCGGTCCCGGTTTCCGGCTCAGGATAGGAAGCGATTGGCTATAGGCATAAATATTGTTTTCTCATAAACTAAATAAATGGATCCTATACCTATCGGGTTTCGCCAGATCGACTACGTGATCGCGGTCGCGGAGACCGGCAGCACGGCGGCGGCCGCGCGGCTCGTCAACGTGTCCCAGCCCTCCGTTTCGCTTGCCGTGGCGCGGCTGGAGGAAACCCTCGGCCAGCCCCTGTTTCGCCGTGCGGCGGGCCAGGGCATGACGCCGACCGCCTTCGGCCGGCGCAAGCTCGTCGAGTTCCGCAGCCTGCGGTCCCAGATGCGCGCGCTGCTCGCCGCCGACGACGGCTCCGGCGCCCTCCCGCCGGTTCTTGAACTGGGCGTGTTTTCAACGCTCGGGCCGCTCTATGTGCCGGCGCTCATCCGCGCGTTTCGCGCACGGCTTCCCGGCGTGCGGCTGCGGCTGCACGAGGCGGACCTTGAGACCCTGCACGACTGGCTCGAGACGGGACGCATCGACCTGGCACTGGTCTATGATTTCGGACGCTCCGGCGACGTCGAACTGCTTCCGCTCGTGGATGTGCCGCCCTATGCGCTTGTCGCGGGCGATCATCCGCTGGCCACGCGCGGATCGGTGGATCTGAAAACGCTGCTTGCCGACCCGCTGATCCTGGTCAACCTGCCCCAGAGCCGGGACTATTTCCTCTCCATCATCCAGTCGCGCGGGCTTGTCGCCGACATCGCGCTGGAGACAGGTTCGACGGAAATGCTGCGGTCCATGGTGGCAAGCGGTCTCGGCGTCGGCCTGCTGGCGACCGAACTGCCCTATCGAACCACCTATGACGGCGGCGAGGTCGCGCATCTCGCGCTCGAGGATCCGGTGCCCGCGCACCGGGTGGCGCTGGCCCGGCCCGCCCGGCTGCCGGGCACCTGGGTCGCGCGGGCCTTCGAGGAGGTCGCGACCGGCATGTTCCCGGGCCTTGGGAAACCGGCCTGAAAGTGTCGCTCAGTCGATCACGATGTCGAGGCCGAGATCCAGCACCGGCGCGGAATGGGTGATCCAGCCGACCGAGATCAGGTCGACACCCGTTTCCGCGATGGCCGTGACCGTGTCCAGATCCACACCGCCGGAGGCCTCGAGCAGCACCTTTCCGCCAGCGATCGCGACCGCCTCGCGCAGGGTGTCCGGCCCCATGTTGTCGAGCATGATCACGTCGGGACGCGCAGGCAGCGCCTCGCGGAGCTGGTCGAGCGTGTCCACCTCCACCTCGACCTTCACCAGATGCCCGGCAAAGTCCCGCGCCGCCGCGATGGCCTTTTCCACGCCCCCGCAAACGGCGATGTGATTGTCCTTGATGAGGATCGCGTCATCGAGCCCGAAGCGGTGGTTGGCTCCACCGCCGCAGCGCACGGCGTATTTCTCGAAGGCCCGAAGGCCCGGCGTGGTCTTGCGGGTGCACACGATCCGCGCCCGTGTGTGCGCGGCCTTGTCGGCAAAAAGCCCCGTCGCCGTGGCGATTCCGGACAGGTGGCCGAGATAGTTCAGCGCCACGCGCTCCGCGGAGAGCAGGCCACGGGCCGGCCCCGCCAGGCGCATCACGACGTCGCCGGGCGCGAGCCGCGCACCGTCGGCCATGACCTTCTCTACCCGGATTTCGGGATCGCTGAGGCGGAAGGCCGCTTCGGCGAGATCGAGACCGGCGAGCCGGCCGGGCTTGCGCGCCGCGATGACCGCGCTTGCCCGATGCCCGGCCGAGAGCGTCGCCTGGGCGGTGATGTCGCCGGCACGGCCCCAGTCTTCCAGCAGTGCCACGCGCACGGCGTCCTCCACCATCAGCGCGGGCAGCACGGGCAGGCGCGTTTCGCTCACGGCTCCGGTCATGCGTCCTCTCCCTCGAGCGGCTGGTCGAGCCGGCGCGCGGCCAGCGCCTTGCGTCCCGCATCGCTGGCGCAGGCTTCGGCGGCGATTTCCTCCGCCTCGGCGAGCGTCAGGAAGGAGCGGTGCTCCTGTCCGGCGTCCTCCTGCGGGAAATCGGCGCGGAAGTGTCCGCCCCGGCTTTCCGTGCGCTTCAGGGCGGCGGCGGTGACCATCTTGCCCGCGGTCATCATGTTGAGGATCGAACGACGGCGGCAACGGGTTTCAAGCGCGCAGATCACGGCGAGGGTTCCGCGCAGGCCGTCGGCATCGCGCAGCACGCCGACGCCGGCGCTCATCGCCTCGCGCAGGACGGTGATCGCCTCGCGCTCGACCTCGTTGCGCCGGGTCGGCTCCTGGATCGTGTCGTCGATGCCCGGCCAGTGGGCCGTGCGCGGGTTCGGCATCTGGTTCTGGATGTCCTCGGCGATGCGCGCGGCGAAGACCACCGTTTCCAGAAGCGAGTTGGATGCGAGTCGGTTGGCGCCATGGGCGCCGGTGGAGGCAACCTCTCCCGCGGCCCAGAGGTTGTCGAGCGAGGTGCGCCCGTTGGCGTCGGTCAGCACGCCGCCCATGTGATAGTGCTCGGCCGGCGCGACCGGGATCGGCTGCACCGCCGGATCGATGCCCGCCTTCATGCAGGCGGCATGAACGGTCGGGAACTTTTCGGAAAACCGCGCGCCCAGCGCCTCGCGGCAGTCGAGATAGGCACCGCGCCCGGCCTGGATCTCGGCGAAGACGGCACGCGCCACCACGTCACGCGGCGCAAGCTCCTTGAGCGGGTGCACCGCCTCCATGAAGCGCACCCCGTCGCCGTTGATCAGGATGGCGCCCTCGCCGCGCAGCGCCTCGGAGGCAAGCGGCGCGGGATCCGCGCCCACATCCAGCGCGGTCGGATGGAACTGCACGAATTCCGCATCGGCGATCACCGCGCCGGCCCGCGCGGCCATGGCCAGCCCCTGGCCGTTGGCCTCCCCGGGGTTGGTGGTCACCGCATAGAGATGGCCGATGCCGCCTGAGGCGAGCACCACCGCGTGGGCGGGAAAGGCAAGGCGCTCGCGGTCGCCGCGCCGGCGGGCGAGCACGCCCGCCACCTGCTTGCCCTCCACCAGCAGTTCCTCGCCGAGATACCCCTCGACCACGCGGATCGAGGAGGTCTTGCGCACGGCCGCGACCAGCGCGTCCATGATGGCGCGTCCGGCCATGTCGCCGCGCACGCGCACAATGCGGTTCACCGAATGCGCGGCCTCGCGCGACAGCTGGAGCCGGCCTTCCAGGTCCATGTCGAAGGGCACGCCGTATTCCAGCAGGTCGCGCACCCGCTCGCCCGCCTCCTCGGTCATCAGCCGGACGATGTTCTCCTCGCACAGGCCGCCGCCGACGGCGATCGTGTCGCGGGCATGGGCGTCGGCGCTGTCCTCGTCGGAGACGGCGGCCGCGATGCCCCCTTGCGCCCACGCGGAGGACGCCCCCTCGCCGATCGGCGAGGCGGACAGGATCGTGACCGGGCGCGGCGCGAGCTTGAGCGCGCAGAACAGGCCCGTGAGCCCGCCGCCAAGGATGACGACATCGTCGATGTGGCTCGTCGCGGAATGGCTGGAAGTCATGTCATGTGTCCGGAATGGCCGCAGGTGGCGGCTTTGAAGGATATCCGGCCGGACGTCAGGGCACGCGCCTCAGGGGCGGGGGGAAAATCCTGGATCGGCGATCGTGCGGGACCGGTCGTGTCGATCCGGGCGGCGGCGGGAGGACCGTCGCCCGGCGTCTTGTCGTTCGATACTTGGTCGCCCAGGCGCGGTAGACGCGCCGCGCGATCAGCTCTTCAGGTTGATCATGCGCTCGACGGAGGTGCGCGCACGCGCCGCCACCGCCGGGTCCACGGTGACCTCGTCCTTCATCTCCAGCAGGGAGTCGAGGATCTTGGTCAGCGTGATCCGCTTCATGTGCGGGCACAGGTTGCACGGCCGCACATAGTCGACGCCCGGCGTCGCGGAGGCGATGTTGTCGGCCATGGAGCACTCGGTCACGAGCATGACCTTCTCCGGCCGGTGCTCCTTCACCCAGTCGATCATGCCCGTGGTCGAGCCGGTGAAGTCGGCCTCGTCGACCACTTCCGGCGGGCACTCGGGATGCGCGACGATCTTCACGCCCGGAACGATGTCGCGATACTCGCGCAGCTCGTCGGCGGTGAAGCGCTCGTGCACCTCGCAGGCTCCGGCCCAGGTGAGGATCTCGACGTCGGTCTGGCGTGCCACGTTGGCGGCCAGGAACTGGTCCGGGATCAGAAGCACGCGCGGCGCGTTGAGGCTTTCCACCACCTGCACCGCGTTGGCGGAGGTGCAGCAGATGTCGCACTCGGCCTTCACGTCGGCGGAGGTGTTCACATAGGTGACGATCGGCACGCCCGGGTGCTTCTCGCGCAGGCCGCGCACGTCGGCCGCGGTGATGGACTCGGCCAGCGAGCAGCCCGCGTTCATGTCCGGGATGAGGACCGTCTTCTCCGGATTGAGGATCTTGGCAGTCTCGGCCATGAAGTGCACGCCGCACTGGATGATCACGTCCGCCTCGGACTTCGCCGCCTCCTTGGCGAGCGCCAGGCTGTCGCCGACGATGTCGGACACGCCGTGGAAGATCTCGGGCGTCATGTAGTTGTGCGCCAGGATCACCGCGTTGCGCTCGACCTTGAGCGTGTTGATCGCATGGATCACCGGGGCCAGAAGCGGCCACTCGATCTCCGGGATGAGATGCTTGACCTTCTCGTACACGGGCGCGGTGGCCTCGCGCACCTCGTCGGTGAAGGTCAGGTCCGGGCGCGGCAGGCGCGCGTAACGGCGCGTTCCCGTGTTCCCGCCGCCCGCGACGGCCGTGTCCCTGTCCATATCCTTAGCAAGCGCGATGGTCGACATGGCGACCTCCCTTGGCCTGTGCGGAGCGGGTCAGCGCCCCGCGTCGTCTTTCCTCCGGGCGGAGCGGCGTCCGTCCTGTCCTTGTCGTGTCGGGACGGCGCCAACGGTTCGCACCGCCTTTACCTGCCCGGGGGCTGTGGCCGCATCGTGTCGGAGTTCTTATACTCAATCTGAGCATAAATTGCGTTTTAAAAAACGCGGCCCTAGCCGACGCGACTTCCCTTTGCCCCATATATAGGCGCGCCCTCCCGGCTTGCCAACGCCTTTTGCAGCGAGTGAGCAAATGTCGGGCCCGAACGACATCCCGCCGCCTTGGAGACGCTGCGGCAGATTTTTTCAAAAAAATTCGCCTCCCCTGCATCCAAACGGCCTCCCCCCGGAGTCGTGAGGACATTGGAACCGCGGACAGGCCGCGGCCACAAGGACCCAAAGGGAGTGCATCTAGTGACCAGGATGACGTTCGTACTTGCCTCGACCGCCCTCATGAGCCTTGCCTCCGCGGCCCAGGCCGCCGACCACAAGCCGGCGGCCATCGCGCTGACCGGGGACCGGATGCTGCACGTGGTCGACACCGGCACGGCCACCGTCGAGAAGAGCATGGAGGTTCAGGGTGTCGACCGGCTGCTCGGCATCGACCTGCGCCCGGCCACCGGCCAGCTCATCGGCGTGAGCGCCACCTTCGACATTGTCGAGATCGATCCCGAAACCGGCATGGCCACGAAGATCTCCACCATGGACAAGGAGCTTCCGGTGGCCGACGGCGCGCCGGTGATCGTCGACTTCAACCCCAAGGCCAACAAGCTGCGCTTCATGTCCGGCACAACCAACCACCGCGTGGACATCGAGAGCGGCAAGGTGACGGTCGACGGCAGCCTCGCCTTCGAGAGCAAGGACATGCACGCGGGCGAGGCCCCGGCCATTGTCGCCGCCGCCTACACCAACTCCCACGGCAAGCCCGAGACGACCGCGATGTACGACATCGACAGCACCATCGTCGCGCTGATCCGCCAGACCTCGCCCAATGACGGCACGCTGGCGGCGGTCGGAAAGCTCGGCATCGAGGGCAGCGACGTCTACGCCTTCGACATCGCCACGGACGCTGAGGGCAACAACACCGCGTGGCTCGTCTCCGGTCCGATGGTCCATACGGTCTCGCTGGAGACCGGCAAGGTTACCGGAAGCTGGCCGCTGAAGGGCGCCGACGGCGTGAAGGTCCGCGACATCACCGTGATGACCGCGGAGTAATCCGCCGCGCACCTTCGGGGCCGCTCCGGCTCCGGGGGTCCCCATCCCCCCGGCCCCGTCTCCGCGCTGGTCAAGAAGCCGCCAAGGCTCCGTGCGGAGACGGGTGCGGGAGGAGGAAAAACGTTGCGCCCGCCGGGATTTGCTTGCCTCGCGCGCCCTCTCGCGCCACCATCCGTCCAACGTGATCCAAAGACCGGCCCGAACGGTTCGCCCGGGAGCAAGATGAGCGCAAGCGAGAACGACCACGGTGCCCTTCTGCATGCCTGTGCCGCCGGAGACCGCGCCAGCCTCAGGCGCCTGATGGACCTCGAGGGCGCGCGGATGCTCGGTGTCGCGCGGCGCATGTTGCGCCGGCAGGACCTTGCCGAGGATGCGGTTCAGGACAGTTTCGTCGCGATCTGGCGCAAGGCGAGCCAGTTCGACCCCGCACGCGGCAGCGCGCGCGGCTGGGTCTACACGATCCTGCGCAACCGCTGCCTGACGCTGCTGCGCGACGCGGATCGCGGGCTCGTCGAGCCCGGCCATACCCCCGACAGCGAGGAGAACCCGGACGACCTGGTTCTCGATGCCGCCTATTCGCGCCTCGACATGGACAGCGACCTGCGCCGATGCCTCGGCGCGCTTGAACCGAGCAGGCGCATGGCGATCCTCTCCTCCTACGTGCTGGGCTACAGCCACGGCGAGATTTCCGGGCGGATGAAGGCACCGCTCGGGTCGGTGAAGGCATGGGTCCGCCGGGGGCTCGCCCAGCTTCGCGAGTGCCTGTCATGAGCGCGCGCACGCTCGAGGAGCGTATCGACGAGGTGGTCATCGGCCTGGCCGATGCGGCCGAACATGCGGAGATCGAGGCGCTGGCGCGGCGCGATCCGCAGGTGGCCGCGCGTCTGGCCATGGCGCGCGAGCGCTATGGCGAACTGGACGCCACGGCGGACGAGATCCCGCTTCCGGCACACCTGTGGGAGCGCGTCAGCGAACGCCTCGACGACGACCGCGAAAATCCCGATGGCGACACGGGCATCGACGAATATGACACGACCAACGTGGTGCCGCTGACACCGCCGGAGGCGCGCCTTCCCGGTGCAGGGCGCCGCTGGCGCGCCACCGCGCTTGGCGGTCTCGCCGCCTCCCTGATGCTGGCGATCGCGCTCGTCTGGTCTCTTCTCACAGCCCCGCAGCCGGTCGTGGTGGCCGTGCTGCTGGATGCCTCCAACCAGCCGGTGGCCCTGGTGGAGGGCGCCAGCGACAACACCACGTGGATCACGCTGCTCGGCCGCACGCGCGTGCCCGACGACAGGGTGATGCAGGTCTGGACCAAGCCCGCCGACGACGGGCCGCCCGTCTCGCTCGGCCTGCTCGAGGCGCAAAAGGGGGCCCGGTTCAAGGTGGACGGGCTGCCGCCACCGCGCCCGGACCAGCTCTACGAGATCACCTTCGAGCCTCCGGGCGGCTCGCCGACCGACCTTCCCACCGGGCCGATCCACGGCAAGGGCCTGGCACGACAGCCGATCTGAGGCCGGGTGTGTCCCCGTGAACGGGCGGGTCCGCGCCCTCCCAGACTGGACGCACCCGTCCGGGCCGAATACGCTTGAATCTCAAGGACAACACTTCCCTTGCAGACGGAGCGGGCTGACCGGCCATGATTTCTTTCGCCCTCGAGGCCATTGGTCGCGGAACCCTGTTCCCGCGCGGCCGAAGCCTGCGGTTCCTTCTCGTGCTGGTCACGGGGCTTGTGGCGGCGGGCCTCGGCCTTGCACCCGTCCGGGCGGCCACCGCGCCCGACTGGAGCGGAACGTGGGATTCACGCTGGCTCGGCGGCGGTGCCCGGGTCTACCTGCGGCAGGACGATGGCAAGGTCACGGGACGCTATCCGGCCTATCGCGGCCGCCTGCAGGGCACCGTCGACGGGCGTCGGCTGATCGGCACATGGTCCGCCCCCAAGGGGGAGGGAAGCTTCGAGTTCATCCTCTCCGAGGACGGCCGCAGCTTCATCGGCCGCTTCGGCAAGAACCAGTGGTGGACCGGGTCGCGCATCCTGCCCGACAACGAGCGCAACCTGAAGCCGCTCCAGTCGACACCGGCGGAAACGCTGCGCACATTCCTCGTCGCCGCTGAGGCGGTCGAAACCGGGCGGCTCGAGTATCAGGACGACCTGATCTCGCTGCTCGCCTTCCCGCAGGGCGACGAGGCGAACCACGCCCGCGAACTCGGCCCCCTCGCCCTGCTCCTGAACCAGTACACGGTCGATCCGGACATCTTCGAGACCGCGCCACCCGCCGGTGACACGGCCACCCTCGTTCTCACCCGCTACGACGGCAGGGTCCTGCCACTCGAGTTCCGGCGGCTGGCCGGCGAATGGTTCATGGTGCCTCCCTCCCCCGACATCGTGCGCAAGACCCTTCATGACATCCTGTCGGAAACGGAGAAGCGGACGGCGCCGCGCGGAGGCTATCTGGCGATGGACACGCCGCGCGCCACCATGGAGGTCTTCCTCGACGCCATGCGTGCCGGACCGGCAATGCAGGACACGGCCCTGGGGGCGCTGGACCTTTCGGAGATGCCGGTCGTGGTGCGTGACCGCGAGGCGGTTCTGGCGGCCGAATATCTCAACGAGGTGCTGGCACGCATCGGCGAGGTGATCTACCAGGAGATCCCCAACGATCCGAACGCGCGTGAACCCTTCGTCTACTTCATGCATCCCGCCGGCGACATCGTGCTCGCGCCGACGGATACCCCGGAGGGGCCCCGGTGGCAGTTCACACCGGAAACGCTGCGCTCGATCCGCTCTCTCTATGCCGCGACGGAAAACCTGCCGCCGGCCGTGCGCATCCTTCCCTACGACACCCATTCGAAGGCGCCCTATTTCCGCATTCGCGCTCAAATCGCCAGCCTTGCCCCGTCCGGATTGCGCTCGGCCGGTCCGCTGGAAATCTGGCAATGGTTCGGTCTCGCCGTCCTGTTCGGTTGCGCCGCCCTGGCGAGCTTCGTCGTCGGACGCGCGGTGCTGGGCCTGCGCGGGCTCCTCAGCCGCCAGCCCGACCGGCCGGCCTCGCCCGGCTATGTCTGGGGCATCCGCCTGTTCGCCTTCGGCGCCATCAGCTACGCCGGTTTCGCGATCCTCGGCCTGCCCTCGGAGTTCGCGGGCGTGGTCAAGACCCTTGCGGTTCTGACCATGATCGTCGGCGCGATTCCGGTCGAGTTCCACATCATCGACCGGATCCGCAGGGCTTTCGACACCGCCGGACTGATCACGCCGCGCGGCGACATTCTCGCCTCTCTTCTGGTCGGCGTGACCAAGGTGCTGATCATCTGCGCCAACATCCTGCTGTTCGCCGAGGCCCTGCGCATTCCCTATGGCGCGGCGCTCGCCGGGCTGGGCATGGGCGGCCTGGCCATCGCGCTCGCCGCCCGCTCGATGCTCGAGAACGTCATTGCCGGCTTCATCCTCTTCGCCGACCGCCCCGTCGACGTCGGGGAGCTCGGCCGCTTCGACGGGCGCATCGGCACGGTGGAGCACATCGGCCTACGCGCGACCACGATCCGCACCATCGACCGCACGCTGGTCGCGATCCCCAACGCGAACTTCGTCGGCCTGAATCTGGAAAACTACACCAGGCGCGACAGCATCCTCATGCGGCGAACCTTCGCGCTGCGTCCCGAGACGACGCCCGACCAGCTTCGCTTCGTGCTGACCGAGATCCGCAAGCTGCTGGTCGGCCACCCGAAGGTTACCGCCGATCCGGCACGGGTGCGCTTCATCGGCGTCGAGCAGAACCGGCTCGAGGTCGAGATCTTCGCCTATGTCCGCGCCATCGAATGGTCCGAGTTCCTGGCAATCCAGGAAGACCTGTTCCTGCGCATCATGGGCATCATTTCCACCTCCGGCACGAACTTCGCCTGGCCGGCGCAGACGCTCTATCTGGGGCGCGACAGCGGCGTGGACGCGCAAAAGGCCGGCGAGATCGGCGAGGAGGTCGAGACCTGGCGCAAGGAGGGGAGACTTCCCTTCCCGCACCTGACCGCCGAGGACATCGCGGGGATCGAGAACGAGCTGCCCTATCCGCCCGAAGGCGCGAAGCCGGAAAGCGAGCATCCGCCCCATGCCGTCGAGACGCCCCGCGCCGCAACCCGGCGGAGCCTCTTCTGGCCCTTCAGGAGCTAGGGTGTAGCCCCATAAACGAGGCATGTCCGGCGTGAAAACGGCAAGGAGATGCAAGGAGAAGCGCGCCGGGCGGGCCTTCCGCCCGGCCAAGGGCCGCCATCACCCGCTCCGCCACTCATGAGCGGCGCGAATGCGTCCGATCAGAACCTTTCGCTTTCCCGCATCCGGGATTTCCCGCATGATCGGTGCAACGGTTTTGCCGTGCGCTGGGCCATGCGCGCCCTGACCGCGCGGGTGAAACACTCCCACCACAGGCCGGACACGTGACGGCGACGGTGATCCGGCCCGGCCCGGATGCCCCGCGTTCGACACTCCGGCGCCCCGACAGGATCGTCGTCATGTCCCGTTCCACACCCGCTTCCGCGCCGCCCGGCGCGCCCGGTTTCGCCGACCGTCCCAACGTCGCGCTCATCATTGCCTGCGGCTGTCTGGTCGCCATGATCGGTTTCGGACCGCGCTCGGCGCTGGGCCTGTTCCTCGCCCCCATGACCGAGGCGCGGGACTGGTCGCGGGAGATCTTCTCGCTGGCGCTCGCCATCCAGAACCTCATGTGGGGCGCCGGCCAGCCGGTCGCCGGCATGATCGCCGACCGCTACGGCACGGCGCGCACCATCGCCATCGGCGCCCTGGTCTACACCGCCGGCCTGGTCATGATGGCGCAGGTCGAGTCACCGGGCCTGCTCTATCTTTCCGCCGGCGTCATGATCGGGCTGGGCGTCGCCTTCTGCTCCTTCTCGCTGGTGCTGGCGGCCTTCGGCCGCTCCGTCACCCCGGCCAAGCGCTCTCTCGCCTTCGGCATCGGCACGGCGGCGGGCTCCTTCGGCCAGTTCCTGTTCGCCCCGCTCGGACAGGGCCTGATCGACGGCTTCGGCTGGCAGCAGGCGCTCTATATCCTCGCCGCCCTCACCATGCTTGTGCCCTTCCTGGGCATCGCGCTGCGGGGGCGTTCGGTGCATGTGCCCGGCGCGCCGGGAAGCGGTGCCGACCAGTCGCTGCGCCAGGCCATGGCGGAAGCCTTCGGCACGCGCGGTTTCGTGCTTCTCACCTTCGGCTTCTTCGTCTGCGGCTTCCACGTCGCCTTCATCACCGTCCACCTGCCGCCCTATATCGTCGACCTTGGCCTCGACGCGAGCTGGGGCGCCATCGCCATCGCGCTGATCGGCTTCTGCAACGTGTTCGGCGCGCTTGCCTCCGGCTACATCGGCGGCCGCTTCTCGAAGCCATGGCTGCTGTCGGCGATCTATCTCGGCCGCGCCATCGCCATTGCCGTCTTCCTGATGGTGCCGGCCACCCCGTTCACGGTGCTGACCTTCGCCGGAGTCATGGGCTTCCTGTGGTTGTCCACGGTGCCGCCGACGTCCGGACTGATCGCCGTGATGTTCGGGCCGCGCTACATGGCGACCCTGTTCGGCTTCGTCTTCTTCTCCCACCAGATCGGCGCCTTCCTCGGCGTGTGGCTGGGCGGGCGGCTCTACGACCAGACCGGCTCCTACGACATGATCTGGTACATGGGGATTGCGCTCGGCCTGTTCGCCGCGATCGTCCATCTCCCGATCCGCGAGGCTCCCGTCGAACGGCTTCTCGCGGGCCCGGCCGAATAAACCCCGAAGGCGCGCGCGGTCACGTCAATTCGACAATCGCGCGCGTCAATTTTTCGAACTTTCTTGTCGAAACCCGCCCGAAATTGATTCCGGCCGGGGCTCAGTGCTCACTCTCGCACAGCCCGTGGTCGGCCAGAGCCTGGATGACGTGGCACGCTCCCACCGTCTCGCCGTGACAGGACGAGACGATGCGTTCAAGCTCGCCTTCCAGCGTCTGCAGGCGGCGGATGCGGGCGCGGATATCTCCAAGATGGGCGCGGGCGATCACATGCGCCTCGGTGCAGGGCATGGACGGGTTTTCGCTCAGATGCAGGAGTTCGCGGATCGCCTCCAGCGACAGACCGAGGTCGCGGGCATGGCGGATAAAGGCGAGCCGGCCCAGGGTCTCCGGCGGATAGCGGCGCTGGTTTCCCTCCGAGCGCGGCGGCTCGGCGATCAGCCCCTGCTGCTCGTAGTAGCGGATGGTGGGGACCTTTACCCCGGTCTCGCGCGCCAGCGCCCCGATCGAATACATCGCCTGCCCTTTCCCGTGTCCTTCCGGCCCCGCCTGTCCCCCACGGGCCACGGGGACATCCGGCGCCCGAACGCCACAGACATTAGGGCCGCGAGGGGCGAATGCAATCTCCCCGCGCCTTGACGTGATTGAGCGATGATGGCACCAGTCGCGCGGCGCCGGCCCGCGCCCTGCGCACGGCCGCGTTCCCGCCCAACCCGAGGACTAGCGAAATGACGAGCGAAGCGGTGCCAGCGCACATGCGACCCGAGAATTCCTTCCAGGGCCTGATCCTGACGCTGCAGCGCTTCTGGGCGGACAAGGGCTGCGTCGTCCTGCAGCCCTACGACATGGAAGTCGGCGCCGGCACGTTTCACCCGGCCACCACGCTTCGCTCGCTGGGACCGCGTCCGTGGAAGGCGGCCTACGTGCAGCCCTCGCGCCGTCCCGCCGACGGCCGCTACGGGGAAAACCCCAACCGGCTCCAGCACTACTACCAGTTCCAGGCCATCCTGAAGCCCTCGCCCGAGAACCTTCAGGAGCTCTATCTCGCCAGTCTCAAGGCCATCGGCCTCGACCCGGCCCTGCACGACATCCGCTTCGTCGAAGACGACTGGGAAAGCCCGACGCTGGGCGCCTGGGGGCTTGGCTGGGAGTGCTGGTGCGACGGCATGGAAGTGTCGCAGTTCACCTATTTCCAGCAGGTCGCGGGCTTCGAATGCACGCCGGTGTCCGGCGAGCTCACCTACGGGCTCGAGCGCCTGGCGATGTATATCCAGGGCGTCGATAACGTCTACGACCTGAACTACAACGGCCGCGAGGGCGCGGAAAAGATCAGCTACGGTGACGTGTTCCTGCAGGCCGAGCAGGAGTACTCGCGGCACAACTTCGAACATGCCGACACCGAGATGCTGTTCCGCCACTTCAAGGATGCCGAGGACGAGTGCCGTCGACTGCTGGCGGCCGGCGCGGCGGCGCGCGAGGCAAGCGGCGCGGCCGTGCACCAGATGGTGCTGCCGGCCTACGACCAGTGCATCAAGGCCTCGCACTGCTTCAACCTGCTGGACGCACGCGGCGTGATCTCCGTCACCGAGCGGCAGAGCTACATCCTGCGGGTGCGTGAACTGGCCAAGGCCTGCGGCGCGGCCTTCCTGGAAACCGAGGCCGGCGGCGTCGGGTACGAACCCGCACGGTAGCCCGAGCCCGGCGAACGCACGCCAAGCCTCGATCCCCGCCGGGCGGCGGGGATTGCAGCGCCTGCCACGGCGCGACGGGCGGGCCTTTCCCGGCCCGCTCCTATGTCCCGCAAGGCATGCCGGGCGTCTCGGCGATGAAGCGGAACAATCGCGCGAAGCGCCGTTCGACCTTGCGCCGGCGAAAGCCCTCGAACAGCGTGGACAGGGGGAGAAGTTCCTTGTTCACGCGATACTTGAGATCATAGGCAACCAGCCTGAACCCCTCGTCCTCGCGCAGGAAACCGATGTTTCCGATCTCGTCGCACGAGGCCAGGATCGCATGGCGCCGGCAAAAGCCCGCGAAATCCATGACTTCCCGGAGCACGAATTCCGCGTCGAGGTCCTCCGGCCCCTCTCCCTGAAGAATAGTGGCAAGCGCCAGCGGCGGCCGGCCGTCGATCCCCACAAGGCGGTCGAAACACAGCCCCCGCCCAAGATCGGTCGCCACCGGTCCGTGAAGCCTCGGAAAGTAGCGTTCCAGAGAAACACCGTTCGCGGCAAGCCGCCGGTACTCGCGGAACTCACGCAGGTTCGCGTCAACCATCCTCCGCCCCAGCAGACGCTCGACCCGCCCGATCCGGCTCGCTCCGGATCGCAAATGAACCACCTTGATGCAGCGGGAGGGATCGTCCGGATGGACGAAGCAGTCGCGAAAGGAGCCTGAGGAGAATGGCTCCACACCCTTCAACTCTATCATTTCACTAACTTTTTCAGACGCTCCGGAAGGAGCGGAATGGCGAGCGTGACATGACACATGTTTAGTGATGATTATTCGTAATCGTCAATCATAATATGAGGGAAAGAGGACAGTTTTCCGTCGACGGGTGCTCTCGCCTGTTGGAAACGTCGTCAGCGGCGCGGTCTTCCTGGAGACCGAAACCGGTTGCGCCGGGCATTCCCCGGCCTTGTGACAAGTTGAAATCAGATAGCCCGCAATCTATCCTTGGTTGATCTTGCCTCCCAGTTGGAGCGACCATGCCGACAAGGGTTTTCCGCCTGCTGAGTGCGGGCATTCAAATCATTGGTTTTCTTGCCGTTTCAAGCCTGTCCGCAGCGGCGGCCAACGACTTTGGCCCCTCGCTCTACAAGCAGCCTGTCGAGGGACTGACGCGACGATCCGCCTGCGCTTCCGCGCGACACTACCAGCGCCTTGTCAGCGCAATTAACAAACGCGCCATGGCGCATCTCGGCGAGGTCGTGCGGAACAGGAAATACCCGATCGACATGAGCCTGCCGAAACGGGAGCGCGAGCGGCTGACAAAACGGCAGTTCAAGAGGATCCAGGCCGACCGTGAAGAGATGGAGAGGATCCATCGTCGCTCGAAGTTCGGCTATCCGCTCAACGTAAAGTGCCAGCCGCTGCCGCGTACGACTCTCGTCGTCGAGGAAACGTGGCGTTACGACAAGAAGATGCTCTGCGTGCGCGCCAAAGGCTGGTCCGCTTGCCAGTGGACGCATGTGACCGCGCTTTCGCGGTATCGGCCGTCCCGTGACCGCAAGACCTGGCGCCCGTAAAGCTCGGGAAAATTTTGATTTTTCACGTTTGCCCCAAAACCCGCAGGAGATCGTTCCTTGATACCGCACCGCTTCCTTTGTCTCGCCTGCCTTGTCGCTTCCGCAATGCTCGTCACGCCGGTTCAGGCCAGGACAAAGGCCGGGATCACCCCGCTGTCCGCCTGCGCGAGCAAGGCCGAGTGGGAAACGCTCATCAAGACACTGCAGAGCCGCTCCCACGCCTACAATCTCGAGTTCCTCGGGCGCGTCAGCAAGAACAACCCCAACCGGCAGGACAAGCGGGCGGCGGCGCGCTCCGCCAAGGCCAGCACGAAGAAGGGCCAGCCCGTCGACGTGAACTGCCGTCCGCTGCCGGGCGGCACGGTTCATGTCGACGACAAGGGCGGGTTCTCCGGCTTCATGTGTGTGCGGGCGCCGAATTGGAAGTCCTGCGGCTGGATCCACAAGGGCTATTTCACCGACTATTTCGGCGCCACCTCGGACCCCACGGTGTGGCGTCGCAATCCGCAACAGGAATTGCTCTTCATGTATCGCTGAGGACGAGCCGGCACCGCGCCGCGCGTACGAGCACGCCTGTCGGCACGGGTTTCGCCATGCCGGTGACCTGTGTCACATCCCCTTTGCCTGTTCCGGTTTTCACTGCGGCGTGCTTGCAGTAGCGTTCTCGCGCAAGTCGCGCACGCAAGGGGATTTCGCCGGATGGCTACATGGATCGTACTCGGCCTGATCGTTCTGATCGGTGTCTATCTCGTCTACCTCTACAATGACCTGGTGCGAAAGTGGCAGATGGTGCGCGAGGGCTGGAGCGGTATCGACGTGCAGCTCAAGCGCCGCTCCGATCTCATTCCCAACCTGGTCGAGACCGTGAAAGGCTACGCCACCCACGAGCGCGAAGCTCTTGACCGCGTTACCGAAATGCGATCCCGCGCAGCCGGTGTGGCGCGTGACGACGTGGCCGGACGCGCACAGGCGGAAGGTATGCTTTCCCAGGCGCTCGGCCGCCTCTTTGCCGTGGCGGAGGCCTATCCCGACCTCAAGGCCAACGACGGTTTCCGCGACCTGCAGGCAGCCCTCGACAAGACCGAGGACGCTCTGCAGATGTCACGCCGCTACTACAACGGTGCCGTCCGGCAGCTCAACACGCAGGTGGAAAGCTTCCCGGCCAATCTGGTCGCCGAACGCTTCGGTTTCGACGTCGAGCCCTATTTCGAGATCGAGGATCCCGCCGACCGGTCCGTTCCCCAGGTCTCGTTCTGAACCACCGCCGGCCACACTGCCAGGAACGCAGCAGAATGCTTTTTCGTCTCGCCCGTCTTGTCCTGCCGCTCGCGCTGATGCTTGCGGCAAGCCTCTCCGCGCAGGCGGAAGAGCGGATCCTCTCCTTCGACAGTCATGTGCAGGTCGCGCGCGACGGCACGCTCACCGTGACGGAGACCATCCGCGTCAGGGCCGAGGGCAGGCAGATCCGGCGGGGCATCTTCCGCGACATCCCGCTGCGGATCGAACAGGCGGACGGGACGACGGTGCGTGCCGGTTTTCACCTGGTTTCCGTCGAGCGCGGCGGCAAGGCCGAGCCCTACTCCGTGGATTCCGGTCACGACGGGGTGCGCATCTACATCGGCGACGAGAACGTCTTCCTGCGCGATGGAGCCTACACCTACACGATCACTTACGAGACGAACCGGCAGGTCCGTTTCTTCGATGACCATGACGAGGTCTTCTGGAACGCGACCGGTAACGAATGGGCCTTCCCCATAGATGCCGCGAGCGCGCGGGTGGTGCTGCCCGAGGGCGTTCGCGCGCTCGAAAGCAACGCTTTCACGGGCTACTACGGTGACACGGGCAAGGACGTACGCATCGTCACTCAGGACGGCGGACGACGCGTTTCCTTCACCGCGACACGCCCCCTGCGCCCCAAAGAAGGACTGAGCGTCGCCGTCTCGATGCCGCCCGGGACGATTTCGCCGCCGAGCGCGGAGCAGCAGGTATCCTGGTTCTTCGCGGACCACCGGGTGGAGATCCTGTCCGGAATCGGCCTGGTGCTGGTCATCGTCTACTATGTCTTCGCATGGTGGACGGTCGGGCGCGACCCGCGCCCGGGGGTCATCTTCCCGCGTTTCGAGGCGCCCGAGGGCCTTTCCCCCGCCCTTTGCGCCTATGTGGCGGACAAGGGGTTCGGGAGCGGCGGTTGGCGCGCGCTGTCCGCCGCCTGCCTGAACCTCGCCGTCAAGCGAAGGCTCGATTTCTCGGACCTTGACGACGACCTGACCATCTCGCGTCCGACCGGGGACCACACCGGCACCTCCGACCTGCCGCGCGGCGAGAAGGCCATCATCCGCTGGATGAACAGGCGCGACGAACCGCTGACCCTGAACAAGGACAACGGCAAGTCGATCCAGTCGCTCGGCAAGGCGTTCCGCAGTGCCATCGAAGGCGAGAACAGGGAACGCTACTTCAAGCGCAACAGGATCTGGATGGTGCCCGGCATCGCGCTGAGCGTCGTCACGATCTTCGCCCTGCTCGCCTTCGGAAACATGAGCGACAACCAGATCGCGGCCATGATTCCGCTGTTCATCGTCTCGATGGCCGTGGCCGTCTTCTCGGTTCACTTCGGCAAGGCGGTACAGCGGTCCAGGGGCGTGGTCTTCCGGGTCCTGATCGCGCTCGTGTTCTTTCTCCTGACGGGCGCCGGCCAGATCGTCGGCGCGGCGGTGCTCATGGCGGAACTGGGCGAGACGCCGGTCCTGCCGCTGATCGCGCTGACGCTGCTTTCGGTCAACGTGTTCTTCGGCTGGATTCTCGGCGCGCCGACCGCGCTCGGACGCCAGGCGCTGGACGAGATCGAGGGTCTCAGGATGTATCTGGACGTGGCCGAGAAGGAGCGCATGAACATGGAAGGCGCGCCGAGGATGACGCCCTCCCATTTCGAAACGCTGCTGCCCTATGCCGTGGCGCTGAAGGTCGAGAAGCCCTGGTCGGAGGCCTTCCAGAGCTGGCTCGCGACAGCGGAAGGCGCGGCCATTGCCGCAAGCTATCATCCAGGCTTCTACCACGGCGCGCATTTCGACCGGTCCGATATCGCCGGCTCCTTCGCGGACACGATGGGCGGCGGCATGGCAGATGGCTTCTCAAGCTCCCTGCCCGCGCCGAAATCCTCCGGCTCCGGGTTCTCGAGCAGCGGCGGCGGCGGTTTCTCCGGCGGTGGCGGCGGTGGCGGTGGTGGCGGCGGCTGGTAGACCCGGCCGGACGCCACTTCATGCTCCCGGGGGGTGACTTTTCCCCCCGCACTTGCTAACGGACGCGCAGCACGTCCCGGCCGCCGCTCAGGGCAGCCCAACCATTCGAGATCATCCATGCCCGATCTTCTCCTGGAGCTCTTCAGCGAGGAAATTCCCGCCCGCATGCAGCGTCGCGCGGCGGAGGACCTGAAGTCGCTAGTGACCAACGCGCTGGTCGATCAGGGCGTGACCTACGAGGGCGCGAAGGCTTTCTCCACGCCGCGCCGGCTGACCCTGCACATCGCCGGCCTCACCGCCGGTTCCAAGGCGACCCGCGAGGAGCGGAAGGGACCGCGCGTCGGCGCACCGGAAAAGGCGCTCGAGGGGTTCCTGCGCGGCGCGGGCCTTGCCTCCATCGACGAGGCGCAGGTCGTTTCCGATCCGAAGAAGGGCGACTTCTATGTCGCGGTGATCGAGAAGCCGGGCCGTGAAACGCCCGACATCATCGCCGAGGCGATGCCCGGCATCATCCGCTCCTTCCCCTGGCCGAAGTCCATGCGCTGGGGCTCGGGCTCCCTGCGCTGGGTGCGGCCGCTGCATTCCATCGTGGCGAGCTTCGGCCCCGAAACCGAGGAGCCGGAGGTGATCTCCTTCGAGATCGACGGTATCCGTTCCGGCAACTTCACGCGCGGCCACCGCTTCCACGCGCCGGACGCCTTCGAGGTGCGCCGGCTGGACGACTACGCGGAGAAGCTGGAAAAGGCGAAGGTCGTGCTCGACCCCGACCGGCGCAAGGACATCATCGCCCATGACGCCCGCAACCGGGCCATGGCGCTGGGGCTGGAACTGGTCGAGGACGAGGGCCTTCTGGAAGAGGTCGCGGGCCTCGTCGAGTGGCCGGTGGTTCTCGTCGGCTCCTTCGAGGAGGACTTCCTCAAGCTGCCGGACGAGGTCATCCGCCTGACGATCCGGGCCAACCAGAAGTGCTTCGTGCTGCGCGACCCGGCAACGGGGCGCCTGTCCAACCGCTTCGTCGCCGTTTCCAACATCGAGGCGCCGGACGCCGGCGCCACGATCATTGCTGGCAACGAGAAGGTGATCCGCGCCCGGCTTTCGGACGCGCGCTTCTTCTTCGAGACGGATCTCAACGCCTCGCTGGAAAGCCGCCTGCCGAAGCTCGAGAACGTGGTCTTCCACGAAAAGCTCGGCAGCCAGGGCGACCGTATCCGCCGCCTGGAAGCGCTGTCGCGCGAGATCGCGCCGCTGGTCGGCGCCGATGCCGACAAGGCTGCCCGCGCAGCGAAGCTCGCCAAGGCGGATCTCGTCACGCAGATGGTCTTCGAGTTTCCCGAGCTGCAGGGCCAGATGGGCCGCACCTACGCGGAAGCCGCCGGCGAGGATGCCTCCGTCGCGCTTGCCATCGAGGAACACTACAAGCCGCAGGGACCGTCCGACCAGGTGCCGAGCGATCCGGTCGCCGTGTCCGTCGCGCTCGCCGACAAGCTCGACCTTCTGGCCGGCTTCTGGGCCATCGACGAGAAGCCGACCGGCTCGAAGGACCCGTTCGCGCTGCGCCGCGCCGCCCTTGGCGTCATCCGCATCGTGCTGGAGAACGGGCTTCGCCTGCGCATGGGTGAGCTTCTGGCCCGCGTCAATCCGGCCATGGCTGGCGAGGCGAACGCGCTTGCGACCGATCTGCTCTCCTTCTTCGGCGACCGGCTGAAGGTGCACCTCCGGGACGAGGGCGCGCGGCACGATCTCATCGACGCCGTCTTCGCGCTGGAGGGTCAGGACGACCTGCTGATGGTGGTCAAGCGCGTGGAGGCTCTCGGCTCGTTCCTCGCCACCGAGGACGGCGCCAACCTGCTCGCCGGCATCAAGCGCGCCGCCAACATCCTGCGCGCGGAAGAGAAGAAGGACGGCAAGCCGGTCGAGGGCGCGCCCCAGGCCGACCATCTCGCCGAGCCCGCCGAAATCGCGCTGGCGGCGGCCATAGACACCGCGCGCGGCGAGATCCGCAAGGCGCTTGCGGAGGAGAACTTCGCCGGCGCGATGACGGCGCTTGCCGGCCTTCGCGCGCCGGTGGACACGTTCTTCGAGGATATTCTCGTCAATGCGGACGATCCGGCCCTTCGCATGAACCGGCTGCGGCTTCTGGCGGAAATCCGCGAGGCGACCCGCGCGGTTGCGGACTTTTCGAAGATCGCCGGCTGAGACCGGCGCGGATCATGGACATGAAAACGGCGGGGCCATCCATGCCCCGCCGTTCTTCATTTCACTCTCACAACGCCCGCACGGGCGTTCCGATCAATCCCTGGGGTGATAGCGCCCCGTTTCGGGATCGCGCTCAAGTGTCTTGATCGTGTCGCCCGCCGCCTTGCGGGCGGCCCTGGACACCTGTTTTTCCACCCGGGCCATCTCGCGCCGCACCGCCTTGACGATCAGATATCCGCCGATGGCCAGGCTCGCGGCCGCAATCACATTGACCATGTCCCTCTCCCGCTCACAAACCGTAGCGCGCCCATAGCGCACGTTCTTCCACCGAGGCGAGCATCTCCGCCGAAGCACCGGCCCCGATGCCCGCCCCCAGTCCGCCGACAGTATCCGACGCGGTGCCGACGCCGAACTTGCGGCCGAACAACCCCCGACGCGGTTCAATCAGCTTCATGCGGACCTTGTCGCCAAAGCGCGCGCGCAGTGTGGAGCGAATGTCGCCGATCCCGTCGACAAGGCCAAGATCGCGCGCGGTGCGCCCGCTCCAGAACAGGCCGGAAAAGAGATCGGATGCCTCCGACAGGACATCGCCGCGCCGCTCGCGAACAAGGGCGATGAAATCCTCGTGCACCTCCGCCTGCAACGCCTTGAGATGTGTCACGTCCTCCTCCCGTTCCGGGCGGAAGGGGTCAAGGATGGCCTTGCTCTCGCCGGCCGTGTGCACGCGCCGCTCGATGCCAAGGCGGGCAATCGCCTCGGTAAAGCCGAAGCCGGCCGAAACGACGCCGATGGAGCCGACGATGGAGCTGGGATCCACGTGGATCTCGTCGCCGGCGATCGCCAGCATGTAGCCGCCGGATGCGGCCACATCCTCGACGAAGACGAGAACATCGCGCTTCTTTTCGCGCGCGAGCTGTCTCACCCGGTCATGAATGAGGCGCGACTGGACCGGCGAACCACCTGGCGAGTTGATGACAAGGGCAACGGCGGGGGCATCGAGCGCAAAGGCGCGGTCGAGAAGCGGCGCAACGCTTGCCAGCGACAGGCCAGGGCGGAAGGGCGCTCCCATCCCGATGGCGCCCTGCAGGCGGACGACGGGGATGGTGGTCGGCACCTGGCCGAGTTTTCCGGGAAGGCGCTTGCGGAGCTTGTCGAACACGGCGGGGGCGTTTCCTTGTCACTGCGAAACCAGGGGCGGTCCCACCGGATATAGGCGTTTCGCAAGGGGATAAAAGGGAGAACGCCTCAGCCTTCGGCGCCGCCCGCACCTTTGCCCTCACCTGCGGGTCCGGCATCGAGTGCCTCGCGCAGGGCGAGGAAATCGCGCCAGGCGAAGCGCTTTTGCAGCGGATTGCGCAGCAAGTAGGCCGGATGGAGCGTTGCGAGCGCCCTCACCGCGCCACCGCCGGCCTCCGCGCGCAACGGCACCTGCAGCCAGCGACCGCGCAGACGCAGGATGCCCTGGTTGGTGCCGGCAAGGGTTGCCGCCGAGGCGCCGCCCAGGAACACCAGAACCTCGGGCCGGATCAGTTCGATCTGCCGCATGATGAAAGGCTTGCAGATCTCGGTTTCCTGCGGGCTCGGCGTGCGGTTTCCGGGCGGGCGCCAGGGAACGACATTGGTGATCCACGCGCTGGTGCGGTCCAGGCCGATGGCGGCCATCATCAGGTCGAGCAGCTTTCCCGAGCGGCCGACGAAGGGAAGCCCCTGACGGTCTTCCTCGCGTCCCGGCGCTTCTCCCACGAACATGACGCGAGCCTGCGGGTTGCCGTCCGCAAACACCAGGGATTTCGCCGTCAGGCGCAGGTTGCAGCCCTCGAAACGGGAGAGGATGTCACGCAGTTCCTCAAGGCTTGCGGCACGCGCCGCCGCCTCGCGCGCCGCATCGACCGTCTCGTCGGTGGGCAGCGCGATGGTGCCGCCGGCGACGGGGGCCGCCGGCTTTTCGCGTTCACCCGCCGCCGGTTTCAGATAGTCGCGCGGATCCGTCGACATGGGCGCGGACCGCTCGGCCGGCACCTCGCCGGATCGCGCGCCGCCCGCTGCCGGAGCAGAACCGCCAGGCCGTGTGGCGGGCCGGTTCCGCGCTTCGGCCTGCATTCGCGCCTGTTCGCTGAGCGCGAAGGCGTCGGCGGGCACGTCATCGCCCCAGGCGTCTGCGCCGGAGGCAAGATAGAAATCGAGCAGCGCCTCGAGCCCGCGCACCACCTCTCGCGGTGGCTCGAAGCCTCCGGATGCGGTTTCGTCTGTCGGTCTGCTCGGTCCCATGAGCGTGTTGTGACGCATCGCGCGCGCCAGCGCAACGACGCCCGTGGCAAACCCCTTCTCCCTTGGACAGGAGCTCCCCTGACGTGAGGGTCATATAGATATCCAATATGGCAAGGCGGATTGCAGGGCGTTTCGCACTGCACTAAAGAGAAGGCGGGTACACAGAGAAGCCACAAGAGGGAGAGCGGGATGGCCGAGACCGGGGAACTTCCTGAGCGCGAAAGCATGGATTTCGACGTCGTCATCGTTGGCGCCGGCCCCGCGGGCCTGGCAGCCGCGATCCGCGTCAAGCAGCTTGCCGAGGAAAGCGGCACGGATGTCTCCGTGGTCGTTCTGGAAAAGGGCTCCGAGGTGGGCGCCCACATCCTGTCCGGCGCGGTTGTCGACCCGATCGGCATCGACCGGCTGCTGCCGGGCTGGCGCGAGGAGGCGGACACGCCCTTCAAGACCCCGGTGACGGCCGACCACTTCCTGGTTCTCGGCCCCGCCGGTTCCATGCGCCTGCCGAACCTGATGATGCCGTCGCTGATGAACAATCACGGCAACTACGTCGTTTCGCTCGGCAACGTGACGCGCTGGCTCGCCGAGAAGGCCGAAGCGCTCGGCGTCGAGGTCTATCCCGGCTTTGCGGCTGCCGAAGTGCTCTACGATGACGAGGGTCGTGTCGTCGGTGTCGCGACAGGCGACATGGGCGTCTCGCGCGACGGCACGCCCAACGCAAACTACACGCGCGGCATGGAGCTTCGCGGCAAGTATGTCCTGATCGGCGAAGGCGCGCGCGGCTCGCTCGCCAAGGAGCTGATTGCCCGCTTCGAGCTCGACAAGGACGCCGACGTGCCGAAATACGGCATCGGCATCAAGGAGCTGTGGCAGGTCGATCCCTCGAAGCACCGCCCCGGCCTCGTGCAGCACAGCTTCGGCTGGCCGCTGGACAACAAGACCGGTGGCGGCTCCTTCCTCTACCATCTGGAAGACAATCAGGTCGCGGTCGGCTTCGTTGTCCACCTGAACTACAAGAACCCGTATCTCTCGCCCTTCGACGAGTTCCAGCGCTTCAAGACGCACCCGGCGATCCGCGACACCTTCGAGGGCGGCAAGCGCATCTCCTATGGCGCGCGCGCCATCACGGAAGGCGGCTACCAGTCGGTTCCGAAGACGAGCTTCCCCGGTGGCCTGCTGCTGGGCTGCTCGGCCGGTTTCGTCAACGTGCCGCGCATCAAGGGATCGCACAACGCCGTGCTGTCCGGCATCCTCGCGGCCGAGGAAGTCATGGGCGCGCTGGCACGCGGCGAGGCCAACACGGACCTCGAGAGCTATGACGCCGCATGGCGGGCGGGCGAGATCGGCCAGGACCTGAAGCGGGTGCGCAACGTCAAGCCGCTGCTGTCACGCTTCGGAACCGCACTCGGCACGGCGCTCGGCGGTCTCGACATGTGGACCAACGAGCTGTTCGGGTTCTCGTTCTTCGGCACCCGGAAGCACGGCAAGCGCGACTCCGAATGTCTGGAGCCGGCGGCGAAACACAAGCCGATCGACTATCCCAAGCCGGACGGCGAGGTCTCCTTCGACAAGCTTTCCTCCGTGTTCCTGTCGAACACCAATCACGAGGAGGATCAGCCGATCCACCTCAAGGTGAAGGACATGGAGCTGCAGAAGACCTCGGAACACGATGTCTTCGCGGGACCGTCCAACCGCTACTGCCCGGCCGGCGTGTACGAATGGGTCGAGGAAGGCGAGGACGCGCCGCGCTTCCAGATCAACGCGCAGAACTGCGTCCACTGCAAGACCTGCGACATCAAGGATCCGAACCAGAACATCACCTGGACGGTGCCGGAAGGCGCAGGCGGACCGAACTACCCCAACATGTGATCGCGCGGACTGCGATGGAAGGAACAAGGGCGGCGGGCGACAGCTCGCCGCCCTTTCCGTTTCAGGGCAGGCGTTTCAGGGCAGGCGTTTCAGGCCGTCTCTTTTGCCTTGCGGGCGGCCAGCCGGCAGAAGCTGTCGGTGAAGAGATCGAGCGCCGGCCAGTCGGTGAACTCCATATCGCCGGAGGGATCGGGCTCGATGCCCTTCTCCCGCAGGATGCCGTGGATCACCCACCGCTTGAGAAAATTCAGCCGCGTGTCGTGCACCGCGCCGGCAGCGAGGTGCACGCTGGTCGCCTCCCAGTCGAGAGCATCGAAAAGATCCTCCACCGCGATTTCGGCGTTGGCGAGATCCTCGCTTCCTCCGGCCGCCGACAGACTGACGGAGATAAAGGCGGTGGGAACGCGTTCGAGCCGCGCACGCTGCAGGCGGATGAAATCCACCATCTCCTTCTGGTGACGCCCGAGGTGAAGCGAGGCCGCGAGAACGGCACCGTCGAAGGTGCCGAGCTCAAGCGCCGCCGCCGCCCGTGCATCCACGAGCGAGACCTGTCCTCCACAAGCGCGCAACCGGCTTGCCACGCGGTTGGCGATCTTCCCGGTCTGGCCTTCAGTCGTGGCGTAGACCACAAGAAAATGCGTCATGAGCGTCCACCCGAACGTCCTCCCCATCAGGAAAGAGTGCCTCAGGCGCGCGACGATTCCATGACGGATTCGGCCAGCTTCGGACTAAGCCGGCAAACTGCCTAGGGCCTCCCCCCGCAAACGCGGTTCGGCTCATGTAAAAACGGCAAAGAGATACAAGGAGAAGCACGCCGGGCGGGCCTTCCGCCCGGCCAAGGGCTTCGACGCCGCAGATCGAAGCCGTTTTCACGTCCCTTCGGGATTTG
>MDTG01237631.1_pt1 | contig 50247 bp, 41 predicted proteins | sample 811421 | NCBI WGS metagenome assembly MDTG01 (sample SAMN05326645, study PRJNA326480) | marine metagenome | isolation source: seawater | place: Pacific Ocean: South East | collected 2011 | reverse complement strand
GGGCGGCCGCCGCCTCCACCAGCCGGCGTCGGGCGGCGATCCGGTCGGCGAAAGCGGTCTCGACCATGGCCAGCACGGCGGGCGGGGCCAGTTCCGGCCGGCCGGCGCCCATCGGCGGTTCCGGCGCGTATTCGATGGCAAGCTCGGCGGCGGCGGCGATGTCGGGGCCGGCGATCCGGGCGGCGAGGGCGAGGGCGATGTCGATGCCGGCGGTGACGCCGCCACCGGTGGCGACCGGCCCGTCGATCACCACCCGATCGGCCGAGGGTTCGGCACCCAGCGCCGCCAGCAGCGGGCGCGAGGCCCAGTGGGTGGCGGCACGCCTGCCGCGCAGCAGCCCGGCCGCCCCCAGCACCAGCGCGCCGGTGCAGACCGAGGCCACGCCGAATTCAGCCGCCCCGGCGCGGCTGCGGACGAAATCCAGCACATCCGGGCGGTCGAGCAGGGCATCGACGCCGCCGCCGCCGGGCACGATCAGCAGGTCGAGCGGCGGGCAGTCGGCGATGGTGGCCTGCGGCGTGATCATCAGCCGGCCATCGGCCGCGATCGGCTGATCGTCGAGCCCGATGGCGACCGGCGCCCAGCCGGGCAGGCGCAGAAACACCTCCCACGGGCCGATCATGTCGAGGGCGGTAAGGCCGGGGAAGATCAGCAGCCCGGCGCGGCGGCGGATGGCGGTGTCGGTCATGGACGGGGCACTCCTTCAGGGACGGGTGCCGCCATGCTGCCGCGGCGGCGCCCTGGCCGAAAGGTCATCAACTCCTCCTTTTCGGCATGGACATGGTGTAAGCTCGGTCGACGGCCTGTTCGCGGAGGGCGCCGATGCGCGAGATCCTGTTCCTGAGCTTCCCCGGCGCCCAGCTTCTGGACGTGACCGGCCCCTTCCAGGTTTTTGCGACCGCCAATGATCTGGCCCGGCTGGGCGGGCGGGCGGCGCCCTATCGGCTGCGCCATGCGGCGGGGGCGGGCGGGGCGGTCGAGACCACATCGGGCATGCAGCTGCTGGCAGAGCCGGCCGCGGTGCTGAGAGAGGCCCGGCCGCATACCCTGGTCGTTGCCGGCGGCGACGGGGTGAATGCCGCCGGCCGGGATGCGGATTTCCTCGACCTGCTGAAAACCGGGGCGGGACGGGCGGAGCGGGTGGCCTCGGTCTGTTCGGGCGCGTTGCTGCTGGCGGCGGCCGGCCTGCTGGAGGGGCGCCGCGCCACCACCCACTGGTGTCGGACGGCGGAGTTCCGGCGGCGCTTCCCGGCGGTGCAGCTGGAACCCGACCAGATCTGGGTGCAGGACGAGCCGGTCTGGACCTCGGCCGGCATCACCGCCGGCATCGATCTGGCGCTGGCGCTGGTGGAGGCGGATGAAGGCCAGGCCCTGGCCCGGGCGGTGGCGCGCCAGCTGGTGGTGTTCCTGCGCCGGCCCGGCGGCCAGTCGCAGTTCAGCCCGCTGGTGCCCGAGCCGGTGACCGCGCCCGAAGGCGGCTTCCTGCAGCTGCGCATCCAGGCGACCGCCGATCCGGCCGCGGATCTGACGGTGCCGGCGCTTGCCGAACGGGCGGGGATGAGCCTCAGGGCCTTTTCGCGCGCCTTCCTTGCGGAAGTGGGCGAAACGCCGGCGCGCTGGGTGGAGGGCATGCGGCTGGATGCGGCCCGCCGGGCGCTGGAGGCGGGGGCCGCCTCGATCAAATCCGTGGCGGTCCGCAGCGGTTTCGGCGATGACGAGCGGATGCGCCGCGCCTTTCTCAGACGGCTGGGCGTGACACCTGAGGCATACCGGTCACGTTTCGGAAACGGCCTTGAAAATCGCGGGATGGCGGCCGGTGGGCCAAGGCTGTAACGTGCGGCATGCGGCACCGCATATCGGCGCCGCGTTCCGAAACCTCGTGAGACAGAATCGAGGACGACATGAAGACCGTGCTGCGCATCGCGGCGCTGATGGCCCTCACCGCCTGGAGCGGGACGGCAGCGGCCAACACCTTCTCTCTGACGATCGTCAACAAGACCTCGTCGGTGGTGGAAGCGTTCTACACCTCGCCGGTGGGCGAGGATGACTGGGAGGAAGACATGCTCGGCGACGGGGTGATCCAGCCCGGCAAGCAGAAGACCATCCGCTTCAAGGACGACCGCAATGTCTGCAAATACGACATGCGGTTCGAATTCGGCGGCGGCGATCTGGAACCGCTGGAAGACACCCAGAACCTTTGCGATCTCGGCACCTATACGATCACGGAATGAGTGAGCCCCGGGTGGAGGCCTCAGCGCATCCACCCGGCCGCCACCTGCGGCACCGGCGCGGTACTGCCGGCATGCCAGTCGTGAGAGGCGGCGAAGGCGCGGAACAGGGTGGTCGCCTCGTCGGGCGCACCGTGCCAGGCCAGGCCGATCAGCCGGGTCGGCTCGTAATCGATGATCGGGATCATGGCGATGCCCGGCCGCTCGAAGCTCTGCGGCATCAGGGCGAGCCCCAGATCGGCGGCGACCAGGGCCACGGTCCATTCATCCTGGGTGGAGCGGTGGACGATGCGCGGACGGGCGCCGCCGGCCAGGAAATTGCGCCGGATATCGCCCATCAGCTCGCAATGCCGCCTGAGGATGAAGGGCAGGCCGTCGAGTTCGGGGATGCGCAGCTGGCTGCGCCGGGCGAGCGGGTTGCGTTCCGACACGGCGATGCGATAGCGGTCGCGGAACAGGGGGGCTGCCTGGGCGCGGTCGGCATCGTCGGCGATGCGGGTGATGGCGGCATCGATCCGGCCGGCGGTCAAGGCCTCGTCGATCTCGGGCACCGTGCCCTCGAACAGGTCGACATCGACATCGCGCTGGCCGTCGGCGAACTGGGTGAGCAGGGCCGCGATCCGCTCCACCGGCAGGGTCTTGAGCACGCCCAGCCGGAAACCCTGCCGATCGGCACCGCGCCGCGCCGCCTGCTCGGCGATCGCCGCCTCCTGCAGGATCACCCGCGCATGGGGCTGAAACCGCTGCCCCGCCTCGGTCAACTCCACCCGCCGCGCCCGGCGGATGAAGAGCGGCGTGCCGAGCCCGTCTTCTAGCTTGCGGATGCCGGCCGACAAGGTCGGCTGGGTCACGAACACCCGCTCCGCCGCCTTGGTGAAGCTGCCGGTCTCCGCCACCGCCAGAAAATACCGGATCTGATACAGGTCCACGCTACCCGTCCGATGGAAGCTGCCACTGCGATGGCATGATCAGGCCCCGACAACCAGCCCGGGGAGGCGCCAGCCTCCCCCAGCCGCCATTGCGGCGGCGGCCAAGGGCGCGGCAGCGCCCGCCCGGCGAGGGCCATACATATAGACGCTATCGATGCGTCGCATGAAAAGATACAATTTCGTCTATGGGCGAGCCACTGCTATGGTTCGACCCGAACCGGAGCTGCCGCACTTAAGACGGAGGCCCGGGAAGCCTCGATGGACACGATCTTCCATGCCGGGAACACGCGGCCGCACCAGCGGGTGCCGGCCGGGCATGTCGGAACGATCCCGAGGGAAGAGGGAGTGACCGCCCATGACCATCACCCTGGCCGAGGCCGAGCGCCTTTTGCCGGCACATGAGCTGCCGGAGTTCCGGGTCCAGGATCCCGATTTCGAGGCGCGCGTCCGGGCGAGCTTCGACGCGCAGGCGATCATGCGCACCATCGGTGCGGTCATGACCGTCTGTGCCCCGGGGATCTGCGAGATCGAGCTGCCCTGGTCCGAGATGGTGACCCAGCAGGACGGTTTCTATCACGGCGGCATCGTCGGTGCTGTTGCCGACAGTGCCTGCGGCTATGCCTGCCACACCCTGATGCGGCCCCAGACCCGCGTGCTGACGGTCGAATACAAGCTGAACCTGATGGCGCCGGCGGTCGGCCGCAAGCTGATCGCGCGTGCCCGGGTGCTCCGGTCGGGGCGGATGCTGTCGGTCGCGCAATGCGACGTGTTCGGCGATCGCGACGGCCGGCCGGTTTTCTGCGCCGCCTCTCAATCGACGCTGATCGAGGTTGGCGAAGCCTGAGTCACCCCGGCCGTGCCGCCCAGGGCGCCCGGTCGGGATCCAAGGGAGACGATCCAGATGCTGTCGAACTATCCGACGCTGAACTTCGATCTGGGCGAGACCGCCGACATGCTGCGTCAGACCGTGACCAGCTTCTCGGCCCAGGAGATCGCGCCGCGCGCGGCGGAGATCGACCAGACCAACGACTTCCCGGCCGATCTGTGGAAGAAGATGGGCGATCTGGGCCTGCTCGGCATGACCGCCGAAGAGGAATACGGCGGCACCGGTCTCGGCTATCTGGAACATGTGATCGCGATGGAAGAGATCAGCCGCGGCTCGGCCTCGGTGGGGCTGTCTTACGGCGCGCACAGCAATCTCTGCGTCAACCAGATCAGCCGCAACGGCAATGAAGAACAGAAGCGGCGCTATCTGCCCAAGCTGATCTCGGGCGATCATGTGGGGGCGCTGGCGATGAGCGAGCCCGGCGCCGGCTCCGACGTCGTCTCGATGCGGCTGAAGGCCGAGAAGAAGGGCGACCGCTACGTCCTGAACGGCACCAAGATGTGGATCACCAACGGCCCCGACGCCGACACGCTGGTGGTCTATGCCAAGACCGATCCGGAAGCGGGCCCGCGCGGCATCACCGCCTTTCTGATCGAGAAGGGCTTCAAGGGCTTCTCGGTCGCCCAGAAGCTCGACAAGCTGGGCATGCGCGGCTCCAACACCGGCGAGCTGGTGTTCGAGGATTGCGAGGTGCCGGAAGAGAACGTGCTGGGCGGCGTGAACAAGGGCGTCCATGTGCTGATGAGCGGGCTCGACTACGAGCGCGCGGTGCTGGCCGCAGGCCCCCTCGGCATCATGCAGTCCTGCATGGACGTGGTGCTGCCCTATGTCCACGAGCGCAAGCAGTTCGGCCGCCCGATCGGCGAATTCCAGCTGATGCAGGGCAAGCTCGCGGACATGTATGTGACGCTGAGCGCCACCCGCGCCTATGTCTACTCTGTGGCCAAAGCCTGCGACCGGGGTGAGACCACGCGCAAGGATGCCGCCGGTGCCATCCTCTACGCGGCGGAAAAGGCGACCTGGATGGCGCTGGAAGCGATCCAGGCCCTGGGCGGCAACGGCTATATCAACGATTATCCCACGGGGCGCCTGCTGCGCGACGCCAAGCTCTACGAGATCGGCGCCGGCACGTCCGAGATCCGCCGCATGCTGATCGGCCGCGAGCTGTTCGGCGAGACGGCGTGACCGATGGGGGCAGCCCGCGCCGGCCGATGACGGCCGGCGGGGCGCGCTGCCCGTGCAGGGGCCCGCGATAAGAGAGATCGAGGAGAGCAGACGTCATGACCACCGCCACCGATCCGATCGTCATCGTCGGCGCCGCCCGCACGCCCATGGGCGGCTTCCAGGGCGAGCTTAAGGACCTGACCGCTTCCGAACTGGGTGCCGCGGCGATCCGCGCGGCCCTGACCCGCGCCGGCGTCGATGCCGCCGATGTCGAGGAAGTGGTGATGGGCTGCGTGCTGCCCGCCGGCCAGGGCCAGGCGCCCGCCCGTCAGGCCTCGCTCGGCGCCGGCCTGCCGCTGGATGCCGGCTGCACCACCATCAACAAGATGTGCGGCTCGGGCATGAAGGCCGCCATGTTCGCCCATGACCAGCTGCTGGCCGGGTCCAACACCGTGATGGTGGCCGGCGGCATGGAGAGCATGACCAACGCCCCCTATCTGCTCGACAAGGCCCGCGGCGGCTATCGCATGGGCCATGGCCGGGTGATGGATCACATGTTCCTGGACGGGCTGGAGGATGCCTACGACAAGGGCCGCCTGATGGGCACCTTCGCCGAAGACACCGCCCGCCATTACCAGTTCACCCGCGAATCGCAGGACGACTTCGCGATCACCTCGCTGAAGCGCGCCCAGAAGGCGGGCGAGGACGGCAGCGCCGCCGTCGAGATCACCCCGGTCAGCGTCAAGACCCGCAGCGGCACGGCCGAGATCGGCATCGACGAGCAGCCGCGCAAGGCCAATCTCGACAAGATCCCGACCCTGCGCCCGGCCTTCGCCAAGGACGGCACCGTGACGGCTGCGAACTCGTCGTCGATTTCGGACGGTGCCGCGGCGCTGGTGCTGATGCGCGCGTCCGAAGCCGAGCGTCGCGGCCTGACCCCGCTCGCCAGGATCCTCGGCCATGCGACCCATGCCCAGGAGCCGGCCTGGTTCACCACGGCGCCGATCGGCGCCATGAACAAGCTCTTCGCGAAGACCGGCTGGTCGGCGAAGGATGTCGACCTCTACGAGATCAACGAGGCCTTTGCGGTCGTCACCATGGCGGCGATGAAGGAGCTGGATCTCGACCACGAGCGCGTGAACATCTATGGCGGCGCCTGTGCCCTGGGCCACCCGATCGGGGCCTCGGGCGCGCGCATCCTGGTGACCCTGCTCAACGGCCTGAAGCGCAACGGCATGACCCGTGGCGTGGCCAGCCTGTGCATCGGCGGCGGCGAAGCGACCGCCATGGCCGTCGAGCTGATGAACTGACCAGACGCCATGCCCGGCCGCCGCAGGGATGCGGCCGGCCGGATCCGATCGCGGCGACAGGCATCCCCACCCCCTCTCCAGCCTGTTGCCGCCGGCCCCGCCGCCGCCGTCCGATGCGGCCCGACCCCCGGTCCCCACTGGCCGGTGGCGGCGGTCAAGCCCGACCAGACCATCTGCCGGAGCGCTTTCGATGATCCTCACCGAAGAGCAGAAGATGATCCGCGACATGGCGCGGGACTTCGCCCAGGGCGAATTGCTCCCCCATGCCGCCGAGTGGAGCCGCGAACACGCCTTCCCGCGCGAGGCGCTGGCCAAGATGGGCGAACTTGGCCTGCTCGGCATGATCGTGCCCGAGGAATGGGGCGGGGCCGGCGCCGACAACGTGTCCTATGCGCTGGCGATCGAAGAGATCGCCGCCGGCGACGGCGCCACCTCGACCATCATGAGCGTGCATACCTCGGTCGGCTGCATGCCGATCCTGAAATTCGGCACCGACGAGCAGAAGCGCCGCTTCCTGCCCGATATGGCCCAGGGGCGCAAGATCGGCGCCTTCTGCCTGACCGAGCCCCAGGCCGGATCGGATGCAAGCGCGCTCAAGACCCGGGCGGTGTTCGAAAACGGCGTCTGGTCGCTGAACGGCACCAAGCAGTTCATCACCTCGGGCGCCAATGCCGATGTCGCCATCGTGTTTGCGGTGACCGACCCGGCGGCGGGCAAGAAGGGCATCTCGGCCTTCATCGTGCCGACCGACACCCCCGGCTACAAGGTCGGCCGGGTGGAGGAAAAGCTGGGCCAGCACGCCTCCGACACCTGCCAGATCATCTTCGAGGATCTGAAGCTCACCCCCGATCTGATGCTCGGCAAGCCGGGCGAGGGGTACAGAATCGCGCTGTCGAACCTGGAAGGCGGCCGCATCGGCATCGCGTCCCAGTCGGTCGGCATGGCGCGGGCGGCGCTGGACTATGCGGTGCGGTACGCCCAGGAGCGCGAGAGCTTCGGCGTGAAGATCTTCGAGCATCAGGCGGTGTCGTTCCGTCTGGCCGACATGGCGACCCAGGTGGAAGCGGCACGGCTGATGGTGGTGCGCGCGGCCCAGATGCGCGATGCCGGCCTGCCCTGCCTGAAGGAAGCCTCGATGGCCAAGCTCTTCGCGTCAGAGATGGCGGAGCGGGTGTGCTCGTCGGCGATCCAGACGCTGGGCGGCTATGGCTATCTGGCCGAGTATCCGGTGGAGCGGATTTACCGTGATGTCCGCGTCTGCCAGATTTACGAGGGCACCAGCGATATTCAGCGGCTGGTGATTGCCCGCGCGCTCGCCGCCTGAGTGCCGGACTGATCGAAACGAGGGGGCGACCGGGCCGCACAAGACCCGGCGCCACTGGTGCGGAGGAGACGCCCCGACCATGGCCGAGCCGATCGACTTCTATTTCGACTTCACCTCGCCCTATGGCTATATCGCCGCCCACCGGATCGAGGACGTGGCCGGCCGCCATGGCCGGGCGGTGCGCTGGCACCCCTTCCTGGTGGGCGCGGTGTTCAAGCTGACCGGCACCCGCGCCGCGATCGAGGATCCGCTGAAGGGCCCCTATGCCCGGCGCGATTTCATGCGCTCCGCCAGGCTGGCCGGGCTGCCGCTCAACATGCCGTCGACCTTCCCGTTCAATCCGGTCGCCGCCTCGCGCGCCTTCTATTGGGCCGATGCGATCGACCAGGAGGGCGCGAAGCGTCTGGCGCTGAAGATCTACGACAAGGTCTTCGTGACCGATACCGGCCCGGTGACGCCGGAAGCCGTTGCCGATACCGCCGCCGAGGCCGGGTTCGACCGAGAGGCCTGCCTTTCAGCCCTCGGCTCCGACGAGATCAAGGCGAAGCTCCGCGCCGCCGGCGATGCCGCGGTGGCGCGCGGGGTTTTCGGCAGCCCCTTCTTCCTGGTCGATGGCGAGCCCTTCTTCGGGGCCGACCGTCTGCCGCAGGTGGATCGCTGGCTGGAAACCGGCGGCTGGTGAGCATGCCCGACCACCGCCATCCGGCCACGGCTGCCTGATTCCGTCTTCAGTCTGGCTCCGTCTTCAGTCGGACCCTGTCTTCAGTCCGTCTCCGTCCTCAGTCCTAGACGTCCGGGAACCTGCCTGCCATGCGACAGATCAGAAGCGCGGTGAACACCCGCTCCGACGAGTTCCGCGACAATGCCGCCCATATGCGTGCCCAGGTCGACGACCTGAAGGCCAAGGTCGCCGGGATTGCGGCGGGCGGCGGCGAGGCGGCGCGGCAGCGCCATGTCTCACGCGGCAAGCTGCTGCCGCGCGACCGCGTGCGGGCGCTGCTCGATCCCGGCTCGCCCTTTCTGGAGCTGTCGCAGTTCGCGGCCTTCGGCATGTATGGCGAAAACATTCCGGGCGCCGGCATCATCACCGGCATCGGCCGGGTGTCGGGCGTGGAATGCGTGATCGTCGCCAATGACGCCACGGTCAAGGGCGGCACCTATTACCCGATGACGGTGAAGAAGCATCTGCGCGCCCAGGAAGTGGCGATGCAGAACCGGCTGCCCTGCATCTATCTGGTCGACAGCGGCGGCGCCAACCTGCCGCAGCAGGACGAGGTCTTCCCCGACAAGGAACATTTCGGCCGGATCTTCTACAACCAGGCCAATATGTCGGCCATGGGCATCCCGCAGATCGCGGTGGTGATGGGCTCGTGCACCGCAGGCGGCGCCTATGTGCCGGCGATGTCGGACGAGACCATCATCGTCCGCAACCAGGGCACCATCTTCCTGGGCGGCCCGCCGCTGGTGAAGGCCGCCACCGGCGAGGTGGTGACGGCCGAGGATCTGGGCGGCGCCGACGTGCATTCCCGCATCTCGGGCGTGACCGACCACTATGCCCAGAACGACGCCCATGCGCTGGAGATCGCCCGGCGGATCGTGGCCGATCTGAACTGGCGCAAGCCCGCCTCGCTGGCGCTGGCCACGCCCCGCGATCCGGCCTACGACCCGTCGGAGCTGGGCGGCATCATCCCGCGCGATTCCCGCAAGCCCTATGACGTGCGCGAGGTGATCGCCCGCGTGGTCGACGGCTCGGAATTCGACGAGTTCAAGGCGCTCTACGGCACGACCCTGGTCACCGGCTTCGCCCATCTTTACGGCTATCCGGTCGGCATCGTCGCCAATAACGGCATCCTGTTCTCGGAATCGGCCCAGAAGGGCGCGCATTTCATCGAACTCTGCGCCCAGCGCGGGATTCCGCTGATGTTCCTGCAGAACATCACCGGCTTCATGGTCGGGCGGAAATACGAAAGCGGCGGCATCGCCAAGGACGGCGCCAAGATGGTGACCGCGGTGGCCTGCGCCCAGGTGCCGAAATTCACCATGCTGATCGGCGGCAGCTTCGGCGCCGGCAATTACGGCATGTGCGGCCGCGCCTACAGCCCGCGCTTCCTGTGGATGTGGCCCAATGCCCGCATCTCGGTGATGGGCGGCGAGCAGGCGGCGAGCGTGCTGGCCCAGGTGAAGCGCGACGCCATGGAAAAGCGCGGTCAGGCGTGGGATCCGGCCGAGGAGGACGCCTTCAAGGCGCCGATCCGCGAGCAGTACGAGGTTCAGGGCCACCCCTATTATTCCTCGGCGCGGCTGTGGGACGACGGCATCGTCGACCCGGCCGACACCCGCCGGGTGCTGGGGCTGGGGCTGTCCGCCTCGCTCAACGCACCCATCGAGCAGACGCGCTTCGGCGTGTTCCGCATGTGACGGACGCCCGCCTCCGTCCCTGCCACACAGCCAATCGAGGATGCCCGGACGATGACCGATACCTCTCCCGTTGCCGTGGTCGTCTCGACCGATGACCGGGGTGTTGCACGCGTCACCATGGCGCGGCCCGAGATCCACAACGCCTTCGACGACAAGCTGATCGCGGAACTGACCCGGATCTTCCGGGCGCTGGATGCCGATCCCGCGGTGCGGGTGGTGGTGCTGGCCGCCGAGGGCAAGAGCTTCTCGGCCGGTGCCGACCTGAACTGGATGCGGCGCATGGCCGGCTATGGCCGCGAGGAGAACCTTACCGATGCGGGCGCGCTGGGGGCCATGGTCCGGGCGCTGAACGATCTGTCGAAGCCGACCCTGGCCCTGGTGCAGGGGGCGGCCTATGGCGGCGGGGTCGGACTGGTGGCAGCCTGCGACATCGCGATCGCCACCCCGCGGGCCAAATTCGCCCTGACCGAGGTCAAGCTCGGCATCATCCCGGCGGTGATCAGCCCCTATGTGATCAACGCAATCGGCCTGCGCTGGGCCCGGCGGCTGTTCGTGACCGCCGAGGCGATCGATGCCGACCGGGCGCGCGAGATCGGGCTGATCCACGAGGTGGTGGCCGCCGAGGAACTGGAGGCGGCCGGCGAACGGCTGGTGCAGCTGATGCTCGCCAACGGCCCCGAGGCCATGGCCGCCGCCAAGGATCTCGCCTTCGCGGTCGCCGGCCGGCCGATCGACGACGCGCTGGTGGCCGATACCGCCGCCCGCATCGCCGACCGCCGTGCCTCGGACGAGGGGCGCGAGGGGCTGACCGCCTTCCTTGAGAAGCGCACGCCGTCCTGGCGCGGCTGACGCCCGACCCACCCGCCGCTTCCGTCATTCACGCCAAGACTTCAGAACCGGGGACCGACACGCATGTTCGGCAAAGTCCTGATCGCCAACCGCGGTGAGATCGCCTGCCGCGTGATCCGCACCTGCCGCCGGCTCGGCATCGCCACGGTGGCGGTCTGTTCCGAGGCCGACCGCAACGCCGCCCATGTCGAAATGGCCGACGAGGCGGTGCTGCTCGGGCCCGCGCCGGCGCGCGACAGCTACCTCAAGGCGGATCTGATCCTGAAGGCGGCCCGCGACACCGGCGCCCAGGCGATCCACCCGGGTTATGGCTTCCTGTCCGAAAACGACGCCTTCGCCGAGGCCTGCGCCGCGGCCGGCGTGGTGTTCATCGGCCCGCCCGCCGATGCCATCCGGGCGATGGGATCGAAGAGCGCCGCCAAGCGGATCATGGAAAAGGCCGGCGTGCCGCTGGTGCCCGGCTATCACGGCGAGGATCAGGATCCGGAGCTGCTGCTGTCGGAAGCCCGCCGGATCGGCTGGCCGGTGCTGATCAAGGCCACCGCCGGCGGCGGCGGCAAGGGCATGCGCGCGGTGCATTCCGAGGCGGAGTTCCCCGCGGCCCTGGCCGGTGCCAAGCGCGAGGCGGCGGCGAGCTTCGGCGACGACCGGGTGCTGATCGAAAAATATCTGGTGACGCCGCGCCATATCGAGATCCAGGTCTTCGCCGATCAGAGCGGCCAGGCGGTCTATCTGTTCGAGCGCGACTGTTCGATCCAGCGCCGCCATCAGAAGGTGGTGGAAGAGGCCCCGGCGCCGGGCATGGACGAGGCGACCCGCCGCGCCATGGGCGAGGCGGCGGTAAAGGCGGCCCAGGCGATCGGCTATGTCGGTGCCGGCACGGTGGAGTTCATCGTCGACGCCTCGCCCGAGGGCAAGGGCGCCTTCTATTTCATGGAGATGAACCCCCGCCTGCAGGTCGAGCATCCGGTGACCGAGGCGATCACCGGCCAGGATCTCGTCGACTGGCAGCTGCAGGTGGCCGATGGCCGGCCGCTGCCGCTGGCCCAGGACGAGCTGACCATCAATGGCCATGCGATCGAGGTCCGGCTCTATGCCGAGGATCCCGACGGCGACTTCCTGCCGGCGACCGGCCGGCTGGCCCATCTGGTGCCGCCCATGGGGCCGGGGGTCCGGGTCGACAGCGGTGTCCGTGCCGGCGACGAGGTGTCGATCCATTACGACCCGATGATCGCCAAGCTGATCGTGCACGGCGCCGACCGGGACGAGGCGATCCGGCGGCTGCAGGCGGCGCTGGCCGATTACGAGGTGGCGGGCCTGAAGACCAATCTCGCCTTCCTGCGCCGGGTGGCGGCCCATCCGGCCTTCGCCGCCGCGGAACTCGACACCCGCTTCATCGAGCGGCACCGCACCGATCTGCTGCCCGGGCCGGTGCCGGTCTCGGACCGGGTGCTGGCGACGGCGGCGCTTCACCGGCTGCTGGTGCTGGCCGGCGCGACGGCGGAACGGGCGGCGGCATCCAGCGATCCGCACAGCCCCTGGGCGATCGCCGATGGCTGGCGGATGAACGCGGTCAGCCATGTCGATGACCATTTCCGCGACGGCGAACGCGAAATCGCGGTGCGGGTGCATTTCCATGCCGCCGGCTATGGCGTGTCGGTGGGCGAGGGGCCGGAACGGCCGGTCCGCGCCACGATCGAGGCCGACGGCCGGATGATCGTCGATCTGGACGGCCATCGCTTCACCGCCCGGGTCGCCGAGGTCGGGACCCGGGTGCATGTCTGGGCGGCGGGGGAGCATGCCGCGATCGACCGCTTCGATCCCTTCGCCTTCACGGGCGACGAGGGCGCGGGCGGCGGCCGGCTGGTGGCGCCGATGCCGGGCAAGGTGGTGCAGGTGCTGACCGAGGCGGGGGCCGCGGTCACCAAGGGCACGCCGCTGATCGTGCTGGAGGCGATGAAGATGGAACACACCATCGCCGCCCCGGTCGACGGAACGGTCGAGGCGGTCCATTATGCCGCGGGCGACCTGGTCGAGGACGGGGCGGAGCTGATCGCCTTCGCCCCCGCCGAGGCCAAGGCGTGAGGAAATTCCAGACGGAGGACGAGATCATGGCCCTGCCTTCCGAGGTCCGGATCGTCGAGGTCGGCGCACGCGACGGCCTGCAGAACGAGAAGGAGGTCGTGCCCACGGCCGTGAAGATCGAGCTGATCGAGCGTCTGGCCGCGGCCGGCCTGCCGGCGGTGGAGGCGACCGCCTTCGTCAGCCCGAAATGGGTGCCGCAGATGGCCGATCATGCCGAGGTGATGCGCGGCCTGACCCGGCGCCCGGGCACCCGCTACCCCGTGCTGACCCCCAATCTGAAGGGGCTCGAGTCCGCATTGGAGGTGGGGGCCGACGAGGTCGCGGTGTTCGGCGCCGCATCGGAAGCCTTCAGCAAGCGCAACATCAACTGCACCATCGCCGAAAGCCTTGAGCGCTTCCGCCCGGTGGTGGAGCGGGCCCGCGAGGCCGGCGCCCAGGTGCGCGGCTATGTGTCCTGCGTGCTCGGCTGCCCCTATGAGGGCGAGATCGACCCGGCGAAGGTGGCCGAGGTGTCGAAGGCGCTCTACGAGATGGGCTGCTACGAGGTCTCGCTGGGCGACACGATCGGCACCGGCACCGCCGGCAAGGTGAAGACGCTGATCGACACCGTTTCGGCCGTGGTGCCGCGCGACCGGCTGGCGGTGCATTTCCACGACACCTATGGCCAGGCCCTGGCCAATATCCTGGCGGCGCTGGAAGAAGGCATCGCCGTGGTCGATGCCTCGGTCGCGGGGCTCGGCGGCTGCCCCTATGCCAAGGGGGCGACCGGCAATGTCGCGACCGAGGACGTGCTCTATATGCTGAACGGCATGGGTATCCGTACCGGCATCGATTTCGATGCGGTGCTGCAGGCCGGCTGGTTCATCTCGGACCAGCTGGGCCGGCCGCCGGCAGGGCGGGTGTCGCGCGCCCTGCGCGCGAAATGCGAGGCGGCCTGACCGGCCGTGTCCGCCGCTCCACGCAGAATGCCGGGCCCGATATCAGCCGCCCTGCCGCCGATCGTCTCGGCGGCAGGGCTTCTGCTTGCCGTGATCGCCCCCTGGATTTTCGGGGATGTGGCCCCCGCCTGGCAGGCGGGCGGGCTCGCCCTCGCCATGCTGGTGCTGGTGGCGACCGCGGCCGCACCCGAGGCCTATGCCGCGATCCTGTTCTTCGCCGGGGCCGCCATCCTGGGGGTGGCGCCACCCGACACGGTGTTTTCGGGCTTCCATTCCGGCGCCTTCTGGCTGGTGCTCTCGGGCCTCGTTTTCGGGGCGGCGGCGCGCCATGCGGGGCTGGCCGACCGTCTGGCCCGCCAGGCGGCGGGCGTGTTCGGCACGTCTTACGCGGCGCTGATCGCCGGCCTGGTGGCGGCGGGCGTGCTCCTCGCCTTTCTGGTGCCGGCCGCGGTGGGGCGGGTGGCGCTGCTGGTGCCGATCGCGCTGGCCCTGGCCGAGCGCGCGGGCTATGACGCCGGCCATCCCGGCCGCACCGGGCTGGTAATGGCGGCGGCGCTGGGCACCTTCTTTCCGCCCTTCGGCATTCTGCCGGCCAATGTGCCGAACATGATCCTGACCGGTGCGGCGGAAACGCTCTACGACCATCATTTCAGCTATGGCGGCTGGCTGGCGCTGCATTTCCCGGTGCTGGGCATCCTGAAGGCGGTGCTGCTGGTGGTGCTGCTGGTGCGGCTGTTTCCCGCCCCGCCGCCGCGGGAGGCCGGCGCGATGGCGCCGGGTGCGGCGGCCGATCCGCGGGCGCTGGGCCGGCTGGCGCTGATCCTGGGCGCGACGCTGGCGCTTTGGGCGACCGACTGGCTGCACGGGCTGAAGCCGGCCTGGGTCGGGCTTTCGGCCGCGGCCCTGATCCTGACCCCCGGCCTGCGCCTGGTGCCGGCGGATTTCATCCGCACCGGCCTGCCGGTCGGCACGCTGATCTTCATCGCCGCCATGCTGTCGCTGGGGGCCGTGATCTCGGCCGCGGGGCTGGGGGATGCCATGGGCGGGGTGATGATCGATCTCGCCGGCTTCGAGCCCGGGGCCGATGCGCTCAACGTCTACAAGCTGGGGCTGATCTCGACCGTGGTCGGGCTGCTGGGCTCTCTGCACGGCACGCCTGCGATCCTGACACCGCTGGCCGCCCGGCTGGCGGAGGCGACCGGGCTGTCGCTCGACACGGTGCTGATGACCCAGGCGCTGGGCTTTTCCACCGCCCTGCTGCCCTATCAGTCGCCGCCGGTGATCGTGGCGCTTGGCCTGTCGGGCATCGGCCAGGGCCCGGCGGCGCGGGCGATGATCGCGCTCGGGCTGGCGGCGATGCTGCTGCTCTGGCCGCTTGATCTCGTATGGTGGACTGTTCTGGGCCGGATCTGACGGAGACCGGTCTCCGGCTGCAGAATGAACGCGCCCAGCCCCTTGGCGGGGGCGATAGCCGTGGTATGCTTCAATCGTAATGCGACATTGTTTACGATCGGAAGCAACTGATGGTGTCGTCGGATCCTCGAAGACCCGGTCATGGCGTGCGACCGGCCGCCGAAGTCTACGAGCAGGCCATGGCCGGCGCGGATTTCCCGCTGTTCGAGAGCATCGGCTATCTGGTGCGCGACGCCCATCGGGCCTATCTGCGTGCCATGCAGATGCGGGTGGCGGATACCGAAGTCACCATGGGCATGTGGTTCTTTCTGCGCATCCTGTGGCAGGAAGAGGGGATCACCCAGCGCGACCTCAGCCGGCGCATCCGGATGATGGAGCCGACGACGGTGACGGCGCTCAGGCTGATGGAGCGCCGCGGCCTGGTGCGCCGCGAGCGCGACGTGCATGACCGCCGCCGCAGCCTGGTCTATCTGACCGATCGCGGCCGGGCGCTGCGCCACGAATTGCTGCCCTGTGCCGCCGAAACCAATATTGCCGCCATCGACGGCCTGGCCAGCTGCGAGATCGATGCCCTGCGCGAGCTGCTGGTGCGGGTGATCGCCAATCTGGATCGCGACATCGCCGAACGCGGCGCCGACCCCGAGGCGGTCGAGGACGAGATCGCCGATCGCGGGAGCTGAGCGCCCCCCAATCCCCCTGTCACGGCAGGTAATTTTATTACCCATTCTTCCGGACGCTTTCGAAGGGAAAATGACGCCGAATTGGCGGCCGGCAACTTTCCCTCTATTTCAGACGGGCATGCGGAGGGCGATTGAAAGCCTTGCGACGCGGTGACAGATTGACTCCCAACAGCAACAGAATTCGCTTCGGCGAAGACAGTCGGCCATCTTGGGAAGATGGCCGGAGGGGAGAAAACATGTCCGTATTTTCTTGTGCCGCGTTCGACGGTCACGAGCAGGTGGTCTTTGGCCATGATCCCGAAACCGGGCTGAAGGCGATCGTGGCCCTCCATTCCACCGTGCTGGGCCCCGGTGTCGGCGGCTGCCGGATGTGGGCCTACCCCGACGAGGCCGCCGCCGTGACCGATGTGCTGCGGCTTGCCCGCGGCATGACCTATAAGAACGCCATGGCGGGGCTGGATTTCGGCGGGGCCAAGGCCGTCATTCTGGGCGATGCCCGCCGCGACAAGACGCCGGCGATGATGCGCGCCTTCGGCCGTTTCGTCGAAAGCCTGGCCGGCCGCTACATCACGGCCGAGGATGTCGGCATCGGCACCGAGGACATGGCCCATGTGCGGCGCGAAACCGGCCATGTTCTGGGCCTGGCCGAAACCAGCGGCGACCCGTCGCCCTTCACGGCCCTGGGCGTGTTTCTGGGCATCCGCGCGGCCCTGGCCCATGCCCGCGGCAGCGACGAGCTGACCGGCGTGACCGTGGCGGTTCAGGGGCTTGGCCATGTGGGGGCGGATCTGGCCCGGCGGCTGCACGAGGCCGGTGCCCGGCTGGTGGTGGCCGATATTCACCGCGATGCCACCGACCGCGTGGCGGCCGCCACCGGCGCCCGCGTCGTCGACCCGGCGGTGATCCATGCCGAGCCGGTCGATGTCTATGCCCCCTGCGCGCTGGGCGCGGTGCTGAACGACCGCACCATCCCCGAGATCAAGGCCGGCATCGTCGCCGGTGCCGCCAACAACCAGCTGGCGGAACCGCGCCATGCCCGGATGCTGGCCGATCGGGGCGTGCTTTATGCCCCCGATTACGTGATCAATGCCGGCGGCGTGATCAACATCGCGGTCGAGCACGGGCCGGCGGGCTATGACGTGGCGCGGGCCACGGCTCTGGTTCAGGGCATCGGCGACACCATGTCGCGGATCTTCGCCGAGGCGGCCAGAACCGGCCGTACCACCGCCGAAGTGGCGGATGCCATGGCCGAGGCGCGCATCCGGGCGGTGGCCGCGAAGAAGAAGGCGGCCGACGCGGCCTGACCGGGCGCCCTGGGCGGCGGGACGATCGGCCGCGGGGGCAAACTCGCGGTCGCAATCGTCACGCATTCCGGCGAGGATGGTGCAAAGCAACAAGCCAAGCGTCCGTCCACACGAGGCCCGGAAACCGACCGTTCCCATGCTCAGGATCGCCAACCGACCGTTCGAGGATATCCGCACCGGCGACAGCGCCTGCCTGGTTCACGAGGCAGGCCAGCCGCTTGCCGACCGGCTGGGCGAGATCGCCCGCGAGATCGACCCCGCCCATATCGACCCGGCCCTCGCGGCCGATGCCGGCTTTCGCGGCGCCGCCGCCTTCGCCGCCCTGCCGGGGCTGATGATCGACCTGCTGATCGCGGCCGAACTGCCCGGCCCCGGTGCCGAAATCCTGGGCTCGCGGCTGGACCGCACCGGCCAGGTGGCGGCCGGTGACCGGCTGACCGCAAAGCTGGTGGTCCGCACGCTGGGCGCCGATCGCCGCCTGACCCTGGATGCGACCGTGGTCGCGGCCGATGGCCGGCTGGTCGCCACCGGCTCGGCCGAGGTTCGTGCCGCGGAGATCCGTGTCGACCGGCCCTTCGTCGTAACCCCGCAGGCGACCGTCGCCGCCGAGGCGGCGGCGCCCGAAAACCGGCCGGTCTATCGCCGCCTGCTGGCGGCCACCGCCGAGCTGCCGCCGATCGCGACCGCCGTGGTTCATCCGGTCGATGCCAATTCGATCGAGGGCGCGCTGGATGCGGCGGCGGCCGGGCTGATCCAGCCGATCCTGATCGGCCCCGAGGCCAAGATCCGGGCGGCGGCAGAGGCCGCCGGACGCAGCCTGTCGGGCATCCGCATCGTCGACCAGCCGCACAGCCATGCCGCCGCCGAACGGGCGGTGGCGCTGGTGCGCGAGGGCGAGGCGGCGGCGATCATGAAGGGCGCGCTGCACACCGACGAGGTGATGGCCGCCGCCGTCGACAAGGTGACGGGTCTGCGCACCGGCCGGCGGATGAGCCATGTCTTCGCGCTGGACGTGCCGGCCTATCCCAAGCCGCTTTTCGTGACCGATGCGGCGATCAACATCTATCCGGATCTTACCGCCAAGCGCGACATCGTCCAGAACGCCATCGATCTGGTCCGGGCGCTGGGGACCGACCGGCCGAAGGTCGCGATCCTGTCGGCGGTAGAGACGGTCTATCCGGCCATCGCCTCGACGCTGGAAGCGGCGGCGCTGTGCAAGATGGCCGATCGCGGCCAGATCACCGGCGGCCTGCTCGACGGCCCGCTCGCCTTCGACAATGCGGTCTCGAAAGCCGCGGCCCGGGCCAAGGGCATCATGTCCGAGGTGGCAGGCGATGCCGACATTCTGGTCACCCCGGATCTGGAAGCCGGCAATATGGTCGCCAAGCAGCTGATCCACCTGGCCGGCGCCGAGGCCGCAGGCCTGGTGCTGGGCGCGCGCGTGCCCATCATGCTGACCAGCCGTGCCGACGGCCCGGCCGCCCGCCTCGCCTCGGCGGCGCTGGCGCAGATCTTCGTCCATCGTGGGGCCCGGCCATGACCGAACAGCTGATCATCACCGTGAATGCCGGCTCGTCGAGCCTGAAATTCGGCGTCGTCCGCCTGTCGGACATGGAGGAGATCGGCCGGGCCGAGGTCGAATCCATCGGCACGCTGAGGGGGCCGTCGGCCAAGGGGCGCGGCGCGCATCTGGAGGAGATCGGCCAGCCGCCGGAAGGTCTGGCCGATCATGCCGGACTGACGGCCTGGGCGCTGGACCGGATCGCGGCGGTCGTCCACAACCTGGGCGAGGTGGCGGCGGTGGGGCATCGCGTGGTCCATGGCGGCGCCCGCTTCGATGCGCCGGTGGTGGTGGATGATGCGGTGATCACGGCGCTGGAAGGCTTCGTGGCGCTGGCGCCCAATCACCAGCCGCACAATCTGTCGGGCATCGCCGCCACCCGGAAGCTGTGGCCGGATCTGCCGCAGGTTGCCTGTTTCGACACCGCCTTTCACCGCAGCCAGCCCCGGATCGCCCAGACCATGCCGATCCCGCGGGAGCTGAGCGACGAGGGCGTGCTGCGCTATGGCTTCCACGGCCTGTCTTACGCCCATATCGCCCATGTGCTGCCGGATCATGCCGGCCCGCGGGCCGACGGGCGGGTGATCGTGGCGCATCTGGGCCATGGCGCCAGCCTTTGCGGCATGCTCGCCCGGCGGTCGGTGGCGACCACCATGGGCTTTACAGCGCTCGACGGGCTGATGATGGGCAAGCGGTCGGGGGCGATCGACCCCGGCGTGGTGCTGCATCTGATCCGCGACCGGGGCATGACGGCGGCCGAGGTCGACCGGCTGCTGAATGCCCGCTCGGGTCTGCTCGGCGTGTCGGGTGTCTCTGATGACATGCGCGTGCTGGAGACCTCCCCGGATCCGAAGGCCGAAGAGGCGATGGCCCTGTTCGCCTATCGTGCCGGTCGCGAGGCGGGTTCGGTGGCGGTGGCGATCGGCGGGCTGGACGTGCTGGTGTTCACCGCCGGCATCGGACGGTATTCGGCCGCCATGCGGGCGCGCATCGCCGCCCATCTGGGCTTTCTGGGCGTGAAGCTCGATCCGGCGGCCAATGCCGCCCACGGCCCGGTGATTTCGGCCGCCGACAGCCCGGTGCTGGTTCTGGCGCTCGACACCGATGAAGAGGCGGTGATCGCGCGCGAAACGGCGCGGCTGATCTTCGGATAGGGGCGGGCTTCGGATCGAGGAGGGGGCGGGGTGCTGCTGCGGATTGCACCTCTTCCCCCACACGCGCTAGGATGGGATCCGGGACACGACCAGACGTGCCGTCGGCAACGACCGGAACACCAGACGAGGCAAGGCCCGACCTCGGCGGCACGCCATCCGCACCAGCGACGACCGATCCCCCTCACGCCGGAGACTGCGGCCCGACATGCCGGGCAGGACCGGCCCCGCCTGTTTATGCGGGCCGCCCCCGGTCATGATCGCCCTGCCAGCATCCCGGCGCTCCGGAGCGGAGACGCCCTCATGTCCGAGATGTTCATGCATCCGGGTGCCCCGCCGCACCCCTCCTGCCACCTGCCGGCCCCCGACCAGCCGGCCCGGCTGTGGCTTGCCGTCTGGCCGTCGGCGGCCGACGGCATCAGCGAGCCCCGCGATGCCGGCCTCGCCATCGCCGAGGCCGCCCGCATTCTGGCCCGCGACACCCAGGTCGCCATGCTGGCCCGCGCCGGCGATCTTGCCGACGCCTCGATGCGCTGCGGCGCCGGGGTGGGGGTATCGTCCTGGGAAGGCAGCCTGGCCTGCTTTGCCGATCGCCGCCCGTCGATGGGGCGGACGGCCGATGGCGCGCCCTGCGCGGTGGAATGGCCGGTCGACCGCAGCCACCACCATGACGATTGCGACGTGGCCGGCCGCCTGCTGGCGCTGGCCGGCGACGGGACGGTGGGCCGCATCCTGCTCGACATCGACGGTCGTGCCGGCATGGTCGCGGCCGATGGCGGCGGGGTGCTGGTTGCAAGCGAGGTGCTGGTCGGCGGGCGAGAGGCCGACCGCGAGGCCATGGCCGTGCATCTGGCCGCAACCTTCGGCGCGACCCGCGTGGTCTGGGTGCCGGGCGGATTTTCGGGCGACGAGCGGCCCGGCAATCTGGACGGCGTGGTCCGTTTTCTGGCGCCGGGGGTGGTCGCCGTTGCGGTGGCACCCGAAGGCGATCCGGATCATGCCGCCTTGGCCGAGATCCGGCGTCGGCTGGAGGTGGTGACCCTGGCCGACGGCATGCCGATGAGCGTGGTGCCGGTGCCCCTGCCGAAGCGCCGGCCGCGGGACGAGGCCGGGCGGCTGCTGCCGGCGAGCTATCTGAGCCTGCTGCGCGATGGCCGCCGGCTGGTGGTGCCGGGCTTCGAAGACGGCAATGATGCGGCGGCGCTGAAGGCCCTGTCCAGGGCCCTGCCCACCGCGGCGATCGAGCAGGTGCCCTGCCCGGCGCTGGCCCCCTTCGGCGGCTTCGCCCGCCTGGCTGTGGCCCTGCCGCAACCCGCCCCGATGCCCGAGGCCGAGGATGCCGGCCTGATCGAGGCCGCCCCGGCCGACGACCTCCGCTAGGCGGAGGTCGCGGGCGCGAGGCGAGGGCGGCGGGGGAGGGGCCGGGTGATCAGAACTTCAGGCGCGCCTGAAGGCTGACGATATCGATGCTGCTTTCCACATCGGCGCGGACATTGACCTGGCCGGTGCCGCCGATGCCCGGCTCGATCAGGTCGATCCGGGTGTCGTCGACGAAGATGTGGGCATAGGCCATGTCGATGCCGATCCAGTCCGAGACTTCCCAGCTGGCACCGGCCGCCACCCACAGCCGGTCGGCATCGGGGGTGCGGGTGGTGCGGTATTCATCGACCGTCGGCGTCTGGTCCCACTGCACGCCGCCGCGCAGCGTCCAGGCCGGATCCAGCCGGTATTCGGCACCGAGGCTGACACCCCAGCTGTCTTCGTAATTCTGGGTCTTCACCGAATCCGGCAGGCCGTTGGAGAACTGCACCCGGATCTCGTCGAACCGGCTCCATTCGTAGAAGTTGACCTGGCCGAGCAGGGTGAGCCGGTCGGTGACATCCACCGCCACCGCCGCCGAGGCGACGGCCGGCAGGTTGAGCGCCGCCTGGCCGTCGGTGCGGAAATTGGCCGCAGCCAGCGGGCCGGTCAGATCGGTGAGCGAGGCCGTGCCCTTCAGGTCGTGGGAAATGGCCGAGCGGTAATGCAGGCCGATCCGCGCCTGGGGCACCGGGGTGAAGATCACACCCAGATTGTAGCCCACGCTCCAGTCATCGCCCTCGACGCGGGCATGGCCGTCGGTCGCAGGGCTGGGCCCGCCCGGGGAGAGGCCGTTGGCGACCGCGTTTTCGAGCGTCGCCTCGGCATACTGGATGTCGAGGCCGCCGCCCACCGACAGCCAGTCGCTGGCCTTGAAGGCGATGCTGGGGGCGATGTCGATGGTCTTGAGTTCGGTCTTGGTCGAATCGTATCGGCCGAACCAGCCATCGCCATAGTCGGCGACCAGGCCAAAGGGGGCCGAGATGCCCACACCCAGCCAGACCCGGTTGTCGTCGTCCACCGGCATGGCGGCATAGAAATTCGGCACGGGCGTGGTGTCGAAGGGGTCGCCATTGGCGCCGCCATAGCGCACCGCGGCACCGCCGGTGCCGAGGGTGGTGGCGGTGGAGCCGGCATCGGTCAGATCCGCCTTCAGGATCAGCACATGGCCGCCCAGCTGAACCTGGCGACCGTCGAGCCGGGTCATGCCCGCCGGGTTGGTGAAGATGGTGGAGGCGTCGGAACCGAGGGCGGCCTCGCCGGCAAAGGCGCGGCCGACGCCCTTGACGCTCTGTTCCTGAATGAAGAAGCCGGCAGCCCCGGCAGGGCCGGCGGCGAGCAGGGCCGCCGCAAGCGCGGGCAGGCCGAGAAGGGTCGGCAGGCTGGCCGCGGCGGCGCGGCCCGGATGACGTCTGGGCGGACGGGCGTGCATCGGACGTTTCCCCATTGAGATTCTTTTGATCCGGAAAGATTCTCTTTCAGGATGTGTCTTAGGTATCTAAAGCGGGTGTACGACCCGGATCTAATTCCCTCGGACCACTCGATGGTTAAGTAACGTTTACGTTAACGTCAATTGCAGAAAGCGCCCTTCGTCGATCATGGGGGGAATTATGTCCAGGATTGGAAACCTGCTGTTGCGAAATCGCCACGGCGCCGCAGCCTTGTCACAAGGGCTTCGGTTGCGGCGAGAGGCCGGCGCCGGATAGGCTGAACGGATCATATGCCCCGGATTTCAGACGCCGCAGACGGAGTTCCGACATGACCGACGGCCTGCTGACGGTTGCCGCCCTGCAGATGGCGGTCGCCGACGACCGTGACCGGAACCTCGACCGGGTCGAGGAGATGATCCGCACCGCCGCCGCGGCCGGCGCCCGGCTGGTGCTGCCGCAGGAACTGTTCGAGCTGCCCTATTTCTGCAAAGACCAGGACCCGGCCTGGTTCGATGCCGCACGCCCCTATGAGGGCAATCCCGCGATCGCCCGGCTGTCGGCCCTGGCGGCGGAACTGGGGGTGGTGATCCCGGTCAGCTTCTTCGAACGCGCCGGCCAGGCCTTCTTCAACAGCCTGGCGATGATCGATGCCGACGGCCGGGTGCTGGGCCTCTACCGCAAGAGCCATATCCCCGACGGGCCGGGCTATCAGGAGAAATTCTATTTCTCGCCCGGCGACACCGGTTTCAGGGTGTTCGACACGAAGCTGGGGCGGATCGGCGCCGCGATCTGCTGGGACCAGTGGTTTCCCGAAGCGGCGCGGGCGATGGCGCTGGCCGGGGCCGAACTGCTGCTGTATCCGACGGCGATCGGATCCGAGCCCCAGGCCCCGGACTGGGACAGCCGCGACCATTGGCGGCGGGTGATGCAGGGCCATGCCGGCGCCAATATCGTGCCGGTCATCGCCGCCAACCGGGTGGGGACCGAGGCCGGCCGCGATGCCACGCTCACCTTCTATGGATCCAGCTTCGTGGCCGACCCGACCGGCGCGATCCTGGCCGAGGCCGGGCGCAGCGGCGATGCGGTGGTGACCGCAGAGCTGGATCTGGCGATGGCGCGCCGGCTGAGAGCCTCGTGGGGGCTGTTCCGCGATCGCCGTCCGGATCTTTACGGCGCGGTTGCAACACTGGACGGCGGGATCCGCCGCTGAGAGAAGCCGCCCGCGCGGGCGGGCCTTCCGGGCGGGTTCCGCCCGTGGCACACTCTTGCGCCCGCGGCGCCGGCGGCCTGCGCCCCGCAGACGTCTTCCCGACCGCAGATCCCGGAGCTTTCGCCCATGCCTCTGCCCAGCCGTTCCGCCGCCGCCCGTCGAGCCGTGATGTCGCGTCTGGTCGTGATGCCGCGCCTGATCGCAGCCGGAGGGCGGTTCCGGATCGGGCAAGGGATCCTGGGATGCGTGGTTGCGGCCGGCACCGCCCTGGCCCTGATGCCCGCGGCCCTGGCGGCCCCGCATTCGGTGCCGCACCGCGCGCATTACGCGATGAGCCTGCTGAAAGCCCAGGCCGATGCCGCGATCGCCGGCGTTGCGGGCGATATGGCGGTGATCTTCGACCGGTCCTGTGACGGCTGGTCGGTGCTGCAGGCCAGCCGGATGGAGATCGATTTCGACGAGGCGGAACCGGTGGTGTCGGACATCCTGTTCGATTCCGAGGAGTCCGACGATGGCACAAGGTTTCGGTTTCGTTACGAAGAGCGAGAAAACGGCGAGAGCGTCGAACTGGCCATCGCCCATCTCGATCGCACGTCACCGGATCGTCCTTCGAAACTTCGTTTCGCCAATCCGCCGGGCGTGACCGAGAGCGTGCCGGCCGGCGCCCTGCTGCCCACCGCCCATACCGAGCGGCTGCTTCAGGCGGCGGAGGCCGGGGAAGCCTTCATCCGCGCCGAGGTCCTGACCGGATCGGGCCAGGACAGCCTGTCTTTCGTGAGCGCCCATATCGGCCGGCCGACGGAGATCGCGGCCGACCAGGACTGGCCGTCCCAGGCGGGGGAGGCGGCCGATGCGCTGCGCACGGCGACCGTCATCCCCATGCGGCTTGCCTTCTTCAAGCCCGACGATCGGTCCGAGACGCCGATCTATGAGCTTCTTTACCAGATCCAGCCGAACGGGGTCGTCCGGCGATTTGATATAGATTATGGTGAATTTGCGATATCTGCTCGTCTCGTCTCGGTAGAAAATCGGCCGGCGGCGGAAGAGTGTAACTGACAGAACCCGTTCCCTCAGTGCGTTCCGAACAGAGAGACGCCACGCATGACTGTAATGGTCGAACCCGGCCTCGACCGGATCTGTCCCGACGCCTTCAATCAGATCATTCGTGATGAATTGCCCATGGCCGAGCTGCTCGGCATCCGTGTCGAGCGGATCGACGATGGCAGCGCCCGGGGCCGTCTGCCGGCCACGGTGCAGCTGATCCGCCCCGGCGGCACGTTGAGCGGCCCGGCCCTGGCGACGCTCGCCGACGTCACCTTTTATGCCGCGATCATGGGCCGGCTGGGCCCGGCGCGGATGGCGGTGACCAGCAATCTGAACATCAATTTCCTGCGCCGCCCGGCCATGGTCGACGTGCTGTCCGAAGCACGGCTGATCCGGTGCGGCCGCAGGCTGGCCTATGGCGAGGTGTCGCTTTATTCCGACGGCGACGACGAGCCCGTGGCCCATGCCACGCTGACCTTCGCACTGCCGGGCTGATCCGTCAGCCGGTACCGAATCCGTCAGCCGGGGCCGAATCCGTCAGCCGGGGCCGAAGAGATCCGGGGCGGCGGGATCGCCGTCCCGGTCGCGCACCGGCTGGGCGCCCAGCCCGATCAGCCGGAAGGCGGTATCGCCGGTCGCCTCGGCGGCCAGCAGGTCCTGCGCCGCGGCGATCAGGGGCGCCGATCGATCGGTCGGCGCCTTCAGCCGCCGGCTGCGGGTCAGGGTCTGGAAATCGGCGGTCTTCAGCTTCAGCACCACGCCTTCGGCCACCAGATGGCTGCCGGCCAGACGGGCCGCCACCCGTTCGGCCAGCGGCGGCAACAGTTCGGCCAGGCGGTCGGCGGCGCGTTCGTCGCGGGCCAGCGTGGTTTCGGCCGACACGCTTTTGGCCGGGCGCGAGGGCGTGACCCGCCGCGGGTCGCGCCCCGTGGCAAAACCTGCGATCTGGGCGCCGATCCGGCCATAGCGGCGGGCCAGCGCCTGCGGCCCCAGCGATTGCAGCTGGCCGATCCGGGTGATGCCGTCGGTGGCAAGCCGGCGTTCGAAAGCCGGGCCCACCCCCCACAGCATGCGCACCGGCTTCTCGGCCAGGAAGGCGGCGGCTTCGGCCGCGCCGATCACCGCAAAGCCGCGCGGCTTGTCCAGTTCCGAGGCCAGCTTGGCCAGAAACTTGTTGGGGCCGAGCCCGACCGAGACCGTGACCCCCACCTCGCGCTCCACCCGCCGGGCCAGGGCGGCCAGGCGCTGGGCGGGGCTGGCCCGGCTGTCGGGCGCCCCCGCCTCCGGCGCCAGATCCAGATAGGCCTCGTCGATCGACAAGGGCTCGACCAGCGGGGTAAGGGCGCGCATCAGCCGGCGGATCTTCAGCCCTGCTTCGCGATAGCGTGCCATATCGGGCGGCAGCACCACCGCATCCGGGCACAGCTCGCGCGCCTTGAACATCGGCATGGCCGAGCGCACGCCCTTCATCCGGGCCAGATAGCAGCAGGTGGCGACGACACCGCGATGGCCGCCGCCCACGATCACCGGCCGTTGCGCCAGATCGGGCCGGTCGCGCTTTTCGACCGAGGCGTAGAAGGCATCGCAATCGACATGGGCGATGGTCAGCCGGTGCAGTTCGGGATGGATCACGATCCGCGCCGAACCGCAGGCCGGGCAGCGCCGGCTGCCGTCTTCGGCCACGCGGGTGGATCCGCAGTCGCGGCACAGCCACCCCGCGGCGGCGGGGACTGGGGGCGCGGGGACCCGATCTGTGCCGCCGTCATCGGCGGCAGGGGCTGCGGACATGGGCTGTGGCACTCGCCAGGAACGGCCGGATGTTCCGGTCATGTTCCCACGCGGCGGGCGTCGCGTCCAGTGCTGAGCCGCAGCCCGCCGATCCTGCGGTCAGGCGCTGTCCCATAGCCGGGCGGCGCCGCGCACGCCGCTGTCGTCGCCATGGCGCGCAATGCGCACCGGCGTGCGCATCCGGTCGGAAAACAGCCAGGGCGCGACCAGAGGCTGGGGATCCGCCACCAGCGCCGGCACCTGCGACAGCCCGCCACCCAGCACGATCACATCCGGGTCCAGGATGTTGACGATCATGGCCAGCGCCCGGCCGAAGCGGTGGCGCCAGCGCGCCACGGCCGCCAGCGCCCAGGGGGCGCCGTCGCCTTCCGCCGCCAGCACGGCCTCGGCGCTGCGTTCCAGGGCGGCGGCGGCGTCGTCCAGCCCGCGCAGCCGGGCGGCATCGCGGGCAAGCCCCGGGCCCGACAGCAGCGTCTCGATGCAGCCGGTCCGGCCGCAATAGCAGGCGGGGCCCGGCAGTTCCGGCAGGTCGGCGGCCTGCGGCGGCGGGGGTTCGCCGGGGCCCCGGCTCCAGGGCTGGGCCCAGGGCATCGGGGTATGGCCCCATTCGCCGGCGATCGCATCGGCGCCGTCATGCACCCGGCCATCGATGGCGATGCCGCCGCCGATGCCCGTGCCCAGGATGGCGGCAAAGACCAGACGGGCCCCCGCCGCCGCCCCGTCGACGGCTTCCGACACCGCCAGGCAATTCGCATCATTGGCAAGCCGCACGGCCCTGCCGGTGCGTGCCGTGAAATCGCGGTCCAGCGGCCGGCCGTTCAGCCAGGTGGAGTTGGCGTTCTTCACCAGACCCGTTTTGGGGCTGATGGCGCCGGGCATGCCGATGCCCAGCGGCAGGCGCTCCGTCACCCCGGCCGCCTGTTCGGCACGGGTGGCAATTTCGTCGATGGTCCGTATCGTGGCATCATAGTCGCCACGCGGCGTCGGCATGCGCAAATGTGCAAGCGTTCGCCCCGTTGCCCGTTCGATGGCGACTGCCGCGATCTTCGTGCCGCCCAGATCGATGCCGACGAGCACCCGGGACTGCATGCGGGAGCCATCATCTGCGGCAGCCGGGTCCAACATGTGTGGTCGTCCTCCTCGTGCTTGACCGGGCCTGGGGCATGATCGGAAACGGCCCGCCGGGCACGCATGATGTTGCACCGCCTGACGGATGGCCACAAAATGATTGCTGCGGTCATCGGAACCGGGCATCGTGCGCCGGTACGAGGCGAACCGCCGGTCGCGGGCCGTTCGACGTGAGGTCGGGCCGCCGCGGCGGCCGAGGGGACCTCCTGATGGCGCGGGGCGGAATTGGCCATGCCGAAGACGGTTCTGATCGTCGAAGACAACGAACTGAACATGAAGCTGTTCAATGACCTCCTTGAGGCGAACGGCTACGTGACTCTGCAGACCCGTGACGGCATGGAGGCCCTGAAGATCGCACGGGATCAGCATCCCGATCTGATTCTGATGGACATTCAGTTGCCCGAAGTGTCAGGACTGGACGTGACCAAGTGGATCAAGGCCGACGACGATCTCCGCACGATCCCGATCATCGCGGTCACGGCCTTCGCGATGAAGGGCGACGAGGAGAAGATCCTGGATGCCGGCTGTGAGGGCTATATCTCGAAGCCGATCTCGGTGACCCCGTTCCTCGAAACGGTGCGCAAGTTTCTGGATTGAGGGGCGATGCCCGGTCGCGTTCTGGTGGTCGACGATCTCCTGCCCAACCTCAAGCTCTTCGAAGCGAAGCTTGCGGCGGAGGATTACGACGTCGATCTGGCGCAGAACGGCGAGATGGCGCTTGCCCGTGCCCATGCCCATCCCCCGGACATCGTTCTGCTCGACATCATGATGCCGGGCATGGACGGCTACGAGGTCTGCCGCCGGCTGAAGAGCGACCCCGAGACCGCCCATATCCCCGTGGTGATGGTCACGGCCCTCAGCGACAGCGTGGAACGGGTGCGGGCGCTGGAAGCCGGCGCCGATGATTTCCTGACCAAGCCGATCAACGATCTGGCGCTCTTCGCGCGGGTGCGCTCTCTCACCCGGCTCAAGATGATGCTCGACGAGCTGCGCCTGCGCGAGCAGACCATCTCGGATTTCGGGGTCGGCGCCACAGCGCCGCTGCCGCTGGACGAAAGCGGCGACAATGCGCGCGTGCTGGTGGTGGACGACAGCGAGATCGAGCGCGACTTTCTGGCCGACCGGCTGAAGCGCACGCACAGCGTCTCGGCGGTCGGCACGGCGACCGAGGCGCTGGATCTGGCGCGCACCGCCGGTTTCGACCTGATCGTGATCAACCTGCTGATCGAAAGTTTCGATCCGCTGCGCCTGTGCAGCCAGCTGCGGGCGATCGACGAAACCCGCCAGACCCCGATCCTGGTGATCGTGGGGCATGACGATGTCGAGCGCATGGCCAAGGCGCTGGATCTGGGCGTGAACGACTATCTGATGATGCCGCTGGACGTGAACGAGCTGGGCGCGCGGGTGCGCACCCAGGTCCGCCGCAAGCGCTATCAGGACCGGCTGCGGCAGAATTATCAGCGCTCCATTGCCTTGGCCGCCACCGACGGCCTGACGGGGCTGTACAACCGCCGCTATCTGTCGGCGCATCTGCACCGGATGTTCATGCGCGCCGGCAATGACGGCCGCCCGCTGGCGGTGCTGATGCTGGACATCGACCGCTTCAAGCAGCTGAACGACACCTATGGCCACGATGCCGGCGACCGGGTGCTGCAGGCGATCGCCGACCGGATGAGCCGCCATGTCCGTGGCGTCGATCTGGTGGCCCGCTATGGCGGTGAGGAATTTGTGATGGTGCTGCCCGACAGCGACCACCGCTCGGCGCACGAAGTGGCCGAGCGGGTCCGGGCGGTGATCTCGGGCCAGCCGATCGTGATCGACGACGAGGGCACCAAGGTCACCGTCACCGCCAGCCTGGGCGGGGCCCAGCGCATCCCGGCCGACCAGGATGCCGACGACATGCTCCGCCGCGCCGACCAGGCGCTCTATCGGGCCAAGGCCGCCGGGCGCGACTGCTTCATCTTCGACCGGCCCACCTGACCTGCTTCCGGGCCGCCAGGGTGATCCGGATCTGCCGAACGACGTGTCTGCCAAATGAAAAGGCCGCGTACCCGGGTCGGGCATGCGGCCTTTTTCGCGGCGTCGGTCGCCTGAGCGATCCGCATCCTCCCCGAAGGGAGGGCGGGATCACTTGATCTTGGCTTCCTTGAACAGCACGTGCTTGCGCAGCTTCGGGTCGTACTTGCGCAGCTGGAGCTTCTCGGTCTGAGTGCGCGGGTTCTTCTTGGTCACGTAGAAGAAGCCGGTCCCCTCGGAGCTGACCAGCTTGATCTGCACGGTGGCGGGCTTGGCCATCGCTCAATCCTCGTATCGCTATCCGGTTGCCCCGGAGGGCGGCGGCATCAGGGCCACCGGCGCCCCGCCGTCCCCCGGTCTCCCGGGGGCGGGCGACCGGCTGGCGGCCGATCGCGCGGGTGTTCGTTGACGGCGCCGTAACGTCGGCGCCGGACGTAGAGACGTGCACCTTATTCATGGGCGCAGCCTTGTCAAGCGCCGTGTCCGGTTGTGATGATTTCCAAGGGGGCACTGCCCATTTCACCCCGGTGCGGCTAAGCTGCGGGCCGCGTGCGGAGGCGGGCGGCAGACCGGCTGCCCGGACCAGATCGGGGAATGGCGGTGGCATACGAGGTTGATGAAGAGGGGTTCCGGCGGCTGCTGGGGCGGAGGGGCGCCTTCGCGACCCTGTTCGACCTCTGGCGCGACTGGCGGCCGGCTTCAGCGGCCCTGCCACCCCCGTCTGCCGTCGATCCGCAGGCCCTGCGCCGGATCCTGCCCCAGCTGATGCTGCTCGACGTGCTGGCCGCCGATCGCTGGCGGGTGCGCACGGCGGGCGAGCGCCTGCGCGAGATGTTCGATCGGGATCTGACCGGGCGCGAGCTGCCCGACGCGCTGCCGGAAGAGCTGCGCAGCCGCGCCGCCGCCAGCTATGGGCCGTCCACGGCCGAGGGGCTGTGCTGGCTGGCGCTGGCGCTCTATGTCCGGCCCGGCAGCCGGCGCCGGCTGCATTACGCCCGGATGGTGCTGCCGCTGGGCCAGGGCGACGGCAATGGCGCCAGGCCGGTTGTGACCCGGCTGCTGGTCGCCTTCCACTGGCGGGTGGTGCCGCCGCTGTCCCTGCCGCTCTGGGAACTGCTGGAAAGTGCCGAGCTGCCGGCCAGGCGGCGGGATGTCGTCTGCAGGCCGTGCGTGCCGTCCCCGGCCGGCTGAGCCGGGCCGGGGCCTGAAGGTGGCGCGTCGATCAGCGGTCGACGAAGGCCTTCTCGATCACGTATTCGCCGGGGCGGCTGCTGTTGCCCTCGGTGAAGCCGCGGTCCTCGGCCCGTTTCTGCAGGTCGGCGAGCATTTCCGGGCTGCCGCAGATCATGATCCGGTCATGCTCGGGCGTGAATTCCGGCAGGCCGATATCGGTGAACAGCTTGCCGCTGTCGATCAGGTCGGTGATCCGGCCCTGGTTGCGGAACGGCTCTCGGGTCACCGAGGGGTAGTAGATCAGCTGCTCGCGCACCGCATCGCCGAAATACTCGTGCGCCGGCATCTCTTTCGAGATGTAGTCGTGATAGGCCAGCTCGCTGACCTCGCGGCAGGTATGGGTCAGCACCACTTTCTCGAAGCGGTCATAGACGTCGGGATCGCGGATCAGGCTCATGAAGGGGGCAAGGCCGGTGCCGGTCGACAGCATATAGAGCGTGCGACCCGGGCGCAGATTGTCTTTCACCAGCGTGCCGACCGGCTTGGCGCCGACCAGCAGCGCGTCGCCGCGCTTGATGTGCTGAAGCCTGGAGGTCAGCGGGCCGTCCTGCACCTTGATGCTGAGGAATTCCAGCGTCTCTTCATAGTTGGGGCTGGCGACGCTGTAGGCGCGAAGCAGCGGCTTGCCGTTGACCTCGAGCCCGATCATGGTGAACTGGCCGTTTTCGAAGCGGAATGCCGGATCACGCGTCGTCGTGAAGCTGAACAGCCGGTCTGTCCAGTGGTGAACGTCGATCACGCGCTCGGTACGGATGTTGCTCATCGCTCAAGCTTCCAAGGTCTGGCGTGGAGAGGGCCGCATCGCGAAACGAGAAAAACACAAATCCGTTTCGCGTTTTAAGATGGTCGCGCTTCTTCGATTAGTAGTGGTTTCGTCCGGGCATGGCAATCATCGCCTCACCGTCGGGGGCGTATGGACGGCCAGACGGGCCGCGATCGCCCCGGCGATTCCCATGCCCGCGATGACCGCCGCCATCGGCCAGGCCGTGCCGTCGTCGAGCGCGCCGACGATGGCGGCCGAGATGGCGCCGGTGCCGAACTGGATCAGCCCCAGCAGGGCGGCGGCACTGCCGGCCCGGGCGCCGAAGGGGGCCATGGCCACGGCGGTGGCATTGGGGTTGATCAGCCCGTTCATGGCGATGCACAGGAACAGCGGCAGCATGATCGCCACCAGCGCCAGCGCGGTGCCGGGGGTGGAAACGGCACTGATCGCCACCGCCACCAGCACCAACCCCGCCACGGCCTGAACCAGATTGGCCCGGCGCATGATCTGTGCCGGGCTTGTGCGCCGCACCAGCCGGGCATTGAACTGCGAGGCCAGGATCAGGCCGGCGGCATTGGCGCCGAACAGCCAGCCATAGGCGGCCGGCGGCACCTGGTGCAGCTCGATGAAGACGAAGGGCGAGCCCGAGATATAGGCGAACATCGCCCCCATCGCCGCACCGCTGGCGAGCGCCGGGGCGATGAAGCGCCGGTCGATGGCGAAGCGCAGATAGGTGAGGGCGATCTCTCCCGGCCCCTGGCGCCGGCGGCGTTCGGCCGGCAGGCTTTCGGGCAGGAACAGCGCCACCACCACCAGCGCCAGCACGCCCACCCCCGTGAGCAGCCAGAAGATCGCCCGCCAGCCGGCGATTTCCAGCAGCTGGCCGCCGATCAGCGGTGCCAGGATGGGGGCGGCGCCCATCACCAGCATCAGCCGGGCCAGCATCACCGCCGAATGGCGTTCATCGAACAGATCGCGGATCACCGCCCGCGACATCACCATGCCGGCACAGCCGCCCAGCGCCTGCACCAGGCGGAAGGCGATCAGCTGGTCGACATCGGTCGCCAGCGCGCAGCCGATGCTGCCGGCTGCATAGAGCAGACAGCCGGCCAGCAGCGGCCGCCGTCGGCCGAAGCGGTCGGCCAGCGGCCCATAGACCAGCTGGCCACCGGCGATGCCCATAAAGAACAGCGCCAGCGTCGCCTGCACGGCCGCGGCATCCGCCTTCAGATCGGCGCCGATCGCCGGGAAGGCCGGCAGGTACATGTCGATCGACAGGGGCCCGAAGGCCGCAAGCAGCCCCAGGATCAGGGCAAGCTTCAACATGGGCGGCTGGCCGGCACCGGCGGCGGCATGCTCGGGACGGACGGACATGGAAAGGGTGGGCCTTCGTGGTCTAAAGGGGGAGCAGCAGGTCAGGAGGCGCGGGACTGGTCGGCGCTGGCGGCGGCCGCCTGGGCCATCAGCCCAAGATCGCTGCCGACCGTGGCGAAGCGGTAGCCAAGGCCGCGCATCGCCCGGGCCATCGCCGGATCGGTGCAATGGATGCCGGCCGGAATGCCGGCACCGCGGGCGCGGGTGACGATGCCGGTCACGGCTTCGGCCAGCGCCGGCTGTGTGTCGGTGCGGCCGCCGGTGAAGCCCAGGCCGAGCGCCAGGCCCAGATCATTGGGGCCGACGAAGATCGCATCCAGGCCGGGCACGGCCAGAATCCGGTCCAGCGCATCCAGCCCGGCGCGGGTTTCGATCATCGCGATCGCGAGCACGCTGTCGTCGATGGCCTGCAGATAGCTGCGGCCATGGATGGGGGCTGCGCGCACCGGCCCGAAACTGCGCCCGCCGCGGGGCGGGAAGCGGCAGGCGCCGGCCAGCATCGCCGCACCGGCGTCGTCGTCGATCAGCGGTGCGATCACGCCCAGCGCCCCATGGTCCAGCGCCCGCATCGCATCCTCGGGCCGGTTGGCCGGGATGCGCACGATCGGCGTGGTGCCGTGACGGCCGCATTCGGCCAGCAGGCGCAGACAGGTGGCGTCGTCGATCACGCCGTGCTGGCGATCGATCGCCAGGAAATCGTAGCCCGCGGCATCCATCAGCGCCGCCGAGGTGGCGCTGTCGGACATCAGGAAGGTGCCGACGGCGAAGCCGTCCGCTTCCTGAATGATGCGGCGCAGCCGGTTCTCGATCATCAGCGTCTCCTCGATCCCCCATGGCGGCCGTTCTGGTTGCGGCCGGTTTTCGGACCCCGGCCGCCGCCGCCGTCGCGGCGGTTGCGAGCCCGTTCGGCCGCCACCTCGCGGGCGATGGCCTTCAGGCGCTTGACCTGGCCCGGAGTCGGCGGCTTGCCGGCACGGCCGCCTTCGATCAGTTCGAACAGCAACCCGCCTGCCACGATATCGGCCTCGCGCAGCCGCACCTCGACCCGGTCACCCAGGGTGAAACGCATGCCAGAGCGTTCGCCGATCAGCGCCTGTTCCGACGGATCCAGGATGAAGAACTCGCGACCGAGGGTGGAGATCGGCACGAAACCGTCGGCCCCGGTCTCGTCGAGTTCGATGAACAGGCCGACACCGTGGACGCCGGTGATCCGGCCGCCGAAGGTGGCGCCCACCCGGTCGGCCAGGAACACCACCAGCAGGCGGTTGGTCACCTCGCGCTCGGCCAGATCGGCCCGGCGCTCGGTGATCGACAGATGTTCGCCCAGCGCATGCAGACCGTCGGCGGCCGCCCCGTCCAGCCCGTCGGAGCCGAGGTTCAGCGCCTTGATCAGCGACCGGTGCACGATCAGATCGGCATAGCGCCGGATCGGCGAGGTGAAATGGGCGTAGCGTTCCAGCGACAGGCCGAAATGGCCGATATTGTCGGGGCTGTAGGTCGCCTGCGACTGACTGCGGAGCACGGTGGTGTTCACCTGATGCTCCAGCGGCGTGTTCGCCACCGCCTTGAGCAGGCGGTTGAAGTCGCGCGGGTCGACATGCACCGAGTTGGTGAAGCTGAGGCCCAGCGACTTCACATAGTCGCGCAGCACCGAGACCTTGTCGGCCGGCGGCTGGTCGTGGACGCGGAACAGGCAGGGCCGGTTGCGGCGAAGCAGCGTATCGGCGGCGGCCACATTAGCCAGGATCATGAACTCTTCGATCAGCTTGTGGGCGTCGAAGCGCTGGCGGGTGCGGATATCGGTCACCCGGCCGGTCTCGTCCATGACCACCCGGCGTTCGGGCATGTCGATTTCCAGCGCGCCGCGCCGGCGCCGGGCGGCATCCAGCACCTGGAAGGCGGCATAGAGCGGCCGGATGACCGGCGCCATCAGCGGCTCGATCTCGGCATCGGGCCGGCCCTCATGCGCGGCCTGAACCCGGTTATAGGTCAGCCGCGCGGCCGAGCGCATCAGCCCGCGCACGAAGCGGTGTTCCAGCAGGGTGCCCTGGCCGTCGATGCGCATCATCGCGGCCAGGCAGTAGCGATCCTCGTGCGGGCGCAGCGAGCACAGCCCGTTGGACAGCGCTTCCGGCAGCATCGGCACCACCCGGTCGGGGAAGTAGACCGAATTGCCGCGCTCTTCGGCCGACCGGTCGAGCGCGCTGCCGGCGGTGACGTAATGGGCGACATCGGCGATCGCGACCCGGATGATGTGGCCGTCGGGATTGGTCGGATCCGGGTCGGGCTCGGCATGGACCGCGTCGTCGAAGTCGCGGGCATCCTCGCCGTCGATGGTGACGAAGGGGATGGAGCGCAGATCCTCGCGACCGGCGGAGAGTTTCGGCGCCGTCGCCGCCTCGGCCTCGCGCACGGCGGCGGCCGGGAAGTGATCGGGAATGCCGTGGGCCTCGATCGCAAGGTCGATGATGGCGGGCGCCGTCTGCTCCTGGCCCAGCCGCTTCACCACCCGGGCCCGCGGCAGGCCCAGCCGCCGGCCGGGCAGGGTTTCGGCCACGACGAATTCGCCGTCCTCGGCGCCGCCCAGATCGGCCTCTTCGATCGAATAATCGGTCTTGGCACGGCGATCGGCCGGGATCAGCCGCCAGCCGTAATCGATCGAGCGGATGGCCCCGGTCACCCGGCGCGACCGGGTTTCCAGCCGGCGGATCACGCGGGCTTCATAGGCATCGGCATCGCCGCGATGCAGGCGGACCAGCAGCCGGTCGCCGAAGCCGGGGGCCGCCTCGTCACGCGGGCGCAGACCGCCTTCGCGCAGCACCACGATCGGCGGCGGGGGCCCGCGCTCGTCGTCGTCCCAGACCGCCGGCCGGGCTTCGGCCTCGCCGGTCTCGTCGTCGATCGAGACCACGTCGACCACCAGCACCGAGGGCAGGACGCCGGGTTCGGCGACGCGGCGCGGCCCGGCGCGCTTCAGGGTGCCGTCCTCCTTCAACTCGCGCAGGATCCGCTTCAGCGCGATACGGGCGCCGCCGGTGATGTTGAAGGCGCGCGCGATCTCGCGCTTGCCGACCGGGCGGTCGCTCTCGGCGATGAAGGCCAGGATCTGTTCGCGGGTGGGCAGGCGGTCGGTGCCGTCGTCCGAGGAGGAGGTCAAGGCTGCGGTTTGCTTTCTCTGCGGGCGCCGCCCGTGGACACACGGCCGGCATCATCCTGCGGCACGGTACGCCGCCCGTGCCCGCCCCGCAAGCCGCTGGCACGCAAACCTGCCGTGTGCGATCAAGCGTTTGGTGGCTGCAAAGTTGCCGCCGGCGTCAGCCGGCGGTACTCGTCTTCGCGGCGGCCTTCTTCGGCGCCGGCTTTTTCGCAACCCCCGCCTTGGGGGCTGTGGCCTTCTTCGGCGCCGCCTTGGCCGCAGCCGCCTTCTTCGCCGCGGGCTTTTTCGCAGCCGCCTTTGCCGGCACGGCACCGTCGAAGGGCACCTCGTCGGGCTCGGCCGCTGCGGCGGCCTTGCTCTTCGGCGCGGCCTTGGCCTTGGTGGCGGCCTTGGCGGTAGACGCCTTCGTCGCCTTGGCCGCGGGCTTCTCGGCCTTGGCCTTCGATGCTGCCGGCTTCTTCGCCGGCTTCGCCTTCTTGCCGGTCGCCGCCGCGCGGGCATCGACCAGGGCCACGGCCTCGTCCAGCGTCAGCGCCTCGGGATCGGCCCCGCGCGGCAGGGTGGCGTTCACCGGGCCATGTTTCACATACGGCCCGTAGCGGCCCTTGTAGAGCGCAATTTCGCCGCCCGAGGGATGCTCGCCCAGCACGCGCAGCGGCGCGACCGATCCGCCACGGCCCTTGGGGGCTTCGGCGAGCAGGGCGACCGCCCGGTTGATGCCGATGGTCAGCACATCGTCGTCGGGGGTGAGCGATTTGAAGGCGCCGTTATGCTTCAGATACGGACCGAAGCGCCCGATGCCGGCGGTGATCATCTCGCCGGTCTCGGGGTGCCGGCCGATCTCGCGCGGCAGGGCCAGCAGGCCGAGGGCGATGTCGAGGGTCACCGCCTCGGGCGTCACCCCCTTGGGCAGCGAGGCGCGCTTGGGCTTTTCTTCCCCCTTGCCGCCGTCACCCAGCTGAACGTAGACGCCATAGGGGCCCTTGCGCAGGGTGACGGGCAGGCCCGTCGCCGGGTCGTCGCCCAGGTGCTTGGGGCCGACATCCAGACCGGTGGCACCCGCTTCCGACGCCCCGTCACCGGTGCCGGCGGCGCCGCCGACCGGCCGGGTGAACTTGCAGTCGGGATAGTTGGAACAGGCGACGAAGGAGCCGAACTTGCCGAGGCGCAGCGACAGCCGGCCATTGGCGCAGGCCGGGCAGGCGCGCGGATCGCTGCCGTCGCCCTTGTCGGGGAAGACATGGGATTCGAGCCGCGCCTCGACCGCCGTCAGCACGTCGGAGATCTTCAGATCGCTGGTGCCGTCGATCGCCATGTGGAAAGCGTCCCAGAAGGCGCGCAGCACGGCCTTCCAGTCCACCTCGCCTTCGGCCACCTGGTCGAGTTCGTTCTCGAGCCGGGCGGTGAAATCATATTCGACATAGCGGTCGAAGAAGCTGACCAGGAAGGCGGTGACCAGCCAGCCACGGTCTTCGGGCACGAAGCGCTTCTTGTCCAGCACCACATAGTTGCGGTCCTGAAGCACCGAGATGATCGAGGCATAGGTCGACGGGCGGCCGATGCCCAGTTCCTCGAGCTTCTTCACCAGCGTCGCCTCGGTATAGCGCGGCGGCGGCTCGGTGAAATGCTGGTCGGATTTCAGCGGGCCGCGATCGAGCGGTTCGGCCCGCTCGAAATTCGGCAGACGCTTTTCCTCGTCCTCTTCCTCGTCGTCGCGGCCTTCCTGGTAAAGCGCCAGGAAGCCGTCGAAGGCGATGACGCTGCCGGTGGCGCGGAAGGTTGCGACCTTCGCACCGTCGGTCACCTCGATCGCGACCTGATCCAGGATCGCCGCCGCCATCTGGCTGGCGACCGTGCGCTTCCAGATCAGCTCGTAGAGCCGGAACTGGTCGTCGTCGAGATGGGACCGGATCTCTTTCGGCCGGCGGAACACGTCGGTCGGGCGCACGGCTTCATGCGCTTCCTGGGCGTTCTTGGCCTTGTTGGCGAAGCTGCGCGGCCGGTCGGGCAGGTAGCGGGGCCCGTGGACCTGGTCGACCATGTCGCGGATCGCGGCCACCGCCTCGTTCGACAGGTTGACGCTGTCGGTTCGCATATAGGTGATCAGACCGACGGTCTCGCGGCCGAGCGAGATGCCCTCGTAAAGCTTCTGGGCGACCTGCATGGTCTTTTTGGCCGAGAAGCCGAGCTTGCGGCTGGCTTCCTGCTGCAGGGTCGAGGTGGTGAAGGGGGGCGCCGGGTTGCGGCGGCCCTGCTTGCGCTCGACGTCGGAGACGCGCCAGTCGGAGAGCGCTTCCAGCCTGCCCAGCACAGCCTTGGTCTCTTCCTCGGAGCCGAGGGCGAATTTGTCGAGCTTCTTGCCGTCGAGCGCGTGCAGCCGGGCGAGCAGCCGGCGCTCGCCTGCGGCAAATTCGGCATCGATCGTCCAGTATTCCCGGCTGCGGAAGGCCTCGATCTCGGCCTCGCGCTCGCAGATCAGCCGCAGCGCCACCGACTGGACGCGGCCGGCCGAGCGGGAGCCGGGCAGCTTGCGCCACAGCACCGGCGACAGGTTGAAGCCGACCAGATAGTCCAGCGCCCGGCGCGCCTGCTGGGCGTTGACCAGGTTCATGTCGATGTCGCGCGGGTTGGCGATCGCCTTCTGCACCGCGCTTTTGGTGATCTCGTGGAACACCACCCGCTTGACAGGCACGCCCTTGAGCGCGCCGCGCCGGGTGAGGGCATTGTGGACATGCCAGCTGATCGCCTCGCCCTCGCGATCCGGGTCGGTGGCGAGGAAGAGCTGATCGGCGCCCTTGAGCGCGCTGGCGATGGCCTTCAGATGCTGTTCGGACTTCGGATCGACCTCGTAGGTCATCGCGAAGTCCTCGTCCGGACGCACCGATCCATCCTTGGCCGGCAGATCGCTGACATGGCCGTAGCTCGCGAGGACCTTGAAGTCATCGCCGAGATACTTGTTGATCGTCTTGGCTTTCGCAGGCGATTCGACGACGACGACCTTCATGAGCTGCCTTGCTGGTCTCCGCGCTTCAACGGACCCGCCGGTACCCATCTGACGAAGGGAACGTCGGGCCTTCCTCGCGCCGCGGCCGGGGCGCGGGGATCAGCCCATGCTCAGCGACACTTTCTGTCCGGGCAGGCGATCGAGCCGCCCGGCAAGTTCCAGTTCCAACAAAATCGTGAGAATGGTCGCCGCCGTCAAGCCGGACTCATGGACGAGATCGTCGAGACGTGCGGCAGACGCGCCGATCCGGCGGGGAATTTCGCGTCGGGCATGGTCGAGTTCCGCCGGATCCGGGGCCATGGGCGGCGGGGCGACGGCCGTCTCCATGACCGGTTCGGCAAGCGGCCGGTCGATCAGCGGGCGGATCGCCTCCAGCACGTCGGCGGCATCGCGGACCAGGGTTGCGCCGTCGCGGATCAGCCGGTTGGCGCCTTCCGAACGCGGATCGGCGGGGGAGCCCGGCACCGCCAGCACCTCGCGGCCATAATCGCCCGCAAGCCGGGCCGTGATCAGAGAGCCCGACCGCGGCGCCGCTTCGACCACCACGGTGGCGAGTGTGGCACCGGCGACGATCCGGTTGCGGCGGGGAAAATGACGGGCCTGGGGTTCGGTGCCCGGCGGCTGTTCGGCGACCAGCAGCCCTTCGGCCGCGATGCGCGCCTGGAGGGCGGCGTGTTCCGGCGGGTAGACCACATCGATCCCGCCCGCCACCACCGCCATCGTCCCGGCACCGCCCGGGCCGGCGCGCAGGGCACCGTCATGGGCGGCGGCATCGATGCCGCGGGCAAGGCCTGAGACCACCACCACACCCGCCGCGGCCAGATCCGCGGCGATGCGGCCGGCGAGGCGCATGGCGGGCAGGGCGGCGGACCGGGCGCCGACCAGGGCCACCGCCGGTGCGGTGGCGACGGCATCATGACCGCGGATCTGAAGCAGGGGCGGCGGGTCGGGGATGCGGGCGAGCGGCGGCGGATAGCCGGGCTCGCCCAATGCCACCAGCCGGGCGCCGGCCGCGGTGATCCGGCGCAGTTCCGCCTCTGCCGCGCTGCGCGAGGGCGGGGTCAGCGGCCGGGACCTGCCGCCGCGTTTCGCCAGCTCCGGAATGGCCTCCAGCGCCGCCGCGGCATTGCCATAGCGGTCGAGCAGGTCGAAAAAGGTGATGGGGCCGACCTGCTCGGTCCGGATCAGCCTCAACCAGTCGAGGCGCTCCGCCCGCGTCAGCCCGCCGACGCGGGTTCTGGACATGGGCCACAGGATGCATGTGCATCCCGTTGCGCGTCAATGATCCAGGAATTATGCGCGTATGTCGCTTTTCAGTTGTAGATTCAACACCGGGCGGCGCCGGAACCTGCTGCTGCGGTCTGGCCGCGGGGGCGCGGCTCGGGGTAGGGTGCGGCGGTCTTCATACCAGGCAGATCCGCAGATAAGCAGATAAAGAGAGGTGAGACCGTGTCTGGCAGAGCCGGGACAGGATGGCGGGCGGATGGGCGCCGGACGAAGGTCGCGCTGTGGCGACATCATCCGCGGCGTGACGTCTCCGCCCCGGCCCTGGTCACCGCCACGCGTGATCTGGACCGCCGGCTTGAGGGGGACCTGATCAAGCTGACCCCGGCCGGCACCTGGCAGGCGGCGGCTTTCGGGCTGACGGATTGCTGGCGGCCGGATCCGGTGGGCCTGCGCACCATTCTGCACCGCCCGGTCGCGGCCGTCGCGGACTGGGCGGGGATCGGGCAGGCTGCGGCGGCAGCCCCCTGGCATCCGCGCGAGCAGGCGGTTCTGAAGGCGACCGCCGATATGGCGGCGACCCGCACCCGGCCGGTGCCGCTGCTGACCACGCTGTTCGCCCCGGCGACGGTTCTGGCCCAGCTGGCGCCGGCAGATGTGCTGGCCCGGCATCTGACCGAGGCGCCCGAGGCCGTGATGGCGGCGCTGGACGCGGTTGCCGGGCGGGCCGTGCGGCTGGTGGCGGCGATTGCGGCCGCGGGGGCCGACGGGGTCTATCTTGCCGCGAAGCATCGCGGCCATGGCCGCTGGCCCCTGCCCGCAGGTGCCGCCGGAGACCGGCTGGCGGCCGCGATCGACGACACCGACCGCCGCGTGATGGCCGCGGCGGACGGGCTGGGGTTCAACATGCTGCATCTTCACGAGGCCGATGCCGCAGCCTGGTGGCCCCTGCCCGCCGGGGTGGCGCGCTGGGCGGTGCATCTGGATCAGGCCGTGCTGGAGGCGCTGCCGGCACAGGCGCTGGCGGGGGCCCTGCCGGCCGTGGGGCTTGACCACCGGCTGATCGGCCGGGGCGGCCGCGATCTGGCTGCGGTGGTGGACCGGCTGCGCGCCGGGCCGGGGGCCGGGGGCATGATCCTGGCCAGTGCCTGCGTGCTGCCGTTGTCGGTGGATCTGCGGGCTGCGGCGCGGATGATGCGGCAGCTCCGCCGGGTGGCGACATGACCGGGGGGCCTGCCGCGACACCCGAGGCGCTGCTGGTGCCGATTGCGCCCGACCGTCTGGAACGGCCGGTCTTCGCGGTCTTTGCCGATCAGGCGGCCCGCGACCCCAGCGCCCCTGCGGTTCTGGGGCCCGGGGCTGCGACGACTTATGGCGACCTGCTGGGACAGGCGCTGCGGATCGCCTGGGCGGTCGACGGCCGGAGGGCGGCGGCCGGAGAGGGGGCGGCCAGAGAGGAGCCGGAGCCTGTGGCGGTGGCGATCCCCGCCTCGGCCGGCTGTCTGGCGGCCCTGCTGGGGGCGCTTGCGGCCGGGCGGCCCTATGTGCCGATCGATCCCTCCTTTCCCGCAGCCCGCAACGAGCTGATCCTGGGCCATGCCGGGGTGCGGCTGGTGCTGACCGATCGGGCGACCGCAGCCGGGCGACAGGAGCTGATGGCGGCGGCCACGGCCGCAGGGGCCACGGTGCTCGCCATCGACGATCTGGCGGCGCCGCCGGCCGGCTGGTCGCCCCGGGGCGGGCCGGATGATGCCGCCTATGTTCTGTACACCTCCGGCTCCACCGGCCGCCCCAAGGGGGTCTGGCAGACCCAGAGGGGGCTGCTGCACGACGTTTTTCAGTATCGGGACGTTCTGGACATCTCTGCCGCCGATCGCCTGACCTGGCTGTATTCGCCGGCGGTCAACGGTGCCATTCGCGACATGTATGGCGCGCTGCTGGCCGGGGCCGCCGTCATTCCGGTGGACCTGAGAACCGAAGGTGTCGCCGCCGCCGGCCGGCGCTTCGCGGCCACCCGCCCGACCATCTTTCACGCCATGCCGACGGTGCTGCGTGTCCTGGCCGATGGCGGGGCCGGCCCGGCGGCGCTGGGCGGCATCCGTGTCGCCTATCTGGCGGGGGAGCGCATCCTTGCCGCCGATCTGGCGCGCGTCTTTGCCGATGCGCCGGCCGATGCCCGGATCTATGTCGGCATCGGCTCCACCGAGAATGCCACCATCTACCGGCACTGGCTGATCGATCGCGAAACCTGCCCCACCACCGGAGTGGTGCCGGTCGGCTGGCCGGTTGCAGATCGGCGCATGCGGCTGGTGGATGCCGCGGGCCGGCTGGTTCCGGATGGCGAAATCGGGGAGATCGAGGTCGAAAGCCGCTATATGGCCGCAGGCTATTGGCGGGATCCGGAGCTGACCGCCGCCACCTTTCTGACCGGCGGCGATGTGGCGCCGGGGGCACGGCGGCTGCGGCCGGGCGATCTGGGCCGGATTCGCGCCGACGGGCAGCTCGAATTCCTGGGCCGGGCGGATGGTCAGCTCAAGATCCGCGGCCATCGGGTGGAGCCGGCCGAGGTGGAGGCGGCCCTGCGGGCCCTGCCGGGGGTGGGGGATGCCGCGGTTCTGCCGGACCGGACACCGCAAGGTGAGACGGCCCTGGCGGGGGTGGTGGTGCCGGCGCCGGGGCGGCTGATCGACCCTGCGGCCCTGCGCAGCCGGCTGGCTGCGGAGCTGCCGCCGCATCTGGTGCCGCGGCGTCTGCTGGTGATGGCGGAACTGCCGCGGCTGGCTAATTTCAAGCTGGATGGCCGCAGCCTTGCCGACGGCCTGGCCGGGCTGGGGGCGGCACCTTCTGCGCCGCCCGTGCCGGAACCGGCCGGCGGGACGGGCGAGCCCGCGCTCGCCGATGCCGTCGACCGGGCCTGGGCCGAGATGTTCGGCGCCTCTGCCCCCCAGGCCGGCGTCACCTTCTCTGAACTGGGCGGCGACAGCCTGGAACTGATGCGCTTCGCCGCACGGGTCGAAACGCTGGCCGGCCGGCCGCTGCCGGTCACCCTGCTGAACGGCGCGATGACCCCGGCCGATCTGCGCCGGGCGTTGCGCGACCCCTTGGGTGCCGCGACCGCCCGGATGCTGTTCTTCGTGCCGGGGGTGATGGGCATGGCCCCGCATCTGATCATCCTGGCCGCGCGCTGCGCCGGGATGGCGACGGTGCGTCTGGTGGCCCTGCCGGACCTGGATGTGGAACTGTCCCGGCGGCGGGGCATCGACGATCTGGCGGCGGAGGTGGCCGACAGGATCGCCGCGCATCTGGCGGCGGCGGCCGGCCCCGGCGGAGCCACCCCGGCTTTCGGCCTGGTGGGGCTGTCTTTCGGCGGGCGGCTGGCGGTGGCGGCCACGCAGATCCTGGCGTCACGGGGGCTGACGGCCGGGATGGTGGTGGTGGGCGACATCGTCGCCACCCATGACGATGCCGCCTCGGTGGTGCAGGCGGGAACGATTCCGGCGCCGGCCACGAGCCTGCGGCACCGGCTGACGCGCAGCATCGGGCGACCGGTGGCGCGGCTGTTCTTCACCCTGGCGCAGCGCCGCGATCATCGGCCGCTGCGTCTGGCTGCGGCGATTGCACGACGGGCAGCACCCGGGCGGCGGAACCGGGCGCGGGTGGAACAGGCGCTGCTTCTGGCCATCCGCAGGGCGATGATCATCGGCTGGCGGCCGGGCCGGCTGCCCTGTCGGCTGCTGCTGATCGTGACCCACCAGACCCGGCAGATCTTTGCCGGCAGCGGTCGCCTGCTTGGCTGGGATGCGGTGGCGCCGGAGGTGCGACTGGTCGAGGTGGCCGGCAACCATACGGCGCTGGCCGGCGACGAGGCCAATCTGGCGCGGGTGGTGACGGCGATCGGGGCGGCCTGGCCGGACAGCGATCAGCCGCCGGCCTGATCCTTCTTTTTTCCGATCTTCGGCTCGGTTCCGGCCAGCAGCCGGGCGATGTTGGTCTTGTGGCGGATGAAGACCAGCACGGCGATGAACAGCGTGACGCCGGCCAGCTCCGGCGTGGCCAGGAACCACGACAGCACCGGGGCGGCGGCAAAGGCGACCAGCGCCGCCAGCGACGAGAAGCGGCTGAGGAAGGCCGTCGCCAGCCAGATGGCGCAGGCGGCAAGACCGATCCGCCAGTCGGCGGCCAGCAGCACGCCGAGCCCGGTGGCGACGCCCTTGCCGCCCCTGAAGCCCAGCCAGACCGGGAAGAGATGGCCCAGAACCGAGCCCCCGGCGGCCGCCAGCGCCGCATCGGGGCCGAGGAGCGCGAGCGCGATCAGGGTGGCGGCCGCCCCCTTGCCGCTGTCCAGGATCAGCGTCGCCAGCGCCAGTGGCTTGTTGCCGGTGCGCAGCACATTGGTGGCACCGATATTGCCCGAGCCGATCTTGCGGACATCGCCGAGCCCGGCCATGCGGGTCAGCACCAGACCGAAGGGGATGGCGCCCAGCAGATAGCCGCCCAGGGCGGCGATGACGAGCAGCCAGGGGGCGGTCTCTGCGGCCATGGGCGGGGGCTCCTGCGGGGATCAGGGGGCTGGGGTGAGGGCCTGCGGGATCAGGCGAGCTGGAAGACGGTACGGCCGCGGACCACGGTCCGCAGCGCCCGACCGCGCAGGGTGCGGCCGTCGAAGGGGGTGTTCTTGGACTTCGAATGCAGCAGGGCCGCGTTCAACACCCATTCATGTTCGGTGGAGAACAGCACCAGATCGGCGGGTGCGCCCTTCGCAAGCCGGCCGGCGGCGATGCCGAGCAGATCGGCCGGCTTCAGCGTCATCGCCGCCACCGCATCGATCAGCGACATATGGCCGTCGCGAACCAGTTCCAGGGTCAGCGGCAGCATGGTTTCCAGCCCGACCACGCCATTGGCGGCATGGGCGAAGGGCACGCGCTTGCTGTCCTGGTCGTGGGGGGCGTGGTCGGTTGCGACCGCATCGATCGTGCCGTCGGCCAGCCCCTCGATCATGGCGTCGACATCGCGGGCGGCGCGCAGCGGCGGCGCCATCTTGGCGAAGGTCCGGTAGTCGCCGACCGCGCGGTCGTCGAGCGTGAAGTGATGCGGGGTGACCTCCGCCGTCACCGGCAGGCCGCGGCGCTTGGCCTGGCGCACGGCCTCCACCGCCTCGGCGGTGGAGATATGGGCGACGTGATAGCGGGCCTTGCCGCCGGTCAGCTCCAGCAGGCGGATGTCGCGCTCCACGATCACGGTCTCGGCCGCAGACGGGATGCCGGGCAGGCCGAGCCGGGTGGCGGTCTCGCCCTCGTTCATGCAGCCGCAGCCGGCCAGGCTGTGATCCTCGGCATGCTGGGCGACCAGCAGGCCCATGCCGCCGGCATAAGACAACGCCCGGCGCATCACCAGCGTGTCGCGGACCGGCAGGCCGTCATCGCTGAAATAGGCGGCGCCGGCTTCGGCCAGCAGCCCCATCTCGACCAGCTGTTCGCCCTTCAGCCCCTTGGTGATCGCGGCCACCGGCAGCACGTTGACGAGGCCCGTCTCGCGCGCCCGCCGGCGGATGAAATCGACCAGCGCGATGTCGTCGATCACCGGCGCGGTGTTGGCCATGCAGGCGATGGTGGTGACACCGCCGGCCGCCGCGGCGCGGCTGCCGGTTTCGATGGTTTCCTTGTGCTCGTGGCCCGGCTCGCGCAGATGGACATGCATGTCGACCAGGCCCGGCGCCAGCACCAGGCCGGTGCAGTCCACCACCTGCACGCCCTCGGGCACGCCGTCGGCGAAGAGGCCCTGGCCGATATCGACGATGGTCTCACCCTCGGTCAGCAGCGTGCCGATGCGGTCGGTGCCGGTCGCCGGATCGATCAGCCGGGCGTTGACATAGGCGACCCGGCCGGGCATCGGGCTGCGGTCGGGCGTCGTTTCGGCGAAGACGGGCGTGGGCATGACGCAGATGTCCCTTGGGGGAGAAGCGGCGGGCAGGTGCGGGACCGGCCCTGAAAAACGTCGGCTGTCGGATCTGGCGGCGGATCAGGCTGGCAGGTTGCGGCAGAGCACGTCCAGGCAGGCCTGGCGCACGGCGACGCCCAGCTCCACCTGGTCCAGGATCACGCTGCGGTCGATGTCGTCGGCCAGCTCGCTGTCGATCTCGACGCCGCGGTTCATCGGTCCGGGATGCATGACCAGCGCATCGGGGGCGGCCACCGCCAGCTTCTGGTAGGACAGGCCGTAGAAGTGGAAGTATTCGCGGATCGAGGGGATGAAGGCGCCGTGCATGCGCTCCAGCTGCAGGCGGAGCATCATCACGATGTCGACGCCTTCAAGCCCCTCTTCCATCCGGTTGTAGACCTTGACACCCATGCGCTCGATCGCGGTCGGCACCAGGGTCGGCGGTGCGATCAGCCGCACCTCGGCGCCGATGGCGTTCAGCAGGTGGATGTTCGAACGCGCGACCCGGCTGTGCAGGATGTCGCCGCAGATCGCGACCTTGAGCCCGGCGATCCGGCCGCGGCGGCGGCGGATGGTCAGCGCATCCAGCAGGGCCTGGGTCGGGTGCTCGTGATTGCCGTCGCCGGCATTGATCACCCCGGCATGGACCTTTTCCGAGAGCAGCTTCACCGCGCCGCTGTCGCCATGGCGCACCACCAGGATGTCGGGATGCATGGCGTTCAGCGTCTGGGCGGTGTCGATCAGGGTTTCGCCCTTCTTCACGCTCGACGTCGCCACCGACATGTTGATCGCGTCGGCACCGAGCCGCTTCGCCGCCAGCTCGAACGAGGTGCGGGTGCGGGTCGAGTTCTCGAAGAACAGGTTGATGACCGTCCGGCCCTTCAGCGTCGACCGCTTCTTTTCGGCCTGCCGGTTCAGATCGACATAGCCGTCGGCCAGGTCGAGAAGATAGCCGATCTCGTCGGCGGTCAGCCCCTCGATGCCGAGCAGGTGGCGGTGTGCATAGCCGGTGTCCATGTGGCAGTCCCTTGACCCGACGGCCCGGCGAGCGGCTGTCGCCGGCCGTGCGCGTGCGACGGCGGGCGCGGAAGGACCCTTCCGCACCTCGGCGGCGGACTATACGGGAGGGGGAACCGCTTCCGCAAGCCCGGCGCAAACCCTGATGCGCGTAGGGCCTGTCAGGCGAAGCGCCGGCCGCGGTCGCGGCGATAGGCCATCAGCGTCACCCAGGCGAAGACGATGCCCCAGCCCAGCAGCCAGGCCCAGTGCACCAGCGGCAGCGGCCCGTCGGCAATGGCGCTCCAGGCCAGTTCGGCATAATGCCGGGTGGGGGTGAGCAGCGAGATCCGGTTGACGATCGCGGGCAGCATGTCGGGCGGCAGCCACAGCCCGCCCAGGAAGGCCAGCGGGAAATAGACCAGATGGGCGATCGGCACGCTGGCCCGGGCCGTGACGCTGAAACCGATGGCGAGGCCGAGCAGGGCGAAGGGCACGCCGCCCAGCACCAGCACCAGCAGCAGTTTCAGGCAGGCGAGAAAGGTGAGCGTGGCACCGTTCATCAGCACCGCGAGCAGGATGACCGGGGCCACGGCCGCGAGCGAGAAGGCAAGCGCGGTCGCCACCTGGGCGGCGATGCGCGGGCCGCCGCCGGCCGGCAGGGTGCGCAGATAGGTGAACCAGGGCCGTTCCCGCGACTGGGCGACGCCGACGCCGAACTGGAAGAAGGCGACCCCCAGCACGCCGAACAGCCCCCAGGCGGCGGCCAGGCGCCCGGCCTCGGCCGGGTTGGAGGCGTTGGTGGCGCCGAAGAACAGGTAGAGCAGCGAGGGCATGGCCACGGTCGACATGGCGAACGAGCTGGACCGGCCGAGTTCCTTGAGATTGGCCGCCAGATGCGCGCCGAACAGCCGGCCGAAACCGGGCGTGGCGGACGCCGTCCCCGCCTGGGCGAGACCGGCCTGCTGCGGGCGGGTGGTTTCGGTTCCGGCCATCACGCAGCCTCCCCACGGCCGGTGCGCACGATCGACATCAGCGCCTCCTCGAGCGTTGCCGCCCGGACTTCGAGATCGGAGAAGGGCGCCCCGCTCATCACCAGGGCGCGGACCGTGTCGTCGGCGCGGGCGGTGACCAGGACGATTTCGGTGCCCGCGCGCTCGACCCGCTCGATCCCGAGCGCCTTGGCGTCGAGCGGCGGCAGATGGGCGGCGGTGAAGCGGACCCGGCGCAGGCTGACCCGGCCGCGGATGTCGTCGAGCGCACCTTCGGCGACCACGCGCCCCTGATCGATCACCGCGATCCGCCGGGCGAGCGCCTCGGCCTCTTCCAGATAATGGGTGGTGAGCAGCACCGTGCCGCCGCCGGCGACATAGCCGTCGACGGCCGCCCAGAGCATGCGCCGCGCCTCGACATCCAGACCCGTGGTCGGCTCGTCGAGGAAGACCGCGGCCGGACGGCCGGCGAAGGCGAGCGCCACCGCCAGCCGGCGCTTCTGCCCGCCGGACAGCCCGCCGGTCTGGCGGGCGGCAAGCGGGGTGAGGCCGAAACGGTCGAGCAGTTCCGCCTTGGGCACCGGGTTCGGATAATGGGCCGAGACCAGATCGATGACCTCGCCCACCTTCAGCGTTTCGGGGAAGCCGGTGTCCTGGGGGGTGGCGCCGACCATGGCGCGCGCCGCCGGATCGTCGGGGCTGCGGCCGAACAGCTCCACCCGGCCCTGATCGGGCTTGCGCAGGCCCAGCAGAAGGGAAAGCGCCGTGCTCTTGCCGGCCCCGTTGGGGCCGAGCAGGGCCAGCACCTCGCCGCGGTGAAGCGTCAGGTCGATGCCGTCCAGCGCGGCCATCGCGCCATAGCGCTTGGTCACGCCGATCAGGGCCGCGGCCACATCGGCTGTGGCGCTGCGGCGGGCGGGATCGGTGGCGGCGACGGACCTGGACTGTCTCGGCTGGCTCACGGTTTCCTGTCCCTGCGGCGGATGATCGTCTCGTTCCGGCACACGGCGGCGCCTTTGGGCTTGGCGGTAACGCCTTGGAAGCACGAGGTCAAGCCGAAAGCTGTGCGGGGCGTCACGGCACGACCAGGGCCAGCATCAGCGGCATGGTGATCAGCGCCGCGAAGGTGCTGACGGTGATGACCGCTGCGGCGAGCGGCGCATCGCCCCCAAGCTGGCGGGCGAGAATATAGGCCGATGTCGCCGTCGGACATGCGGCAAAGAGTACCGCAACCACCCGGGTGGTGTCGTCGGCGCCGAAGGGCCAGAGGATCAGCAGGGCGATCAGCGGCATGCCGAGCAGCTTGATCGCGGTCGAGAACCCGATGGCGAAGGCGGCCCGGCCGTCCAGGC
>MDTG01280151.1_pt1 | contig 50315 bp, 43 predicted proteins | sample 811421 | NCBI WGS metagenome assembly MDTG01 (sample SAMN05326645, study PRJNA326480) | marine metagenome | isolation source: seawater | place: Pacific Ocean: South East | collected 2011 | reverse complement strand
CCGCCGGCGGCCTGCCAGCGATCCGCGAAGAGCTCGCTCATCTGCGCGACCACCCCGCCGCGAACGTGGGTGTGAATGTCGTGCCACTCGAACTCGTACTCCTTGGCGATGTTCATCCCGCCAATGAAGCCCAGCTCGCGGTCGATCACGGTCAGCTTGCGGTGGTCGTGGTTGAACACGCCCCGCTTCTCCTTCTTGGCCGGCTTCTTGCCGCCGAACAGGCCCTTGAGCCCGTTCCAAATGCTGCTGCCGATCCCCTTGAGCGAGTTGCCGATCCCCTTGCCCCAGGTGTGCTGGACGATCACCTCGATCCCGGCGGCCTCGAGCTCCTTGCGGCGCGCCTTCTTGACCTCCCAGCCCATGTTGTCGACGAGGAGCTTGACCTCGACGCCGGCGCGGGCGCGCTCGATCAGCAGGTCGAGGATCGGCCCGCCCGTGCGGTCGTCCTTGAAGATGAAGGTCTGGAAGTGGATCGAGCTCTGGGCCTTGCCGAGCGCCTCGCGCAGGGCCGGGAAGAACTCCTCGCCGTCCACGAGCAGCTCGACGTGGTTGTCGGGGGCGCCCGCGCCCTGGCGATAGAGCGTCTCGCGGGTGCGGATCATGGTGGCGGCCGTGAACGAGGTGCCGCTCAGCTTGAAGGGGGTCTCGACCCGGTAGACGCCGTGGCGCTGGGGAACGCGCTTGCGGTTGCCGCCGAAGAGGGTCAACAGGCCCGGGGTGATCTTCTGCTGGGTCAGAGCCAGGCGACCCACCTGGAGCAGACGACCGCTCTCGCCGCCCGTCTCGGTGGGCAGCTGGTCGTCATACTTGCGGATGTAGGTCAGGCGCCCGCCCTCGCGGCGGATCGTCATCTCGCCCGCGTAGGGACCCATGGCGCCCTCGCCCTCGAAGCGCCAGGTGCCGGCGAACTCGGGCGGCAGCTCCTGCGCCGAGGCGCTCCCCGCCAGGGTGAAGGCCAACAGGCCAGCGATCGCAATCCATCCAATCCGTGTCACGGTCTTTATCATTGCAATGCGCGGGCCGCCGACTCGCCAATCGATTTAAATGGACTTACGCGCCCCAAGACTCCCTAAAGGGAATGTCAAGGTAACGCAAATGATTCACAGCCCCGTCGACGTGAGCCGAACGGGCAGATGCTGCCCATCCATGAGACGAATCTGGACGTCCTCAAACGCTGGCGGGCGGAGCGCTTAGAGCCCCGGGCTCGCTGGATCGCGCCTTGAGCCTGCCTCGCGCCATGAAGGACCCCATCTTCACGCGCCGAGAGTGGCTCGGGGCCGCGCTCCTCACCGCCCTGGCCACGCTGACCCTCTCGCTCCGGCGCCTGGGCCCGGCGCCCCCGCCCTGGCGGACCCACAGGGTGGCCCTCAACGCGGCCGAGCCCGCCGAGCTGCGCTGCGTGCCAGGGATCGGCCGACGCAGCGCCGCCGCGATCGTGTCGGCCCGCCCCTTCGCGCGCCTCGAGGAGCTCGAGCCGCTGCTGGGCCCGGCTCGCTTCCGCCGCGCCCGACCGCACCTCGTGCTAGCCCCTTGCGAGCCGGCGCCCGAGTCCCCCTAATGGCGCCCATGACGACGAGCGCCGCCACCCTCCCGCTGCGCGACCGCTGCGGCCTCCTGCGCGACTACTGGTATGTCGCCTGCCGCGCCGAGTCCCTGGGCCCCAAGCCCCTCGGACGCGTGATCATGGACGAGGCCCTCGTCCTCTACCGCGACCGCGCCGGGCAGGTCCACTGCTTCCGCGATCGCTGCCTGCACCGCAACGCCGAGCTCTCGGAGGGCTTCGTCCGCGACGACTGCCTGGTCTGCCCCTATCACGGCTGGGCCTACGACGCCGAGGGCCGCTGCGTGCGCGTCCCCAGCGCGCGCCCGGGCACCCCGCTGCCCAAGAAGGAGCTGACCCGCTTCCCCGTCCGCGAGCAAGACGGCCTGGTGTGGGTGTTCATGGGCGAGCCGGAGCGCGCGCCCGCGGTCGAGCCCTTCCACATGCCTCACCACGGCGAGGCGGGCTGGAAGAGCTACTACATGGAGACGCTCTTCGAGAACGACGTGACCAACTGCGTCGAGAACTTCATGGACGTCCCGCACACGGTCACGGTCCACAAGGACTGGTTCCGCACCGAGTCGGGCAAGGAGGTCCGCGCGACCGTCGAGCGCACCGAGGACAGCGTGCTGGTGACCTACCACCAGGAGCGCGACGAGATCGGGCTCTCGACCCTGATCCTGAACCCGACGCGCGAGCCCATGGTGCATACGGACAAGTTCTATATGCCCAACGTGACCCGGGTGGACTACGACTTCGGCAGCAAGCGCTCGTTCATCATCACCAGCCAGTGCACGCCCGAGACCGAGCGCCGGACGCGGGTCTACACGGCGATCACCTTCCGCCTCGGCGGGCGCCTGCTGAACAAGCTCGGCCGCCTGCTCCTGCCGCCCTACACGCGCAAGGTGATCCACCAGGACGTCGAGATCATGGCCAACCAGGGCCGCTCGCTCAGCCGCTACGGCGAGGAGTTCCTCAACTCCGAGGCCGACCTGCTGCACCGCTACATCGAGAGCCTGCGCGACTGGGCCACCCAGGGCGGGACGGCCAAGAAGCCTGCCCCCCAGAAGCAAGAGATCGTGTTCTACGTTTGAGCGCCCGCGGCCCGAGCCCCGAGGTCCGCGAGGCGCGCCCCGACGACGACGCGGCCCTGTGCGAGCTCTTCGCCTCGATCTCCATGGAGGCCGACCTCCGCCTGGCCGTCGAGCGCAGCCCCAGCTTCTTCGCCCTCTACGAGCTGCAGGAGCTCCTCGGCCAGCGCGTGTTCGTGGGCGAGCGCGAGGGCGAGCTGGAGGGCGTCGCCACGCTCTTGGCCAGGCGCGGCCTGCTCGGCGGGGAGGAGGTCCCCCTGGCCTACCTGGGTGACCTGCGCCTGGGCGCGGGCCTGCGCGGCGGCTTCTTCTTCCTGCGCCGCTTCGGCGAGGAGCTGCGCCGCTTCTACGAGGAGACCGGCGCCGAGCTGGGGCTGACGGCGATCTTCGACTCCAACGAGCAGGCGCGCCGCTTCCTGACCAAGCGCTCGCGCCGCTTCCCCGGCAAGCCCCTCTACCGGCACTGGCAGAGCTTCGAGATCACCAACCTGCTCTTCACCCGCCGCCGGCGCCCGCGCCCCGGCCCCTGCGAGGTGCGCCGCGCCCGACCCGAGGACCTGCCCGCGATCGGCGAGCTCCTGGCGCGCGACCACGCGGCGCGGCCCTTCGGCTACCCCTTCGGCGAGGGCCTGCTCGAGCGCCGCCTCCAGCGCTGGCCGGGCCTGGAGCTGGGCGACTTCTTCTGCGCCTGGAGGGGGAGCGAGCTGCGCGGCGTGGTCGCTCCCTGGGACGCCCACGCGGTCAAGCGCTTCCGGGTGCTCGCCTATCAGGGCTCCATGGCCTGGATCAAGCGCGCCTTCAACCTCGGCGCGACCCTGTTCCGCTACGACCCCCTCCCGCGCGTCGGCGAGGTCACGCGCTACGCCTACCTGACCCACCAGAGCGTGCTCGACGAGGACCCCGCCGTGTTCGCCCAGCTCCTCGATCAGGTCTACGCGGAGCTGCACGGGACGGGGCTCAACTTCCTCTGCAGCTGCCTGCTGCAGGAAGATCCGCTCCGCCCCGCCTACGCGCGCTACTCGACGGTGCCCTTCGCGGCCTCGCTCTACCTGGTCGGCTTGCCCGAGGGCCCGCTGGAGCAACTCGAGCTGCCGAAGGGGCGCCCGGGCTTCGAGATGGCGCTCGTGTAGCGAGGCGCTACCCTCTAGGCAGAGGAGGGACTCATGAACTTCGACATTTCGCTCTCCGAAGCCGTGGTGTGGCTCGTGATGGGCCTCCTGGCTGGCTCGGTGGCTGGCGCCGTCGTGACCCGCGAGAAGAAGGGCTTCGGCCTGGTCGTGAACCTGGTGTTCGGCCTGATCGGCGCCTTCATCGGCGGCGCGCTCTTCGACGCGCTCGATGTCGACGTCGGGCTGGGCAAGCTCACGATCGACCTCAACCGCCTGGTCGCCGCGATCGTCGGCGCCGTGATCGTGGTCTTCGGGGCCACCTTCCTGCACAAGCAGCGGCAGAAGGACAAGTAGTCACGCCGTCGATCACGCCGCCAGGGGCTCCACCGGCGGCGGCCCGCCGCTGAGCCAGCGGTGGAGCACCTGCACGGCCCCCAGGGGCCGCCTGTGGCCCGTCGCCTCGAGCTCCTCCAGGCTGGCCAGGCCCTGCTCTTCGCCGGGGAGCCCCTGCTGCACGGCCTGCCAGGCCGCGACCGCGTCGGGCGCGGCCACCACGTAGGTCCACACGCGGGGACGGACTTCGATCAACAAGCGATACACACGCATCGGCGCCTCCTTGGGCCAGACCCAATGCAGGCGCCATGCCAGAGCCTCTGAGGGCGCGATGGGTTTCGCGATGCGCCCATCTTGAAAGAGGCGTGGGCAGATGTTGCCCATCGAGCTGTCTGAGGAAACGAATCGAGGGGATCATGGCGGGGTGAAGGAGCGCATCCACGAGCTCTGCCAGGCCGGGGACGAGCGGACGCTGCGAGCCGAGCTCGCGGGGCTGAGCGGCCACGACCTCGTCCAGGCCCTGATCGCGCTGGCCCGCGAGCCGCAGGCGCCGCCGGCCGTGCTGCGGGAGGTCCTCACCCGCTGGCAGAGCGAGGCCGCCCTGCGGACCCGCCCAGAGGTCCCCACCGACGGCCTCCCCCGCCCCGACCTGCCGCCCGAGGTGCTCTTCGAATCGGCCGAGCTCGACGAGACGGCCGCGCTCCCCAGACCTGCAAAGCAGCAGGAGCGGGCCCAGCTGGGGCCCTACCGACTCGAGCGCGAGCTGGCCCGGGGCGGCATGGGCGTGGTGTTCCTGGCCCGGCACGAGGCCACCGGGGCCCGCTACGCCCTCAAGACGATCCTCACGGGAGAGGACGGGCGCGAAGACGAAGGCGACCTGCGCGAGCGCTTCCGCCGCGAGGCCGAGCTCTGCGCCCGCCTGACGCACCCCCACGTGGTGCGCGTCCACAGCGCCTCCCTCGAGGGCGAGCGGCCCTACCTCGTCCAGGAGCTGCTCCACGGCGGCACCCTCGCCGAGCGCCTCGAGCGGAGCGGGCCCCTCCCGCTGGAGGAGGCCGTCGAGCTGGGGCTCGCGCTCGCCGGGGCGCTGGAGCACGCCCACGCCCACGGGGTGCTCCACCGCGACCTCAAGCCCGACAACGTGCTCTACGACCAGCACGGCGTGCCGCGCCTGAGCGACTTCGGCCTCGCGTTCGGGCTCGAGGAGAGCGCCCTGCGCCTGACCGCCAGCCGCGCGATCCTCGGCACGCCGATCTATATCGCCCCGGAGCAGCTCCACGGCGAGGGGCGCAACGAGCCGCCCGTGGACGCCTACGGACTGGGCGCGCTGCTCTACCACGCCCTGACCGGCGAGCCGCCGGTCAACGGCCACTCGCTCCAGGAGCTCCTGGGCGCCGTGCTCTTGAGGGTGCCCCTGCCGCTGCGCCGCCTGCGCCCCGACGCGCCGCCGGCCCTCGAGGCGCTGCTGGCCGAGCTGCTGAGCAAGGACCCCCAGGACCGGCCCAGCCTGGGCGAGGTCCGCGAGCGCCTCCAGTCGGGCTGGAGCCGCGGCCGTCCCCAGCTGCAGCGCGGGGCCCTGCTCCTAGGCGCGCTCGTCGGCCTGGCGCTCCTGGTGGCCGGCGCCTTCGAGCTCCGCCGCGCGCGGCAGGAGGAGGCGCGCCTCGCGCTGCGCGCGTGGCTCGTGCGCTGCGAGACCCCCGCCGCGCTGCTGGGCCACGAGCCCCTGCCCGCCCCGCCCCTCGCAGCGCTCGCGCAGGCGCGAGCGCCCGCGCTGGCCGCGCGGGTGCGCGCCTTCGCGGCGCTGCGCCGCGCGCGTCAGGGAGAGGCGGTCGAGGAGATCGGCGACCCCCTGCTCGACGCGCTCCTCCAGCTAGAGCGCGGCGACCGGGCGCGCGCCGCGCGCGCGCTGGCGGGCCTGCCCGACTCGCCGCTGGTGCGCGTGCTGCGGGTCCGGATCGCCGAGCTGAAGCCCGCGCTCGACGCCTGGGCTGCGCTCGGACCCGAGGAGCGGGCCGAGCTCGCGCCGCTGCTGCGCGAGCGCGTGGGCGCGCAGCTGGTCGCGCTCTTGAGCGACCCCGAGCGCCTGCTCGCCGAGGGCGCCGCGCTCGGCGAGCTGCTCGGGCGCGCGGGCGAGCTGGGGCTGGCGGAGAGCTGGCGCGCTCCCTGCGAGCGAGGCTGCGCGAGCGCGGCCCCCGAGCTGGCGGCGCAGGTCCTGAGCACCCCGCCCGCCCTCGTGGCCCTGGGGCAGCTCCTGCGCGCGGCCGGCGTGGCCGGCCTCCCCCCGCCCGTGGTGGAGGCGCTCCACCAGCGCCTCCACCAGGCGCTCCCCAGCGAGGGCTTCCCCTCGCTCCCCGACCTGCGCGCCTTCCTCAGCCTGAGCGGGCGCCTCTCGCTCGAGCTCGGCCCGGGCGCCTGCCTGCCGGCCGACGGCTTGAGCGGCGCCTTCGGCGAGTACGCACGCGACGCGCTCTTCGGCGAGGCCGGCCCCGCGGTCGACCTCGACCTCCTGGTCGGCGCGCTCTCCCTGGCCTGGCCCCTGGAGCTGCTCGAGGTGATCCGCCCGCTCGCCAAGCGGATCGAGGCCTACGCGCGTCGCTACCCCGAGAGCCTCGCCCTGCGCAGCATGCTCTTCCTCCTGGCGGCGCCCGACCTGACCCAGCCCCACGCGCCGCCCTCGCCGAGCGAGGTCGAGGACATGCGCGCGCGCCTGCGCGACACCCGCGCTGCGGGGCAGCTCTCGCCGCGGATCCGCGCCCAGCTGCACGCCTTGATCGCTGGCTACGACGCCTGGCGCACCCAGCACGACACCCCCGAGCGCGCGAGCTGGGCCGCGCGAGCCCTCGAGCACGCCCGCCTCGCGATCGAGGGCCTCCCGCCGCGCTGGAACCGCCCCGCGGTGTTCCTGGCCTGGCACGCGCAGGCGCTCGCCCGCCGCGCCACGGGCGAGGACCCCCACGGCGTGCAGACCTACGCGGCCGCGCTGCGCCAGCTCGACTTCGACCTCCTCCGCCTCGCGCTCGCCGAGGCCCAGCGCGAAGCCGGCCAGCGCGCCGAGGCCCTCCGCCTCGCGCTCAGCATGAGGGAGCGCCTGCGCGTGGACCCGGTCCCCTCGCGAATCGGCAGGACGGCCCGGCTGCTCCGGCTGCTCGACGAGCGCGCGAGCGCCCACGAGCTCCTCGACGAGCACCGCGCCCGCTGGCTGGGCGACCCCCTCCTCTGCGCGGAGGCCGCCCGCTCGCTCGTCGCCCGCGAGCGCAGCAGCGAGGCCCGCCAGCTGCTCCAGGCGGGCGCGCGGACCTACCCCGACTCTCCCCACCTGCGCGATCCGGACCTCGGCGAGGACTAGGGCCTGTCCAAGAGCTGCGCGGCTTCCTGCGCGTGCGCGTGCCCGTCCGAACACTCCACGCGATCTCAGGCCTGGCCTCCGAGCGGCGCGAGGACGGTCGAAGGCGGCTTGGCGTGGCGCCTTAGGAAGGAAAGCAAGAAGTGAGGAAGGAGGAGAAGTCGGCAGGATCTGCGATCTCGGCAGCGAGAAGCGAAGCCAGCGCTTCTCGAGCGACTGCTTTCGCACGTCCGCCAGCCGCAGCCTTCCTGTCCTTCCTTGATTCCTGCTTTCCTCCCTTCAGCGCCAGGTCTGGACGCCCTCGCCTCACGAGCGTGTGGTCAGTTGTGTGAGACGGTCATGCCCACGAATCGCACTGCGCAAAGGAGCTGTCGCTGACTGCGACAGCTCCTCCTTGCCTCGCTTTCCGGGCACGGGCACGAGCACGGGACGATTGGAGCCTAGAGATGCTTCTCGAAGAGCTTCAAGAGCGGCTTGGGCGAGAGCGAGTAGCCCATGTCGTCCGCCAGCGCCTCGACGCTGTGGCGGCGGCCGCGGCGCCACTCCTGGATCAGGAAGGGGCCGCAGCGGGGGTTGGCCCACCAGGTGTCGTCGAAGTAGTGCAGCAGGTGCAGGGTCAGCTGGGGCTCGAAGAGGCGAGCGCGCAGCTGGAGCACCGAGTGCAGCGGGGTGCGCACGTCGTGGAGGTAGAGGTCGGGGTCGACCTCGACGCCGATCGCGGCGCGCATTTGCTCGACGTAGCGCTGCTCCATGCCCTCGACGCTGGCCTCGCGGCGCAGGGCCAGGTCGTAGAGCACGCGCCCGCAGCAGAGGCGGAGGTCGTAGAGGCGCTCGAGGTAGGCCTGGATCAAGTAGTCCTTGGGGCGGCTGAACTCGAGGCTGCGCTTGAGCCACTGCGGGTCGAGCAGCAGGTGACGCCACAGCGCGCCGTAGGCGAGGTCGAGCGAGCGGTCGCCGAGCGCGCGCTGCTCGAAGGGCAGGTCGGCGCCGATGTGCCCGAGGAAGAGCGCGCGGCCGAGCGCCTCGAGGAAGGTCTGCCAGTCGCGCTGGCCGTCGCCGATCTCGAGCACCAGCCGGACGTCGGTCGGGACCTTGACCGGCGCGGCGTAGGCGCGCGGCGGCGCGCCCGCGCTCGGGCGCTCGACCTCGGTCTGAATGTTGCCGCCCGCGCCGAGCTTGACGCCCAGCCGGCTGAGGAAGGCCTTGGTCGCCTTGAGCATGTCCTGGGCGGTGAAGGCCTCGGCGTAGTCGAGGTAGCGGCCCGCGAGGACGTAGGGGATGTCGCAGCGGCGCGCGTCGGCGAGGGGCAGCCCGATCCGCTTGCGCACGGCCCAGCCCATGACGCCGGTGTAGAGGTCCTGCGTGTCGTCGAGGATCTGCTGGGCGAGCTTACCGACGGCCTCGACGTCCACGCCGGTGTTCTGCGCGTAGAGGTCGACCAGGTTGCTGTAGCCGAGCGCGGAGGCGATCCCCTGCTCGATTCCGATCTTCTCGCTCATGAGCGGGATCAGGATCCGGGCCTGCTCGCGGCGCGCCTCGGCCAGCTCGTTGCGCTGGTCGGGGCCCTCGGCCGTGCGCAGCAGGAGCTTGATGTCGCGCAGGGGGCGGCGGCTGCCGTCGTTGAGGTCGATCCACACCACGCGGCCGTGGCGGGAGATCGCCGCGTCGATCGGCGAGAGCTCCCGCTCGACGTGCAGGCGGAGCTGGCCGGCGCGGAGGATCTTGAGGCTGGCGACGTCCTCGTCGAGGCCGCGCTCCGCGGCCTGCTCGACCGCGCGGTTCAGGACGTAGCGCACGTCCTCGGTGAAGAGCTCGTGATAGGACTGGCGAATCGCGCGCGCCTCGGACTCGGCCTTGAGTCCGCGGTCGACCTCGTAGCGGTCGAGCTCGAGGCCGTTGCTGTAGGCCTCCAGGCCTGCTCGCAGCGTATCGACGTCCATCCTCGGGGGGGTCCCTTCCCTCTCAGCGATCACGGACGTCTGGCCCGCGAGGTGCGAATCTTACCACCGCGATGAGCGAGGCTTCAAGGAGAGCGGCTGGGGAGGGCCGCCGTAATTATTTGTGCAACAATCGCTTAGCGAAGTCGACGCGCCCCAAGGTATGGGACGACGGGGCCTTGACCCCTTAGGGCGATGTCCCTACTATGTGCCCCACTTGGGTCGGCGCGCGACCCAACAACAGGGGGAAAGAGCGGTTCTCGCACATGAAGAACACCAAGAAGCTCGTTTACACCGCCGCCATCGCGATCGCTCTGACCGCTAGCGGCTGCTTTAGCCTGAGCTGGGCCCACAACCGCCGTCACGTCCGCAAGTTCATTGACGAGCTGGTGCAGCTGCACCAGGACATCGACAAGGTGCTCTTCGGCCTGGACCGCAATCCCGCGGAATAGCCGGCCGGCTGGCTAGCCCGAGCCGGATGGCTCGAGCTAATCCAAGCTCAGCAACACGTCTTCGAGGTGGCCGAGGGGCTCTTCCCCTCCGGCGACCTCGATCGCATGTACGGTCGGGTCGCTCTCCTGCAGGTTGCGGATCCAGGTCAGCTGACGGCGCGCGAAGCGCCGCGTGACGGTCTGGATCTTGGTCACGACCTCCTCGAGGGGGCGCACCTTGCCTTCAGCCAGCCAGCCGAAGAGCTGCGGGTAGCCCAGCGCCTGCCCAGCTTCACGTGAGACGCCCCGCGGGTCGGCCGCGAGCGCCTCGCACTCCTCCACCCAGCCCCGCTCGATCATGCGCTCGACGCGCCGGTCGATCCGCGCGTCCATGTCCTCGCGGGCGCGAGTGACCACGAACACGCGCCGCTCGAGGTCTTCGCGCGGGCTGCCCAGGTTGCCCTGGAAGCTGCTCAGCGGGCGCCCCGTCAACTCGAACACCTCGAGCGCGCGCACGATCCGCCGCTCGTCGTTGGGGTGGACTCGCTTCGCCGTGACCGGGTCGACCTCGCTCAGGCGCGCGTGGAGGTCCTCCTCCTGGGCGCGCTCCTTGAGCGCCTGCCGCAGCGCCTCGTCCCGCGGAGGCGCGTCGCCGAGGCCCTCGGTCGCGGCCTTGAGGTAGAGCATCGTCCCGCCCGAGAGCAGGAGCGGCCGCCCGCTCTCGCGAGCTTCGCCCAGGCACACCTCGAAGAGCGCCTTGAAGCGGGCCGCGTCGAAGGACTCCCAGGGCTCGACCAGGTCGAGCCCGCGCCAGCGCTCGCGCTCCTCGAGCGGGGGCTTGGCGGTCCCCACGTCCATGCGCCGGTAGACCTTCATGCTGTCGCAGGAGAGCAGGATCGCGTCGCAGCGATCCGCCAGCGCACGCGCGAGACGCGCCTTGCCAGAGCCGGTCGGACCGACGACCGCGACCACGCGGGGAACCTTCACGGAGAATTTCCTCCACCAGAGGAGAGTCCAAGGAGGACGTGCACTTCGACCGGGGTTTTGAAGTTGACGAGGAGAGACGCGAATGCTAGGTTACCCGGCTTCTAAGCCACTGCAAGTATTGGATTTACCGCAGGTGAGCGCTTCCGCGCACCCAGCTACCCGACCTGGCCTGATCTCCCTGCTCTTCGCGTTGCTGGTGAGCTCGCTCGCTGGCGTGGCGCAGGCGGACGACCCCAAGCCCGCCGACGCCAAGCCCCAGGGTCCCGCGCTCCCGCCCGCGGTCGTGATCGTTCAGGAGTCCAACGGCTTCCCCGGCGGCGAGCGCGCGACGCGCCTCGCGCCCCAGCGGGTCGCCGTGCAGGGCTCGCACCTGCGCGTGCTCGACCCGACCCACGGCTACGCGCTCTACGTGGACCTGGCCAAGAAGGAGGTGTTCGAGGTCGACGTCTCCCGCAAGGAATACGTCCACCGCCCCTTCGCCTACTACGAGAAGTATCGCGACCAGCGCAACAAGACCCTCGACGACCAGAAGAACGAGTTCGTGCAGGGCCTGAAGCGGCGCGAGGGCAAGGTCGGCGAGCTCCGCTCCTGGAAGAACGAGTACCGCAAGATCGGCGGCGACCCCGAGGCCCCCGGCAAGCTCGTCGCGCGGCTGCAGCACTACGCCAACGAGAGCAAGAAGATCACGCTCCTCGTCGACCGCGAGCCCAAGGAGGTCACGGTCGAGCACTACGTGATCCGCGAGAACCAGGCCGACCGGCCGATCTTCGACCTCTGGGTCACGCGCGACGTCGAGCTCCCCGTCGACCTGTTCCGCTTCTATCGCGAGCTGGGCACCTTCAGCAAGCCGGTCACCGACAAGCTGCTCGAGCTCAAGGGCACGATCGTCCACTGCGACGCGGTGCTCGACACGGGCACCTTCTTCCGGGTGTTCAAGACGCGGGTCAAGGAGATCCGCCACGAGCGCCCGACGCTGGCGCCAGTGTTCACGCCGAAGCCGCCCTTCACCAAGGTCGACCCGGACGCCAAGAAGGTCACCGTGGGCTCGCCCACCAAGGGCACGATCAAGTGCGCCCAGTGCGGCGAGACGATCGAGGGCAAGGTCACCGAGTTCCGCGAGCCCTGGGGAAAGCGACGCCGCTTCCCGCTCTGCGGAGCCGACTGCCGGCGCAAGCTGATTCGCAAGCTGGTCGCCGAGCGGAAGAAGGGGAACTAGCGTGGCGAGCCTCGAGATCCTCTCCGGCAAAGGCGCCGGCACCGTCGTGGACCTCGGGGCTTTCGCCGGCACGGACAAGATCCTGCTCGGCAACCGGCGCACCGCCCAGATCCAGGTCCGCGATCCCTGGGTCTCCTTCGTGCACGCCGAGATCCGGCCCGACGGGGACCGCTACCTGATCGCGGACAAGCGCTCCAAGGCCGGCACCTTCCTGAACGGGAACAAGATCGGCACCACGGGCAACCTGCTCAACGACGGCGACAAGATCGGCCTGGGCCGGACCGAGATCCGCTTCGTCGGCGACGCCGCGGCCGCGCCCGCCGCCAAGGCTCCCGCCAAGAAGAAGAGCGGGGGGGGCCCGCTGACGCCCGCCGCCGCGCCTGCTGAGCCGGCCCCGATCGGCGGCATGACGCCCCACGCGGGCGGCCCCTTCACGCCGGTCGCCGAGCCCGAGGCGGGCGACGCCAAGCAGCTGGCGCGCGACCTCAAGGCCTCGCAGAGCGAGGTCGAGGGCCTGCGCGAGGTGCTCGCCAGCCGCGAGCGCGAGCTGGCCGAGGTCCAGTCGCGCCTCGTCGAGTACGAGGGCAGCGACGTCCAGGCGCGCCTGGAGGAGTCGGCCACGGTCCGCGCCGCCGAGCAGCGCGTCGCCGCGGCCGAGGCCGCGGCGGAGGAGACCAAGGCCAAGGCGCGGATCCGCTTCGAGGAGCTGACGCGCCTGAACCAGTCGCTCGAGCAGCGCCTGGCCCAGGGCGGCGGCGGCGACACCGTCGCGCTCGAGCGCCAGCTGGCCGCCGCGCGCGAGCAGGCCCGCACCCTGCAGGAGCAGGGCCGGATCCGGCTGGAGGCGCTGGTCGCCGAGAAGGCCGCCCTCGAGGAGCGCCTCGCGAAGGCCGGCGGCGGGGCCGACCCCGAGGAGCTCGCCTCGCTGCGGGGTCAGCTCACGGTCGCCGAGCAGCGCGCCGAGGACGCCGAGACCAAGCTCGACGAGCTCGAGGACCAGGTCGGCGCGGTCCAGTCGAGCAAGCGCGAGATGGAGCTCGAGCTCGAGGACCTGCGCAAGCAGCTCTCAGCCGTGAGCGACCAGGCCGCCAGCGCCGCCAACCAGGGCGGACAGGAGGTCGAGGCGCTCGAGAAGGCGATCGCCGAGCTGAACGAGGAGCTGCAAGCCGTCCGCGAAGAGCGGCGCGAGGCGATCCAGGCGCTGCAGGAGAAGGACGCCGCGCTGGCGGCCTCCCGCACCACGCAGCGGATCGACCCCAGCCAGATCAGCGGCCTGCGGCTCAAGCTGAGCGACCTCGAGGACAAGCTCCAGGCCGCCACCAAGGAGCTCGAGCAGGCGCGCAACGAGCGCGACGTGGCCCAGGCCAACTACGAGGCCTCCCAGGGCGAGGGCGGCGCGGACCTCGCGGCCAGGGTCAGCGAGCTCGAGACCCAGCTGAGCAAGAGCGAAGCGGCGCGCAAGGCCGCCGAGGCCGAGGCGTCAGCGGCCAAGCAGGCCGCGGCGGAGGCCAAGCAGGCCGCCGAGGCAGCCCAAGCCGCCGCAGCAGCCGCGCCCGCGGCGGCTCCCGCGCCTGGGCCCGCCCCGGCCGCGGGCGGCGGCGGCGGCGAGGAGCTCGAAGCCCTCAAGCAGCGCGTGCAGGACCTCGAGGAAGAGAACGCCTCGCTCCTGCGCGACCTCGAAGAGATCAACGAGGACATGCTCGCTCAGGAAGAGGAATACCAGGAACGGATCGCCGAGCTGGAGAGCAAGGGCTGATCCTGCGGAAGGAACACTGCGGGCGCGCCCGCTAGGGAAGGAACGGTAACGAGCTCTTATGGCCTATCGCTATAGCGCCTGCGGAACCCTGGAGGTCCCGCAACGCCACGTCGCGGCGGTGTGTGACATCCTCCAGCGCAAGTCGATCAACTTCGAGACGGACGGCACCACGATCCGGATCGACCACAAGACGCGGGCGACCTCACCGGCCCCCGCGCGCCCCGGGGAGCCCTTCGAGGAGATCGCGCCCTACCTCGAGACGCCCCAGTCGCTCGTGGTCAACAGCGAGCTGCTCGGCGAGCACGAGATCGGGTTCCTGAACGGCAAGGTCCGCAGCGACACCGCCGAGAAGGTGTGGAGCCGCGCCGGCGAGGCGCCCACGCCCGACCGCCTGATCGAGGCCCTGCGCGAGCGCGGGATCGCGGCCCAGATCACCTACGTGAAGGGCAGCCGCAAGAGCGGCCGCCGCTCGCGCGTGTTCGAGATCGCCCCCGGCTCAGGCGGCCCGGCCTGCAAGATCACGATCCGGCGCCGCTTCTGGGACAGCTACGACCTGTTGGCCGTGCCCGACGTCTACCAGCCCCTGTGCCGGAAGTACCACGTCAGCCCCGACCAACTGCGTCAGGACCTCCACTCCGCCGAGTTCGGCGTCGAGGTCCGCAACCCGGCCCTCGGCGGCCCCAGCGCGGACATGCTCTTCGACAACCTGCTCGAGATCATCGAGGAGCAGACCGAGGGCATTCGCACCGAGCTGGGATAGACCGCAGAGGTTGCAGTCGAGGGAGCTGTCGCTTGGCGACAGCTCCTTCGCGTTCCGGAGCTCGAACGGAGAAAACTCGAAAGCCGGAAGTCGGCAGGGTGTGCCTGGGCGGCGTGCGCGGGGCGAGCTGTCGCTGGGTTCGAGACCGCCTCGTCGTGGCCAGAAAGAACCACAGAGAACACGGAGGACACAGAGATTCACAGAGAGGCGCCAGCTTGCGCTCCGGAACGCCAGGCCCGCTCTCCGTGACTGTGTTCTCTGTGGTTCCATCTTCGAACCGGCAGAGCGCGGCGGCGGCTCAGCGAAGCTTGCTCCTTTCGTTTGGCCCCCCGTGGGCCAATCCCCGTCATTCGCCAACGAGCGGATAGGATCCCGCTGAACACCACCCAGGGCGGCGGGTATCCGCCCTCGTGAGCGAGCATGTCGGACGCGCTCAACCAGGATCCAGCGCCCCCGAGCGCCCCCGACCCGGCCAGCGAACAGGCGGCCGCGGCCGGGACCAGGCGCATGCGGCGCAAGCGCTGGCGGCGGCGCTTCTTCGCGTTGGGCTTCGGCTGCCTGCTGCCCCTCTTCCTGGTCGAGTGCACGGTCCAGGTGATGTGGTCCAAGCTCGTCCAGCCGAGCGAGACCCCGCTCCTGCGCGGGACGCAGACCTCCCTGGGCCGCGCCCTGATCGAGGAGAGCCTGCGCGGACCCGGCGACTACATTCGCAGCTGGGGCGACGCGCACCCGATCTACGTCGCCGACGACCTGCGCAGCCTGCGGCTGAAGCCCAACCTCGACACGACCAAGGAGCTGAAGGCCGTCCCCGGCGGCCTGGTGTTCAAGGTCACCAGCGACGCGCGCGGCCTGCGCGGACCCGTCGCGCCGGACCCTCCGCCCGAGGGGCTGCGGATCCTCTGCGTGGGCGACTCCATGACCTTCGGCGAGGGCGTCGACGACGCGGACACCTATCCGCACCAGCTGGAGCTGATCCTCGCCGAGCAGCTGCAGCGCCCCGTGCGGGTCTACAACGCCGGCGTGATCTCGCTCGGGCAGCAGGAGCAGAAGGACGTGGTGCGCGAGTTCGTGCCCAAGCTCGAGCCCGACCTGGTCCTGCTCCAGTTCACCGTCGCCAACGACGTGACCGACAACTGGCGCTGGAAGGACCAGCCCGGGCCGCTGCGGCGGCGCCTCGACGCCTGCGAGACGCTCGAGCACCACATTCTGTTGATCAACCCGCTCGCCCGCTGGAGCCGGGCCTACCGGCTCGGGATCTGGCGCTGGGGACGCCACGCGATCAAGTATCGCTACATGGTCGAAGACGAGAACCTCGCCCGCAGCGCCAAGCTGCTGGTCGAGCTGCGCGACCGGATCCGCGAGCTCGCTGGCCGCGAGCTCCCGGTCGGAGTGCTGATCGCGCCCTCGGTCGTGCAGGTCGAGCGCGGCCTGGCCGAGGCGCTCTTGCGCACCGAGCGGATCAACGAAGGGATCCGCTCGCGCCTGGAGCAGGCTGGCGTGCCGGTGCTCGACCTCCTGCCGCCCCTGCGCGAGCGAGCCGACGCGGGCGCCTCGCTCTACATTCCCGTCGATCGCCACTGGAACGTCGAAGGCTCCCGGGCGGTCGCCGAAGAGCTCGCGCCCTTCTGCCAGGAGCTGTTGGGGAAGTGATCGCGTGAAGCTGATCATTCAGATCCCCTGCTGGAACGAAGAGGAAGCGCTCCCGACCACCCTGGCCGCGCTCCCGCGCGAGGTCGAGGGCTTCGAGCGGGTCGAGGTCCTCGTGATCGACGACGGCAGCACCGACCGCACGGTCGAGGTCGCCCGCGAGCACGGGGTTCAACACGTGGTCCGCCTGGTGACCCACCAGGGCCTCGCGCGCGGCTTCGAGCGGGGGATCCTGGAGTGCATTCGCCGCGGCGCCGACGTGATCGTCAACACCGACGCGGACAACCAATACTGCGCTGAGGACATCCCCAAGCTGGTGGCCCCGATCCTCCGCGGCGAGGCCGAGCTGGTCGTCGGCGACCGCGACGTCCCCAACCTGGCGCACTTCTCCTGGCTCAAGAAGAAGCTGCACGGGGTCGGCAGCTACGTGGTCCGGGTCGCGAGCAACACCGAGGTCCCCGACGCCCCGAGCGGATTCCGCGCGATCTCGCGCCGGGCCGCGCTGCACCTCTCGGTGCACTCGGAATACACCTACACCCACGAGACCCTGATCCAGGCCGGCCGCAAGGACCTGCCCGTGGTCTCGGTCCCGATCCGGGTCAACCCGGTCACGCGCCCCTCGCGGCTGTTCAAGAGCATCTACCGCTACGTGACCCGCTCGGCGAACACGATCGTGCGGATCTACCTGCTCTACAACGCGTTCCGCGTGCTGAGCCGGCTGGGGCTGCTGCTCCTGGCCGCGAGCCTGGTCCTGCTCGGCTTTCACTTCGGCCTCCCGGCCGACCTCCTGCCCGAGGGCAACACCCTGGCCTGGGCAGGCGGGCTGACCTTCTTCGCCGCGAGCCAGCTCCTGCTGGTCGCCATGGTGGCCGACCTCCTGGCCGTGAACCGCCGCCTGCAGGAGGAGAACCTGGCCCACCTGCGCGCGCTGCGCTTCGGCGAGGGCGCGCTCGGGCGCGCCGCGGCGAGCGAGCCCCCCGCCGAGGAGCCCTCTCCCGCGGCCCCAGACGCCGCGCCCGAGCCCGCCCGCGACGAGCCCGCCCCAGCCGCCGTCGACTCAGGCGAGTAAGGCCTTACCCGGCGACCACGGGCCCCGCACGACTTGGGCCCGGGCACGACGCCTGCTGGATCTGCGTCCATGAGAGACGAAGAACGCCCACCGCCCCACCGTCGAGCTCGCTGGATCCTCGGCGGGGTGATCCTGGCCTCCTTGCTCGGCGCCCTGCAGGTGTTCGTGCTCGGCCCCAACCTGCGCGAGGCTCGGATCCACGGACTCGAGAGCGGGGCGATCCGCTCGCTGCGCCGCTTGAGCCTGGTCCAGAGCCTCTATCGCGAGCGCCACCCGGAGGTCCGCTACGGGAGCGTGAGCGAGCTGATCCAAGCCGGCCTGCTCACTCCAGCCGAGGCCCAGCCAGAGGGCTACCAGCTCGAGCTGCGTCGCGGGCCCGACCCCCACTTCTGCTGGGCCGCGATCGCGACGCCTCACACCGGCAGCCTCGCGCGGCGCCACTTCGCGACCGACGTGAGCGGGGTGATCCACTACCGCGAGCAGCCCTACGTGTTTCGACCCGAGGGCTCGCTCGACCTCCCCCTCCGGCCACTGACCCCGGACGGCTGAACCCGGCCCGGAGGGGTCTTTTTCCTTGCTTCGCGGGCGCCCCGAGGGCCAGAATCGCCCCCCCTCGGAGGAACCCCATGCCGTCGCTTCGCCTCGCTCACGTGGGCGCGCTCTTGCTCGCGCTCGCCCTGCCCGCCGCCGCCCAGTCGACCGTCGCCACGATCGTCGAAGAGACCCCGCTGCGGGCCGGCCCGGGCGCCGACTTCGGCGTCCTGACCACGCTCGAGCAGGGCCTGCGGGTCGACGTCAACGAGGCCCAGAGCGGCGACGCCTTCGTGCGCCTGAACCAGCGCTACTACGTGCGCAGCAGCGACGTGGACCGGCCCCGCGGCACGACCACCGTCCAGGGCGCGGCCCTCGTCTACGACAGCCAGGGCCGTCGCGTCGGCCAGCTCGCCGCGGGCGCCAAGGTCGAGGTCTCCTTTCGGCGCGGCCACCTGGTCGGGCTGCGCGGCTGGGCGCCGGCCAGCGCGGTCCACGCCCCCGCCAAGCGCATCGACGCGCTCCCCGGCCGCTGGCACACCACCGGCAAGCTGACCCCGGGCGGCGACTTCACCGGCACGGTCACCGTGACCCAGTCCGGCGCCGACTACGCCTTCACCGCTGAGCTCGAGCTCGCCGACGGCAAGAAGGTCAGCTGGAGCGCGACCGCCAAGGCGGACAGCGACCGCCGCCTGAGCCTGGAGGTGAACCTCGACGCCCCCGGCCTCGCCGGCGCCCTCTCGGGCCAGACCAAGCTCGAGGGCAGCGGCAGCTACGACGTGCGCCGCTACGTCCGCGGCACCTGGCGGAGCAAGGACGGCAGCGTCAGCCTGCGCGACCGCTGGACCCGCTGGAGCCCCGCCAACGACGCTGGCCAGCCCGGCGACGGCGGCAGCGCGACCCCCGACGACGGCGGCACGACGGCCCCCGCGGTGGCCTGGGCGACCAAGGGCGAGATCAAGGCCCCCGCCCGCGCCCTGGCCGTGCCCGGCACGCCCGCGGCGGGTCACCAGAAGGTCGAGGTCACCGTCGAGGGCGGCAAGGCCCAGCTCGTGGTCAGCGGCGCGGGCCGCCTGCTGCGCGGCAGCGAGGCCCTCACCAGCCCCGTCGAGCTCGAGGCCGGCACCCACGAGCTGATCCTCGAGGGCAGCGCGGACGGCGAGCTGAACCTGAAGCTCAGGGCCGACAGCGACTCCCTCGCCAGCGCCAAGACCACCGTCGCGGTCGAGCGGCTCTACCTGCTCCTCTTCGGCTACCAGGGCACCGAGGAGCACTACCTCGTCGGCGACGTGGGCAAGACCCGCAACAACATCGCCCCGCACCTGCGCGGCTACCGCGTCGTCGAGGACGGCACGAGCTACGACCAGGCCAAGATCGACCGCCAGATCAACGACCCCGCCGAGCACCGCAAGGTGATCGTCGACTGGGCGACCAACCGCGACGACCTGTTCCGCTACCTGAAGCGCGGCACGGTGCGCGGGATCGTGTGGGGCAGCCACGGCTTCATGGAGCCCTTCCCCGGCTGCCCCGACGAGGAGCTCGACCTGCTGGAGAGCCGCGTGTGGTCGTCGCAGGGCAGCGACCCCCGCTTCACGGGTCACCGCAACTTCGTGCGCGAGTGGAAGGCTGCGATCGAGGCCTCGATCAAGACCCACGGCAAGCTGGACTTCATCCTGATGCACAGCTGCTGCACCGGCGCGATCGGCTCCTACGCCGACGAGGTCTGGCACTACACCAAGGCCGAGACCAAGGCCCGCGCGATCCAGGTCCTCGGTGATCCGCTGCCGGAGCACGACAAGCTGCGCTACAACTCCTTCGACGCGCTCAAGAGCCAGGCCGGCTACCTCAAGACCTACGTCGGCCCCAGCTACTACGGCTTCAGCGACGTCTCCTGGTGGTCGATCCGCCGCAGCCTCAACCCCACCCGGTGAGGCGTTCGCCAGCTCTTGGGTTTGGGCTCTCGCTCGCCCTCTTGCTGGGGGCGAGCGCGCTGGCTGCGGCCCAGGGCGAGCCCCCGCTGCCGCCTTGGGATCGCCCCGTGCGCCAAGTCGAAGCTCGCCGCGTCGTCGGCATGATCCAGCAGCTCGTCGAGAGCAGCAGCCAGCGAGACGGCCGCCCCGCCCTGGCCGCCCTCGGCGACGACAGCTGGCTGGTCCGCCAGGCCGCCGTGATCCGCTTGAGCGTGCTCGAGCTCGACGCCGCGACCTGCGAGGGCCTCCGCAGGCAGAGCGGCCCGGGCAGCAAGCCGCTGCCGGGGGTCGATCCGCTGCGCAAGAAGGCCGCGGCGCATATCGCCACGATCCAGCCCGACCCCCAGGCGCCCGCCGAGGAGATCGACGAGCTGGAGGCCGTGCGCCTGGTGTGCGCGATCCTGAGCGACCAGATCTCGCGCAAGAGCGCCTCGGACGCCCTGCGCCGCCGGCTCGTCGAGCAGGGGCTGAGCTATCGCCACGCGCTCAAGCGCAAGGACCGCCCTTGGATCGGCCGCCAGCTCCTGGCCTGGACCGACCAGGCCCAGGCGCTGGCGGACCTCGAGCTCCAGACCGCCCAGAAGGCCGCGGCCGACGGGGGGATCAAGCTCGGCGCCTGGTACGTCGACAACCGGGACTACCTCTACTGGCAGCCCTCCGAGCGCCGCTTCCGCCTCGACGCGGCGGCCCGCAAGGCGAAGACGCCGAGCGCCGAGTTCCGCAAGAAGACGCCCTGGGGTAAGGAAGAGGGTCCGAACAAGCGGAGCGAGTCTCCCAGCCGATAGGGGGAGCTGTCGCTGGGTTCGCTGGGGCCTTGCGTAGGGCGAGATTAGAAGGAAAGCAGGAAGGCAGGAAGAGAGGAAGGCGAGCCCGATTGCGGTGTCCCACCGTCGCCTCTTCCTTCTTTCCTCTGTTCCTGCTTTCCTACTTCAATCCTGAAGTGCAGAGGAGCTGTCGCTAGCTGCGACAGCTCCTTCCTTACGCGGGCGGCGGCGCCTTCCAGATCAAGACCGGCTTGGGCGAGGAGCGCGCGAGCTCCTCGGCGACCGAGCCCAGCAGCAGGCGCTTGAAGCCCGTCCGGCCCGAGCTCGAGATCACGAGCAGGTCGGCCTGCTCCTTGTTGGCGATCGAGAGGATCGTGGAGATCGCCTCGCCGCGGCCGATCACGGCCTTCCACGCCAGGCCTTCGTAGCGCTTGAGCCGCTCCTCGAGCTCGGCGAGGTGCTTGGCCTCTTGCTCCTGGTCGGTCTCGTAGATCGCCTTGGCGGCCTTGTAGTGGCCCGCCTTGGGGTCGGGCTTGGGCGGCCGGGCCTCCATCACGTGGACCAGGATCAGGGTCGCCTCGCTGTCCTGGGCCATTTGGGCGGCTGGCTCGATCGCCTGCTCGGCGATCGGCGAGAAGTCGGTCGTGACCAGGATCCGCTGCAGGTTCATGCGCCGCTCGTGTCCGCGGGGGGGGGATCGCTCGCGCCCGCCTCAGCGGGCTTGGGAGGGGTCGCCTCGGCCGCCTCGCCGACCGGCTTCCCCACGGCGTCGCCGTCGTCGCTCGGCACGCCGAGCTCGTCGCCGGCGTCGTCGCCCTCGACGTAGGCCCGCAGCTCGGCGCTGCTCGAGGAGAGCGAGGTCTCGGGCTCCTCCTCCTCGGCGGGGGCGAGCACGATCGAGAGCACGATCGTGATCGCGAGGATCCCCACGATCACCCCCAGCGACTGCGCAGTCGTGAGGTGCAGGCCCTTGGCTGGGACCCAGCCAGGGACCGCCATCTCGCGCCACTGGCAGAAGCTGGTGATCGCGTGGGGCGCCTCGCCGAGGATCATCTTGAGCCCGATGAAGGCCAGGATCAGCGAGAGCCCGTAGTTGAGGTACTGCAGCTTCTGGATCGCGCCCGAGAGCCCGAAGTAGAGCGAGCGCAGGCCCAGGATCGCGAACATGTTGCTCGTGAACACGATGAAGGGGATATCGGTCACGCCGAAGATCGCCGGCACCGAGTCCACGGCGAACATCACGTCGCTGGCCTCGATCACGAGCACGACCAGGAACAGGCGCGTGAAGAGCGTCTTGACCCTGCCCGTGGAGTCGGCCTCCTTGACCACGAAGCTGTCCCCGCGGTAGCCGTCGGTCAGCGGCAAGCGCTTCTCGAGGAAGCGGACCCACCACTTCTCGCTCGGGTCTTCGTCCTCGTCGTGGAAGAGCATCATGATGCCCGAGTAGAGGAGGAACACGCCGAAGAAGACGAGGACCCCCTTCCACTGCTGGATCAGCGCGGCGCCGAGCAGGATCATGGCGGCGCGCAGGACCATGGCCCCGACGATCCCCCACACCAGCGCCCGGTGCTGCAGCTCCGAGGGCGTGCGGAAGAACGCGAACACCAGCACGAACACGAACAAGTTGTCGACGCTGAGGCTGTACTCGAGCAGGTAGCCGGCGAAGAACTGCTCGGCGTAGACGGCCCCGTAGGCGTACCAGATCCAGGCGTTGAAGAGCAGCGCCAGGCTGACCCAGATCGCGCACCAGGTGAGCGCGGTCTTGGTCGTCATCGCCTTGCCGCTCTTGCCCACGTTGAGGTCGACGACCATCGCGAGCAGGATGAACACGGCGAAGGCCGCCCACGCATACCAGGGGAAGCTGGGTGCGACCGGCGGGATCGGAGCGGCTTGGGCCAGAGTCCAGAGCAAGAGCGACCTCTGCTTCGCAGCGAGAAGGGCAATAACCTACCTCACGCCTGGCAGGGCGTGAGGGGGCAGCGAGGTTTGGGCTGTGCGCGTCGCCGAGCGACGCTGAGGCTACTTCGCGCCGGGCAGGCTCAGGGGCGGGTGCTCGTGCATCAGCTCCCGGATCGTGGTCCGCCGCTCGTTGCGCAGCTGGGCGGCGAGGGCCCCGACGTCGTCGTCGTCGGTGTCGCGGGCGATCCCGTCGAGCTCGAACACGTCGCGCTCGAGGATCCGCACGATCCGCGGGCGGGGGTCCGAGTAGTTGGCCATGAGCTGCCACTGGTAGGGCTTGCGCTCGTCGAGGCTCCACTCGCGCTCGCGAGCGAGGGACACGATCTCCTCCGCCATGGCGCGGTCGTTGGCCGCGCCGCGCTCGAGGATGGGGCTCTGGAGCAGGGCGCGGTCGCCCACGACCTGGCAGATCGAGGCCGAGGTGACCATCTCGTGCATGCGGCGCAGGTGGCGCAGAGCGAGCGGACGCTTCATGGATCAGAGCCCTCCGGCGGAATGGCCTGGGATCCTACGGATGGCTCCGGCTCCCCGCAACCAGGGGCGCGGCAGCCCCGAGAGGTAACCCCCGGCGCGAGCAGGGCTACACTTCGACGTGCTCGTCACCGCCGCCTACCTCTGCGTGCTGACCTCGCTGGCCGTGTTCGGCCTGCACCGCCTGCACCTGGTGTGGCTGGCCTGGCGCCACGAGGAAGGCCCCGCCCCGCCCGCGCCCAGCAGCTGGCCGCGAGTCACCGTCCAGCTCCCGCTCTACAACGAGGCGGCGGTGGCGCGGCGCCTGATCGAAGCCGTCTCGGCCCTGGATTACCCCGCCGACCTGCTCGAGGTCCAGGTCCTCGACGACTCGAGCGACGAGACCCAGGCGATCGTGGCCGACGCCGTCTCCCGCGCCGCGGCGAGGGGGCTGAGGATCCGCCACGTCCGGCGCCCGACCCGCAGCGGCTACAAGGCGGGGGCCCTCGCGCACGGGCTCCAGACGGCCGAGGGCGAGCTGATCGCGATCTTCGACGCCGACTTCGTGCCGGCCCCGGACTTCTTGCGTCGGACCGTCCCCTGGTTCCAGGAGCGCGAGCTGGGCCTGGTCCAGGGCTGCTGGACGCACCTCAACCGCGACGCCAGCTCGCTCACGCGCCTGCAGGCCCTGGCCCTCGACGCCCACTTCCGCGTCGAGCAGGCCGCCCGCAGCCGCAGCGGGCGCTTCTTCAACTTCAACGGCACCGCGGGCGTGTGGCGGCGCGAGGCGATCGAGGCGGCCGGCGGCTGGGCCAGCGACACGATCACCGAGGACCTCGACCTCTCCTTGCGCAGCCAGCTCTGCGGCTGGCGCTTCCGCTTCCTCGAGGGGGTCGAGGTCCCCAGCGAGCTGCCCGAGGACCTGGCCGCCTTCCGCGCCCAGCAGCGGCGCTGGACGCGCGGCTCCGGCCAGACCGCCCGCAAGCTGCTGGGCCACGTGTGGCGCACCCCAGGCGTTCCCCTGCGCGCCCGGGTCGAGGCGACCTTCCAGCTGCTGCTCAACGCTGCCTACCCGCTCTCGCTCCTGCTGGCGCTCTTGACCGTGCCCCTCGTCCTGGCCGAGCGCACGGAGCTGCTCGCGCTCCAGTGGGCGCTCTTCGCGCTGGCGACCGCCTCGGTCACTCTGTTCTACGTCGCCTCCCAGGCGCACCGCGGCGCACGCGGCCTCCTGGCCGGCCTGCGGGACACGCCCCTCCTCTTCGCCTGCGGACTCGGCCTGAGCCTGAGCAACGGCCTGGCCTTCCTGCGCGGCCTCGGCGGTGGCCGCGCGGACTTCGTGCGCACCCCCAAGCGAGGGGACGCGTCCGCGCGCTACCGAATCCCAGCGAACGCTGGCTTCGGGGTCGCCGAGCTGGGGCTGGGCCTCTACGCCTGCGCCGGCCTGGGCTGGAGCCTGTGGCGCGGTCTGCCCTGGGCAGCGCCCTTCCTGGCCCTGATCGCGCTCGGCTTCCTGGCGGTCGGCCTGGGGACCTTGTGGCCCAGCGAGCCGGCGCCGCTAGAGCTCGAAGATCACCTTCTCCTGGCCGTCGACGACGATCGTGATCCGACTCACCGAGCGGCGGAGGGGGAAGAGCTTGGACATGGCGAGGTCCCAGTCGCGGAGCGGGTCCCCGTTGCGTGAGCCGCGCTGGCTGACGCGCGAGTTGCGGCCGCTCGGCGGCCCCAGCGCCTGGCTCGGTCGAGGCGCTCCCCGTCCGGTCGGCTGAGGGCCACGAGCCGGCGGACGCCCGCCGCCGCGCGGAGCGCGCCCCGAGGGGCGCCCCATGGGTTGGCCGGTGCGGCGCGCCGAAGCCCGCGACATGCTGCGCGAGGGCCGCGGCGGCGGCGGCTGGTCGACGATCACCTCGCCCAGGTTGGGCGGCGGGACCGCGCAGCGATCGAGCCCGCCGGGCGACACGATCATGCGGTCGCAGCCGGCGTTGGTGAAGTCGGCCTGCTCGAGGTTCGACTTGCGCAGGTCGACCTCGGCCATGTTGGCGCCCGCGAAGTAGGCGTCGGCGCAGGAGGTCCCGAACAGGATCGCGCCGCTCAGCTCCGCCCGGTCGAACATGGCGCTGTCGAGGGCCGCGCCCTTCAGCGTCGCCCCCAGCAAGCTCGAGTTGCTCAGGTAGGCCTCGCTGAGGTCGGCCTCGTCGAGGACGGTCCCGTCGAGGTGGGCGTCGCGGATGTCGGCCTTGCGCAGGGACGCGCCGCCGAGGAAGGCTCCGGTCAGGTCGACCTCGTAGAGGTTGACCTCGTCGAGCTGCACGCCCTCGAGGGGGGCGTAGCGCAGATCGAGGCCGTTGGCGACCTCTGCGGTGCCTTCGAGTTCGCTCAGGATCGCCGGCAGGTTGAGGCCGCCTTCGTCGTGAAGGTCAGCCAGGACCCGCTGAAGGACGGCCCGACCCTGCGCGGTGACCCAGCGCGTTTCCAGTTGCTCGGGGGTCATGCCCGCTCCGTTGAGAGCCAGGCCAGAGCATAGGGCTCCTACAGACGCTCAGCAAGACGTTAGCGGGCAGTGGTCTTTCCCAGCGCTCAGCCCGCGCGAGGCCGGCGCTCCGTATCCCGCTTCAGGCCTGGGCTGGCGAGGCGCGCACGAGCAGGGGGCCGCGCAGGAAGGGGGGGCGCGGGGGCGCGCTGGGGCGGCTCCTCCCACTCCTCTTCGACGAGGCTGGCCAGCTCGCCGGGCTCTTCTCGCTCCCAGGCCTCTTCGGCGCGGATCCGACTCCGCTCGCGCTGAGTCGTCCCGAAGAAGAGCTCGGGGGGAGGCTCGGGGCGCTCTTCGGAGGGGAGGGCCTTCTTCAAGCGCTGGGCGCGGAAGCGGGCGAAGTCGTCGTCGAGGTAGCCCTCTTGGGGCAGGTCTTGGTCGTTCATGCGCGGGAACAGAACAACCGACATGCCGAAAGGCTCGGGACTGTATTCAAGGCACTTAGGTCGCACTCGCTGCCCCAAATTTGCCGACTCGGGCAGGCTGGGGTGTATCGCGAACCTGCAGGGGCACGCCCCTCAGCGCGCGCCGTCCGCACGGGGCACTCGCCCCAAATGCGCACCGTTTCAGCAAAGCGCCCATAAACCTTGAGCCCATCTGCGAAAAGAGGTCTCGCTGGACGACGACGGGCTTAGAGTTCCGCCAGGCCTGCGCCTTGCGTTGGAGAGAGACGATGACCAAGTCGATCTTGCTCGCCCTGGCGACCCTCCTGCTCGCGCTCGCTCCGGCCTCCGCGCAGTGGCCCCCCGACACGACGCTCGTCCTCAAGGGGCGCGTCGTCTCCATGCACTCCAAGCGGATCTACCGCAAGGCCGTGGTCGTGCGCGGCGGCAAGATCGTCGCGATTCAGCGGACGACGGCCCCAGTCCCCGCAGACGCGATCGTGATCGAGACCGAGGGCTATATCTACCCCGGCCTGATCAACCTCCACAGCCACCCCCTCTACAACTTCCTCCGCCTCTACGAGGTCCCCCGCCACACCACCAACAGCCTGCAGTGGCCCTCGGGCAAGGACTACGAGCGCGACGTCAACAACCCCGCGGTCGTGCTGACGGGCGCGGGGCACCTCCGCCTGGAGGACGAGGCCCTCAAGTACGCCGAGGTCAAGGCGATCGTCGGCGGCGAGACCGCGATCCAGGGCGTCCCCGACAACGTGGCCGTCAAGTCGACCCTGGTCCGCAACGTCGAGGGCGAGAACTTCGGCCGCGACGAGATCGGGGCCCGGACCCTGGTGCTCTCGGCGCGCATGTGGCGCGCGATCGAGACCGTCCGCCCTCAGGTGCGCGCGCACACCGCCTGGTTCTTCCACCTCTCGGAGGGGATCGACGAGCGCGCCCGGCGCCAGTGGACCTTCCCCTCCTTCGACCCCGACAAGACCTTCAGCACCGCCAAGTCGCGCTTCAACGTGCCCGGCCTCGTCCAGGCCGAGCTGGTGTGGCCGGGCCTGGTCGGGATCCACTGCACGGGCATGGAGCCGAGCGACTACCTGGACTGGGCGCAGATCTCGAGCGCCGCGCCCAAGGTCGTGTGGTCGCCGCTGAGCAACCTGCTCCTCTACGGCAAGACGACGGACGTGCGAGCCCTGCGCCAGGCTGGCGCCACGATCGGGCTCGGCACCGACTGGTCGCCTTCAGGCACCAAGAACCTGCTCTGGGAGCTCAAGGTCGTCGACCGCCTCAACAAGCAATCCAGCCCGCGGATCTTCCGCTACGACCGCGAGATCGTGGAGCTCGTCACGAGCAACGCGGCCAAGATCCTCGGCTGGGAGAACGAGGTCGGCCAGATCCGCGAGGGCTTCCACGCCGACCTGCTCGTGCTCGACCGGATCGACCGCTCGGGCTATCGCAACCTGATCGAAGCGCGCGAGGAGCACGTGCAGCTCGTGCTCGTCGGCGGCGAGCCCCTCTATGGCGACGAGGCGCACCTCGCGCAGCTGAAGGTCTACGGCGGCCAGCCGCGCTACGAGGTCCTGCCCGACTCGCCCGCGGGCCGGGTCAAGGCGATCGACATGCGCCAGGACCCGAGCGCGCGCAAGGGCGATATGAGCCTGGCCGAGGTCAAGCAGGCGCTGCTCGAGGGGCTGAAGTTCGACCCGCAGCAGCTCGCGGACGTCGTCAACCGCGGCGTCCCCGAGACCTCGACCCGCAACAGCTACTCGGGCCGGGACGCGATCCGGGCCTGGGTCACGCGCTACCTGACCCGCAAGGGGCTGCCGCTCTCGCCCAGCCTGCAGGACGAAGACGGCGACCTCAGCGCCGACGACGTGCGGCTCTACCTGGAGGAGAAATACCCGCACCTGCGCTCGATCGCCAAGCTGGACACGATCTTCACCGACGACACCTTCCTGGCGGACGTGCAGCGCAACCTCCACTTCCAGCCGCCCTATTCGCTCGAGCTCGACCTGCGCCGCTACGTCCCCGCCGACGACGGGACCGGCCTGTTCAACGGCTTGAGCGACGCCGTGAGCGGGACGACCAACGACTGAGTGACGGCGAGGGAAAACCCCTTATGATCCCGCCGCGGAGGTCCTCATGGAGATCGACTACGGCCAGCTGAAGCGCGCTTTGCGGGAAGTCCTCGACGAGCAGGGCGCCACCAGCGATCCGGTGCTAGCGGCGAAGTATCAGGGCGGCTCCCTGGTGCTCAAGCCCGCGGACACGAGCTTGAAGCCGAAGGAGGTCCCGATCGAGGACTTCTTCAAGAAGCTGACCCGTGTGCGCGATCAGCTGCGGGTGCTCGAGCAGAAGGTCAACTCGAACGAGAAGCTCGACGCCGAGGACAAGCGGGTGCTGCAGGGCTACATCACGCGCTCCTACGGCACCCTGACGACCTTCAACCAGCTCTTCCGAGACAAGGAGGACTGGTTCGTCGGCCAAAAGGGCAAATGACTTCGACGCTCGCTAGCTCGATTCCGGGGCTCGACGAGCAGACGGACGTCGCGGTCGAGACGCGGCTGATCCCGCCCTACAACCTGATCCTGCTCGACGACGACGACCACACCTACGAGTACGTGATCGAGATGCTCCGCGCCGTGTTCGGCTGGAGCGACGAGCGCGCGTATCTACACGCCTGCGAAGTCGACACCAGCCAGCGCACGATCCTGATCACGACCTCCAAGGAGCACGCCGAGCTCAAGCAGGAGCAGGTGCACAGCTACGGCCCGGACCACCGGATCAAGGGCTGCAGCGGCTCCATGACGGCGATCATCGAGCCCGCCTAGTGACGAGCTTCGCGCAGCTGGGTGAGCTCGCCGCTGCACGCGGGCTGACCCTCTCGCCCGAGACGATCCAGGAGCTCGCCGCCTTCCACGCGGCCCTCGAGCGGGCGAACCAGACCACCAACCTGACGCGGATCACCGGCGAAGCCGACTTCGTCGAGCGGCACGCCCTCGACGCGCTGGTCGCGCTGCCCCTCCTGGGGGAGGCCGCCGAGGCCCGCCTCGTCGACGTCGGCTCGGGCTGCGGCGTGCCGGGGATCCCCTTGGCGATCGCGCGCCCTGGCTGGCGCGTGACGCTGGTCGAGACCGCGAACCGCAAGGCCCGCGCGCTGCGCCAGCTCCTGGACGAGCTGGGCGAGCTCGCGCAGCGCGTCGACGTGATCGCCGAGCGCGCGGAGGTCTGCGGCCAGGACCCCGACCTGCGCGAAGCCTTCGACCTCGCCGTGGCGCGCGCGGTGGGGAGCGTCCCCCTCGTGTGCGAGCTCTGCCTGCCCCTGGTGCGGGTCGGCGGCGCGCTCGTGCTCTATCGCGGCAGCGAGGGCGAGGCCGAGGAGGCGCTCGCGGCGCGGGTGGCCCCCAAGCTGGGCGGCGGGGCCGTCGAACGGCGCACGCTTCAGCTCCCGAGCGGCGCCGAGCGCAGCCTGCTGCGGATCGAGAAGGTCGGCCCGACGGGTCGGCACTACCCGCGCCGACCTGGGCTCCCGGCCAAGCGACCCCTCTCCTGAGCTCCGGCCCGTACGAGCCTCGACGCTCCTGCACGACTCGGGCCTGTTTCCGAGCGAGGGTTGCCAGGCAGCCGGCTTGCTCGTTTAATGGCCGCCCGACCGGAGGAACGCGATGGGAATTCGTTACCGCTATCGTCAGAGGCTCAAGCGCAAGAAGGCCTACCACAAGCGTCGTCAGGCTCGCCTGAAGGCCGTGATCGAGGCCCAGCGCAAGTCCAAGAAGTAGGCCTTCGCCTGCTTACTCGTCGAGCACGAAGGTGATGGCCAGGTAGACGCGGTACTCCGCGATCTTGCCGTTGACGATCTTCGCCTTCTGCTCGATGACCTTGAGCCCCGTCATGCCCCGCAGCGTTCGCGAGGCACGGTCGACGCCTTGTTCAACGGCGTCCTGGAAGCTCACGGTCGACGACGCGACGATCTCCGTCACTCTCGCTACAGCCACACTCTCCTCCGATCTTCCCCGCCGGTTCTCCACCGCGCCTACACCCTCGTAGCCCACGCGGGCGAGGCGCGTAAGCAATTGGCAGGCAGGGGTTTGGGGCGTGTTTGCCGCAAGGCTTACCCCGAGTTTTCCACATCGCTCGCGGCGTCGATCACCGGCAGGCTCCGCCCCCGCTTCTGCTCGGCAGGAGCGGGAGCGTTCGAGCTCTCCGCGGTGACCGAGGGCGCCGCGGCGCCTTCAGCAGGACCCGGGAAGGCGAGCACTCGCCGCTGCCGGGCCAGCCATGCGCGACGACTGGCCCCCAGCGCCCGGGCAGCGTGGCCCAAGCCAGCGGCCCAGCCGAGGGCCTGAGCCTCGCGGGCGCCCACGGCGACCTCTGCAGGCTGAACTCCGCGCTCCGCGAGGGCGTAGACGACCTCGCTGGTGAACGAGCCGTACGAGCTCAGCTCGTGCACGTGGATCTGCTCGAGCAGCTCCAGACGCAGGCCCCAGGCGCCGGCGTGCAGGTCGCCCACCGCGACTCCCGAGAGCAGCCCTTGAAGCAGGCCGACGCTCATGACCAGCGCGCCCTGGAGGAGCCCGCGCTCGCGGCGCGCCAGGACGAGTCCCTGCGAGCTCAGCGCCGCGCGCAGGGGCTCGACCGCGGCAGCGAGGGCCGGGTCGGCGCGCAGCAAGACGGCCCCCTCCCAGCCCAGCTCACGCGCGCGCCGCAAGCCAGCCTTCTGCCGCGCCCCGCAGGCCCGCAGGCCGAGGTTGTGCGCGAGCTCCAGGCCGGACTCCGCGAAAGCGGCGAGCTGCTCGGGCTCGTCGCAGACGAGGAGCAGGGGGAGGGAGCCCCGGAGCGCGGACAAGAGCGCGCGCGCGCGCTCCCCGCAGTCGCCATGCACGATCGCGCCGATCACAGGGGCAGAAACTACCACGACTTGCGGAGAATCCTCCCCACCTCGTGGTGCTGGCTCAGATACCCGCTTGGCGACGAGGAAGGTCGCCGTGGGCACGACAAGAGGAGGACCCCATGCATGACCGTCGCAGCTTCGTTCTGGCCTATCTGCTCTGGGCCTTCTGCGGATTCCTGGGGATCCACCGCTTCTACCTGAACCGCCCCTACACCGGCGTGCTGTGGCTCGTCACGGGTGGCCTGTTCGGCGTCGGCTGGTTCTTCGACCTGTTCTGGACGGCGGTGATGGTCCACGACGAGAACCAGGAGGCGCACTACTACGCGCCCTACGCCTATCACGCCGCCTATTGAGCCGAACCTCCCCCTCCGACCCGCGCGAGCCCATCTGCCCAGCAGATGGGCTCGCTTGCGTTCGCGACACCGACAGTGACAGTGTTAAGCGCCTGCAGCCAAACCACTAGCAAAAACACTGGCGCATTATCTTGACAGTGTCGCGCGACGCTGTCATCGTTAGGGCCATGAAGCGATGGACGCTGGATCAGTTGGGAGAGGAGGTCGCCTGCGCCCTGGAGCGCGTCGACTACGTCCCTTCGGCCAGCGGTCGGGTGCGCGCGGTCCCGGACCGACGCACGATTCGCTACTACACGACGATTGGGTTGGTGGATCGCCCCAGCGAGATACGGGGCCGGACGGCCTACTACGGGCGCCGGCACCTGCTTCAGCTGGTCGCGATCAAGCGGCTGCAGGCCGAGGGCCTCAGCCTCCGCCGGGTGCAGGAGCGCCTGGGTGGGTTGGACGACGCCGCGCTAGCGGAGCTCGCTCAGCTCCCGGCGGCCTCGGAGGCAGGCGAGGAGGCGGAGCGCGAACGCGCGCCCGCCCCTCCCCGCCCCCCGGAGCGCGAGGCCTTCTGGGCCGCTCGCCCTCCGGCGCCGGCGCCGGCCCCACCGAGAGAGCCGCAGCCGTCCGTAGAGGCGGCGTGGAGTTTGAAGCTGGGCGCAGACGTGACGCTCCTCCTGCCGGGAGGTCACGAGCTCAGCGAGGCGGATCTGCGCGCGCTCCAGCGCGCTGCAGAGCCGCTGCTGCGCGAGCTGAGGCGGCAGGACCGACTGCAAGACACCAACGGGGAGGATCTCTGATGACGACGATTACGCTCTTGGGCGCCGACGAGCTGGCGCGCGCCTTTCCGCCCGAGGCGGACGATGAGTCCGGCCTGGGCGCGCTCTCGACCGAGCAGGGCAACCTCCCCCTCAAGCTGCTGGACGTCTCGGCCCGGATCACGGGCCTCGTGGCCGAGACCCGCGTCCGGCAGACCTTCGTCAACACGCTCGGCGTCCCGCTGGAGGCGACCTACATCTTCCCGCTCCCCTCGCGAGCCGCCGTCAGCCGCTTCCGCTTCGAGGTCAACGACCGCGTGATCGAGGGTGAGCTGCAGGAGCGCGGTCAAGCCCGCCGAGCCTACGACCAGGCGATCCAGACGGGTCACCGGGCGGCGATCGCCGAGGAGGAGCGCCCCGGGGTGTTCACCATGCGCGTGGGCAACCTGATGCCGGGCGAAGAGGCCACGGTCCACCTGACCCTCAGCGGTCCGCTCCCCTTCTCCGAGGGCGAGGCGACCTACCGCTTCCCCCTGGTCGTCGCCCCCCGCTATATCCCCGGCGCCGCGCTCCCCGGCTCCTCGGTCGGCCAGGGGACGGCCCTCGACACCGACGCGGTCCCCGACGCCTCCCGGATCAGCCCCCCCGTTCTCCTGCCTGGGTTCCCCAACCCCGTCCGCCTCGGCATCGAGGTCGAGGTCGAGGGGATCCCGCTCAGCTCGCTCCGCTCGAGCCTCCACGCCGTGCTGCTCGAGCAGACGGGCGAGCGGAAGGTCGTGCGGATCCAGCCGGGCGAGCGGCTCAACCGCGACTTCGTGCTTCGCCTCGGCCTCGCCGGCGACGCGATCCGCCAGGAGCTGGTGCTGCACCCCGACGCCTCGGGTGAGGAGGGCACCTTCCAGCTCACGCTCCTCCCGCCCAAGGGACTCCCGGCCTCGAGCCAGCCGCGCGACGTGGTGTTCGTGCTCGACCGCTCGGGCAGCATGGGCGGCTGGAAGATGATCGCGGCCCGCCGCGCCTGCGCCCGCCTCCTCGACGCCCTGGACGAGCGCGACCGCTTCGCGGTCTTGGCCTTCGACAGCCGCGTCGAGCGGCCGACGACCCTGAGCAGCGAGGGCATGATCTCCGCCAGCGACCGCAATCGATTTCGCGCGGTCGAGTTCCTCTCTCAGGTCGAGGCCCGCGGCGGCACGGAGATGGCGGAGCCGATCCGTCAGGCGCTCGACGACCTCTTCGAGGCCGAGCGCGCCGGGCGTGAGCGGATCCTGATCCTGATCACGGACGGCCAGGTCGGCAACGAGGACCAGATCCTGCGGGCCCACGGCGGTCGCTTGCAGAGCGTCCGCACGTTCACCTTGGGGATCGACCGGGCGGTCAACGAGGGCTTCTTGCAGCGCCTGGCGGAGCTCGGCGGCGGCGGCTGCGAGCTCGTCGAGAGCGAGTCCCGCCTGGACGAGGTCATGGACTCGATCCACCGGCGCATCGGCGCGCCCCTCTTGACCGATCTTCGCCTCGCGGGCGCACCTGGGCTGGAGCTCATTCCCGACACGCTGGCTCCCGCGCGCCTGCCGGACCTCTTCGCGGGCCAGCCCGTGCGGATCGCCGGCCGCTACCGCGGTCCGGGCGGTCCGCTCCAGGTCCGCGCCTTCTCCCCCAAGACGGGTATCTGGGCCGAGCAGCTCACTCCCCGCGAGAGCGAGAACCCGGCCCTGACCCGGGTCTGGGCTCGCGCCCAGGTCCGCGCGCTCGAGGACCGCTACGCGATCGAGGGGGGCAGCGCGCTCCCCGAGCAGATCGTGGCGCTCTCGCTCGCGCACCAGGTCATGTGCCGCTTCACCGCCTTCGTGGCCGTCGACCGGAGCGAGGTCGTCAACGAGGGTGGCGAGCAACACCACGTCACGCAGGCCGTCGAGCAGCCGGAGGGCTGGGAGAAGAGCGAGCTCCAGGCGGATCCCTTCGGGGCCGCCTCCCTCGTGCCCCACGTGGCCAGCGACCCCTTCGCTGCCCCGCCCAGCTCTGCCCCCAGCGGCTTCGCCTCGAGCGACCCCTTCGCGGCGAACGGAGGCGACCCCTTCGGCGGCGGCGATCCTTTCGCTGCCCCGGCCGCGGAAGCGTTCGGCGGCGGGCCCTTCGCCGCTCCGGCGGCGGACGCCTTCGCCCTGCCCTCCGACGCCGCCGGCGGAGGTTTCGGCGCCCCCGCTGGCCCGCCTCCGGCCCCGCGCGGAGCTCCACGTCGGAGCGGCAGCAAGAAGAAGGTCAAGGAGCGGGTGAAGCGCGAAGAGCGTCAGCAGCGCTCCCTCCTCGGCGAGCTCTTCGACAAGGTCAGCGGGCGTGACCGGCGTGAGCCGCCCCGTCCCTCCAAGCCCGCGCCTGCCGGCGACGACGCGCCGAGCCAGGTCGAGGCGATCCGCCGCGCTTTGGCCAAGGACCCCAGCTACGCCGGCTTGCTGGCCTGCCTGGGGGAGGTCCGTCGCCTGATCGAGCGCCTCGAGCGCGAGGGCAGCGACGACAAGCTCCTCGAGGGCCTCCGCGACCTGCGCGACGCCCTGACCGCGGCCCTGGGCCCGGGGGAGCCGCCTCTCGCCGAGGTCAGCCGTCTGGCCAGCGACGCCGAGCAGAAGCTCGCCGCCCTGGCCAAGGAGCAGCCTCTCTCGCGCGGAGAGAGCTTCTGGTTCTGAGCTAGCCGCCAAGCACCAAGACAAGCGCGCGCCGGGTCGATTCGCCTCCGGTCCGGTGCGGGCACGCCGAAGGGCTGTCGTGAGGGAGGTCCTCACGCCTTCGGTGTTCCCTTGCCGTAGCCAAACCCCACGGCAAGGGAACGAGGGTTGATTCCCCGGGCGAGCGAGGACGGTCCTCGTTCGCCCGGGGATTTCTTTTCCCAGGCCTTGGCTCTGGGGACTCGCCCAAGGCACGTCCCAGCGACCTCGCCCCCGCTTCAAGATCGACTCGGGTGCGTCGCGAAGACCCGCGGGATAGGCTGCTCGAGGTGACGATCGGCTTGGTCTACAGCGGCTGCCGGGTCGAAGAGCGGCTCGGCCACGGCGCCATGGGTGACGTGTTCTTGGCCACCCGCGAACGCGACGGCGCGACCGTCGTCGTGAAGCTCCTCGATCGCGTCCTCGCCGCCGACAGCCACTACCGCGACCGCTTCGAGCGTGAAGCGCTGGCCCTGCTCAAGCTCCCCCCTCACCCCAACGTCGTGCCCGTCCTCGCGGTGGGAGCCGACCAGGCGGAGCCGCACCTGATCCTGGAGTGCGTGCCGGGACCCACCCTCGCCCAGAAGAGCCTCGGCGGCCCCCTGCCCTTGGAGGTCGCGCTCCGCTATGCGCGCGACGCCGCGCTGGGCCTCGCCTCGGCGCACGCCCACGGGCTGATCCACCGCGACGTCAAGCCCGCCAACATCCTCGTGGACGGCGAGCGCGACCTCGCGCGGGTCCTCGACTTCGGGCTCGCCAAGGACGTCTTCCTCAGCGGCGTCACGCAGCCCGGCCAGCTCGTCGGGACCGCCCCCTACATGTCGCCCGAGCAGTGGGAAGAAGACTCGGAGGAGGACGGGCGCATCGACGTGTTCGGCCTGGCCGTGACCCTCTACGAGCTGATCGCCGGCAAGCTCCCCTTCGACGCCCGCGAGCCCTTCGCGATCGCGGAGCTGATCCTCGCGGGCGACTACGAGCCGCTCGACGAGGTCGTCGACGACGCCGATCCAGCCGTGGCGCGCCTGCTCGACTGGGCCCTCGAGCCCGACCCCGAGCTGCGCCTGCCCCGCATGGACGTGTTCGCCGCCGACCTCAGCGCCCTGCTCGAAGGGCGCCCGACCCAGGTCCCCGCGCTCGTCGAGGTCGCGACCGGGAGACGCCACTACCTCGTCCGCCCCCTGCGCCTGCGCTGCGGCAGCAGCCCCAGCTGCGAAGTGGTGCTCGACGACACCGCCCCCCAGCACGCCGAGCTGGTCCGCGAGCCGGGCGCCTTCCTCGTCAGCGACCTCTGCTCCCCCCGCGGCACCTTCGTCGAGGACGAGCGCCTCCCCGAGGGGCGCCCGCGCCGGATCCAACACCAGGCCCGCCTCCGCTGCGGCGAGGTCGAGCTGCGCCTGCACCTCCCCGTCACCCGCGCTCGCGCTGCCTTCCTCGACGACGTCGAGCGCCTCTCGCTCCCCGACCCGCTCCTCCGAGCGGCCCTCCCTGGCCCCCCTCGTCGCCTGCGCTCCTGGCTCCTCGAGCTCAGCGCCCCCTCGCTCCCCGAGCAGGCCTACACGCGCGCCGCCCTGGCCGCGCTGCTCGGCGCAGAGACCGCCGCGGCCGCGGAGCAGCGCGTGCTCGCCCGCCTCGAACCCCTGCGACAAGCCGCCCGCGAGCGCTGCGCGACCTGGGGCGGAGAGACCTGGCGCGCCTGGGCTCAGGCCTGGGTCCAGGAGTGGCGAGAAGCCGGGCCGCAGCTCGGTCCGAGCCCGAGCGTCGCCTGGGTCCTGCACGCCTCTCACCAAGGCCGCCAGCTCGCTCAGCGCTCCCTGGCCGGCGAGGGCCTCCTCCTCGTGGGGCGCGACGAGAAGTGCCACCTCCGCCTGCCGCGCAAGGACATCTCCCGCCGGCACGCCACCCTGCTCCGCCTCCACCGCGGCTGGCTCCTCGTCAACGAAGGCCGCCAGAGCGCGACCGTCGCGGGCCGCCCGCTCAGCTCCCCCCTGTGGCTCGAGCCCGAGACCCCCGTGTCCCTCGGAGCCGTCGAGCTCTGCCTGCGCCCCAGCGCAGAGCCTCGGCTGCAGCGCGCCGGCGTCGGCCTCTTCGCCCTCGACCCGGACTGGTTCTGGGCCCTGGCAGGCCTCGGCCACCCCGCCGTCGCGACGGGCCTGGTCGGCCTCCTTCACGAGCCGCGCCACCTCGCTTGGCTCGAGCCGGCGGCGCGGACCCTGCACCCCGAGGCCCCCGAGGCCGTCGAGACCCTCCGCCGCGCGGTGGGCTCGGACCTCGCGGAGAAGGTCGCCGGCGCGCGCTCCGTCCTGACCGTGCTCCTCGGCGCCGACCCAGGCGACGACCTCGCCGCCTGGGGAGACCTCCTCGCCCGCCGCCGGGGAGAGCTCGGCCCGCAGGTCCTCCCCCAAGGCTGGCTCCGCGCGACCCGCCGCAGCAGCACGACCACGCGCCTCAGCCCGCCCGCCTGAGCCCCGAGCCTCAGTCCTCGCCGAAGGCCCGCTTCATGAGGTCGGGGTCGTCGCGGACCAGGAGCCGGATCAGACGCACGGCCCGCCCGCCCTCGAGCCGCTGCCCCTTGCTCTCCAGGTTCCGGGCCAGGAAGCCCAGCATGCGCGCCATGAGCTCCGGCCGCGTGCCAGGCCGCAGGCGCCGCGCCGGGACCGGCCGCCCCCGGAAGCGGGCCTCGCTGAAGCGGGCGAGGGTCTGCACGCTCCCCGCGAAGGCGTCCACGATCAGGGGCGGCTCCCCCGGCGTGCGCGCGAGGAACTGGCCGGGGAAACACACGCCCTGGAGCTCGACGCCGAGCCTGCGCCCGAGCGCGATCGCCAAGAGCGAGCAGGTGAAGTGGATCCCCTCGCGGCGATCGAGCACGCAGTGCAGGCAGCTCGTGAAGGGAGAGTAGTAGGCCTCGCGCGTCCCGGTCGCGACCTCGGCTCGGAACCAGCCGACGAAGGCGCGCAGGCGCGCCTCGCCCTCGAGCCCTGCCAGGACCGGGGCCCGCGCGGCCAGCTCGTCGAGGCGACGCAGCTCCCGCGCGAGGTCCAGCGTCCCCCCGTGCAGCACGTAGTCCGCGGCGAGCAAGGCCAGCTCCTCGAGTTCGCCCTCCGGCAGCCATGTCTGCCAGAGAATGCGCCGCACGCGGGGATCCTCGTCCCACTCCTCGAGCTGCTCGGGGCCGACCTCGCCGCCCAGCTCCCGGGCGCGTCGATAGTCGGCCCAGCCACGCGCTGGCTCGCCGAGCTGCAGCGCCGCCTGGGCCCGCAGCGCGTAGGCGCGCGGATCCCGCGGGCGCGCCGCCAGCGCCTCGTCCGCCGCGTCCCGCGCCTCGCGCCAGCGCCGCGCCTGACGCGCGGCCTCGGCCCGGGCGAGCGCCGCCGCGCCAGGCTCGGGAGCGGCAGCGCTCGCGCTCGCGCTCGGGCTCGGGCTGGGTCGCGGCGAGGCCGAGGCCGACGCCGACGCCGACGGAGCAGGCTCTGCTCCGGGCTGCGCGTAGAGGTAGCCGAGCAGGAAGAGCAGCAGGACGATCACCCCAGCCAAGGCAGGACCGACCCGCGCCAGCGAAGCGCGCTCGGCCCGCGCTTCCCACGCGAGCAAGGCCTCGCGCAGCTCGGCCGCGCTGGCGTAGCGCGCGCTCGGCTCCTTCTCCAAGCAGCGCAGGCAGATCGCCTCGAGCCCGCTGTCGAGGTCCGCCCGCAGCGTCCGCGGAGAAGGCGCCGGCTCACCGACGACCTGCTCCAGGACCTCCAGGGTCGTCGCTCCGCCGAAAGGCCCCTGGCCCGTGAGCAGGAAGAAGAGCGTCGCGCCCAGCCCGTAGACGTCGGTCGCGGGGCTGAAGTCGCGCCGCAGCCCCAGCGCCTGCTCGGGAGCCATGTAGAGCGGCGTGCCGAGCAGGTCGCCGGTCTGGGTCAAGCGCTCGGTCGGGGTCAGCGAGCTCGCGAGCCCGAAGTCGGTCAGGCGAGCCTCGCCGCGTTCGTCGATCAACACGTTGCCGGGCTTGACGTCCCGGTGCAGGACGCCGGCCCGGTGCGCCGCCTCCAGCGCGTCCGCCAGGCCGACGCAGAGCTCGACCGCGTCGCGCTCCGGCAGCGGACCGCCGCGGTAGACGAGCTTCTGCAGGTCCTCGCCCCGGATCCAGGGGGTGACCAGGAAGGGACCCTGGGGCGCGACGCCCGCCTCGATCAAGGGCACCAGGTTGGGGTGCTTGAGCAGCGCGGTGATCCGCGCCTCATTGTGGAAGCGAACCAGGGACTCGTCGTCGGTCGCTTGCTCGCGCAGGAGCTTGATCGCGACCTCGTTCCCGCCCCGGTCCTCCCCCAGGAACACCACGCCCTGGCCGCCGCGCGCCAGCTCGCGCAGGACCCTGTAGCGACCGATCCGCTGTGAGGGGGAGGGCTTCACCCCTTCAAGCTACTCCTTCGCGCCTCGCCCTCAGCGCTCGAGGCGCTCGAGGGGAATCCAGAGCGGGTTGCGCCCGAACCACGCGGCCAAGTGCCCTCGCGCTTCCTTGTCCCCGTAGCGGACGAGGCGCTGGCCCGGCAGGACCAAGCCAACCGGCTGCCCCACGTCCTCGCCCCAGGGGCTCACCCGCAGACGCACCAGCTCGCCCGCCCCGCCCTTGGCCACTCGCACGAGCCTCGAGCACCAGGAAGGGGCGCGCTCCCTGCTGCCCCGCCTCGAGCAGGCGGACGACGTGCGGGTGGCTGACCTTGGCCAGGGCGCGGACCTCGCGCTCGAAGCGGGTCCGCTGCCGCTCGCTGGGGTCGTTCAAGAGCTTGAGCGCGGCCTCGGCGCCGGTCTCGGGGATCCGCACCCGGTAGACGGCGCCGGCCGCGCCGCGGCCGAGGCTGCCCAGGACCTCGAAGCGGCCGATCCGCTCCACCTACTTGCCGAACTTGTCTTGCACGCCCTCCAGCGAGTTCACCGCGTCGCCCTCCCCCTCGAGCTCGGCGCGAACCTCGGCGATCCGCGGGTAGTCCGGGGCGAGCTCCTCGGCCTCGTCCAGGGCCGCGGCCGCCTCCTCGCCCCTCCCCAGGGCCGCCAGCGCGCGGGCTGCGCCGAGCGCGTAGTCGGGGTCCTCGGGGTCGAGCGCGCGGCCCGCTGAGAAGTGGCTCAGGGCCGCGCTCGGGTCGCCGCCCAGCTCGAGCACGCCCAGGTTGTAGTGGGCGGCCGCGGCGTCGTCGCCCTGGTCGAGCTCGATCACGCGCGAGAGGTCGGCCCGGGCGGCCGCCTCGTCACCCGCCATGCGGTGCAGGGCTGAGCGGGTCATGAGCGCCATGCACATGTCGGGGTCGAGCTCGAGGGCCCGCCCGACCTCGTTCAGCGCCTCCTGGATCCCCTCGGGCCCGACGGCGCCGTAGTTGATGCACTGGCTGAGGATCTCGCCGACCCAGGCGTGGCCGCGCGGGTCCTCGGGGTAGGCCAGCGCGTGAGTCTGGGCGATCTGCCCGGCCGTGTCGGCGCGCCCGTGCTCGAGCAAGGGGCGCAGCAGCTCGAGCAAGAGCGGGTGCCCCGGGACCTGCGCCAGGGCGTCCTCGCAGGTCTCCACCAGCTCCTCGACCTCCCCGTTCATGCCGAGGAAGGCGGCCCGCCGGCAGAGGACCCCGAGCGCCAGGTAGAGCTGCTCCTCGTCGTCCAGCTCGCTGACCGGCTCGAAGCCCTCGACCTCGCTCCACCAGCCGGTCTCGACCGCCTCGCCCTGGCAGCGCGCCACGAGGTCCCGCCCGCGCCCCTCGTGGTAGCCGTGGTAGTCCGAGCCGACGTATTCGCCCGGCTGCTCGCACTCCTCGCAGAGGGGCTCCTCGCCCTGGCCCACCGAGGCCACGACCTCCTGGGCGAACACCACGAACTCCGGCAGGTTGCCGTAGTGCGAGTCGGGGATCACGTTCAGCGCGCCCGGCAGCTCGCTCGAGCAGCCCGGGCAGCGCCAGTGCTCGACCACGAGGTCGAAGCTCGAGGCTCCGTATTCGTCGGTCATGCCGGTGCGATAGGGGTGAAGGGGATGGCGCACGTTCACCTCGGGGGGACGGTCAGGATCCAGCGATGCGTCTGGGTCAGCTCGGCGCGGTGCTCGTCGCGGACCCACGGAGTCGGGTCCCACACCTCGGCCGAGATCTCGTAGCGGCCGGGGTCCAGCTTGCGCGGGAGCACCTTTATGTAGTGGACGAAGCGGCCCTCGATCACCTGGAGCTTGCCCGAGACGTCCTGGGTCGCCGGGCCCGCGTCCTTGGGTGGCATGGGCCCGCGCTCGCGCGTCTCGTCCTCGTCCTGCCCCTCCCCGGCGCCCGTCTCGGGGCGCTTCCACTCGAGGCGCTTGCGCCGCCAGTGGACGAAGAGCGGGTGGTTGGTCGGCTTCATGACCAGGACCCGGAAGGTGATCGGCTCGCGCCCGGCGCTGAGCTCGGTCTCAGCGGGCCAGGTCTGGTCGATCGGCTTCACGATCCGATAGAGCCCGCGGACCATGACCTCCATGCACACCGCGCAGAAGGGCGAGCCCACGTCGCGCATGACGCACTGGCGCTGCGGTCGCCAGTAGCCCTTGGGCTGGCGGTTCGCGCCCTCGAAGGCGCCGATCGGCTTGCCCGTCCAGTTCTTCTCGCCGCTCGGGTCGAGCCAGGCCTGCCAGGGCGCGGCGCCCTCGGCCCCCTTGCGCGTCGGCGCCGCGACCACGTTGACCCGGACCGCCCGCGGCGCGCCCGTGTAGGGGGTGGGCGGCCCCGCGTTGGGCGTCGGCTCCTGGTCGTATTCGTCCGCCAGCCCGCCGAAGGCGTGCCCGATCTCGTGGGGCGTCGCCTCGAGCATCGTCTTGCACACCGCGACCGTGCCCCCGCCGCCCGTCGCCACGCTGGCGTGGTCGTTGCCGAGCACCACTGCCAGCCGGTCGTGCTCGCCGGGGAAGAGCCGGTCCAGCAGCCCGAACACCCGCCCGCGGTCGCCGACGGTGTGGACCCCGCCGTTGACCTCGCTCCCGAGCACGGTCTCCTTGCGCTGGCCGTCCCGCGTCAGCCCCTCGTCCTTGGACTCGAGGTTCAGCGCCCAGTAGTTGATGTACTGGTCGTATTCCTTGAAGAAGTCCTGCAGCTGGCAGAACTTCGCCGCGCTGTCGGCGTGGCGGTCGAACTGGAGCTGCTTCTTGTCGTCGAACACGTAGCCGTCGCCGAGGAAGTAGATATCCAGCCGGTTCTTGGGCGGCCCGTTGCGCCCCAGCTCCTTGCTCAGCCGAAGGTCGCGCCGCCGCAAGAGCGGGCTCTCGAGCCGCGCCTTGGCCTCGTCGCCGACCCCCGGCACGTCGGCGTGGCGCTCGGCCAGCTTGGCCAGGGCCGCGCGGCCCGCCTGGTAGTGCCCCTGGTCCATGAAGGCCAGCACCTTGGCGAGCACCCGCCGCAGGCGCGCCGCGTCGTCCTCCTCGCGCGCCTGCTGAGCCAGGGCCCGCGCCGCCTCGCGCGCCTCGCGCCGCTCCTGGCGGATCTCGTCCCGGCGCGCAGGCGAGACCAGCTGGCCCTCGAACACGACGAAGCCGCCCTCGGGCACCGGCACGCCGGTCACGAGGCTGTAGAGCGACCAGGCCTCGCCCTGGCTGCGCTTTCGCCCCGCCCAGGGCAGGAGCAGGCTCACGCCGCGCTCGTCCAGGCCGGTGCGGAAGGCGTGGAAAGCCTTGGCCAGGGTCAGCTCGAGGTCGTCCGGCCGGACCTCGGCGAAGAGCTCCTGCAGCTGGCTGGGCGCGAAGCGCGTCCAGGGCCAGGTCAGCTCCCCCGCCGACTCGCCCGGCGCCGCCGCTGTCTTCAGCTGCGCCTCGCGCCCGGCGCTCCCGACCAGGCGCACGACCAGGTTCCCCGGCAGGGTGCAGCTCGGCCGCCGCTCGCGCGGGAGCTGGGGGTCCTTCGCCGCCGCCAGGGTCGCCTGGAAGAGCGCCTGCAGCCCGCGCAGCCGGTGCCGCAGCCAATGGGCCCGCAGGCGCTGCTCCTCGTCGAGGGGCAGGCGCAAGAGCGCGTCCGCGTGCCGCCAGGCCAGCTCGTAGTCCTGGCGCAGGGCCGCGTTGACCAGGTCCTGCTCGAGGGTGAAGGCCTCGCCGCTGCGCTGCGCCAGGACCGGCCCGCGGCGGGCGGCGGCCTGGGCCGCCTCCTCCTCCAGGCCGGCCACCAGCTGATCCAGCTCGCCGTCGACCCCCAGGCCGCGCAGGCGCGGGCTCGCCTCGAGCACCGCCACGATCGCCTGGACCGGCGAGAGCCGCGCCGCGACCTCGCGGGCGTGCGCGCTCAGCTCGGCGAAGGCCTCCTTGGCGACCTCGGCCAGCTTGGCCTGCTCCAGGGTCGCCCGGCGCGCCTGCGGGCTGCCCGGCAACAGGGCGCCGACCAGCTCGAGCACGGCGCTGGCGCGGGCCGGCTCCTTGGCCGCGACCAGGCGCTCGGCCTCCTTGAGCATCGCGTCCACCACGGCGCTCAGGGCGCGGGGGGCCTCGCTCCGGGCCGGCGCCGCGCGCAGCCGCTCCGCGAAGAAGCGCGCGTCGCCGGCGCGCGGGTCGTCGGGGTAGGCGGCGGCGAAGGCCTCCAGCGCAGCCCCCAGGCCCGTCGGGGCGCTCTCGCGCACCGCCTGCCAGGCCCCGTCCGCCGCGCGCGTCGCGGCCGGCGGGGCGGGGGCCTCGCTGGTCGAGGGGCGCGCCGGCTGCTCGCGCCCCGCCACGGGCGAAGGCTCGGCGCTGGGGGCGCGCCGCGAGATCACCCAGGCGACCGTGCCCAGGGCGACGAGCCCGCAGAGAGCGAACACCGCGCGCCGGAAGAGCTGCTCTTGCCGCTTCCGCGCCAGGAAGGCCTCGGTCGCGGCCCGCGGATCGCGCCGCTCGGGCTCGGCGCTCGCCTCCTCGGCGCTCTCCTCCGCCGAGGAGGAGGCAGCCGCGGGGGCCGGAGGCTCAGGCTTGGCCCGCTCTCGCTTGCGCGGGGCCTCGGCCGCGGGCGGCTGAGCCGCCTGGAACACGAGCACCACCTCGCCCACGCTGACCTCGTCGCCAGGGCTCAACTCGGCCAGCCCCTCGACCCGCGCCCCGTTGAGCTGGGTCCCGGCCTTGGTCGAGGAGTGGTTCTCCAGGCGCACCTGGTCGCCCTCGACGCTGAGCGTGCAGTGGTGCCGCGAAACGCCGGGGCCCCCCAGGACGAGGTCGCAGTCAGCCGTGCGACCGATCCGCAGGGTGAGGCCAGGCTCGAGCGGGACGCGCCGCGTCTCGCCCACGCCCTCGTAGAGCTCGAGGAACATGCGCAGGATCGTCTCCGCTCCGCGGGCTCGCCGCAAGCCGCTCACAGCGCGGAAGCGTGCGCCGCTGACATCCATCTCAGCCGAGGTTTCTGACGGCGGAGTTGGGGGCTACAATGCGCGCCCTCTTCAACCGGATAGAGATCCCTTGGGCATCGAGTTCTCGAACCTCTACGACGGCGACGACGACCAGAGCGAGGAGCGCCCCGCTCGGACCGCGCGCCCACGCAACGACGGCAAGCGACGTCGGCGCAGCATCTATGAAGCCGCCCTGGGCGGCCTCCACCGCGACGACCTCGACGAGGAAGAGGTCGACGAGCGCCCGCGCCGCAAGCGGAAGCGCAGCCGGAAGCGCAGCGAGCGGCGCAAGGAGGGCAAAGCCGTCGAGCGCAAGCGCGAGTCAGCGCGCTTGGCCGAGGCCCGCGCCAGCGCCGAGGAGATCCCCGAGGACGGGGACTTCGGCGGCGAGTTCCAGAAGTTCGACCTCTCGCCCCAGCTGCTCAAGGCGATCCACGACATGGGCTGGTCGACCCCCTCGCCGATCCAGGACCTCGTGATCCCGATCGTGCTCTCGGGCAACGACGTGGTCGGGCAGGCCCGGACCGGCACGGGCAAGACCGGCGCCTTCTCGATCCCGCTGATCGAGCTGCTGCGCGACCGCGAGCTCGAGCCCGGCCGCCTCCCGGCTGCCGTGATCCTCAGCCCGACCCGCGAGCTCGCGCTCCAGATCTACCGCCAGATCGAGCAGCTCAGCGCCTACTCCGGCCTGCGCTGCGTGCCCGTCTACGGCGGCGCGCCCATGGAGCCGCAGCTCCGCGCCATGCGCAACGGCGCTGACGTGGTCGTCGGCACGCCGGGGCGCGTCATGGACCACATTCGCCGGCGCACGCTCCGCCTCGACGAGGTCCGCTTCTTCATCCTCGACGAGGCCGACCGCATGTTCGACCTCGGCTTCCGGGACGACATCTACTGGGTCTCGCGGCGCCTCCCCGAAGACGGCCGCCAGACGCTGCTCCTCTCGGCGACCATGCCCGACGAGGTCCTGCGCCTGAGCAAGCAGGTCACCGACGATCCGGAGCTGATCTACACCTCGCAGAAGGGCGAGGAGCGGATGACCGTCAAGACGGTCGAGCAGTTCGTCATCTCGGTCGACCCCGAGCGCAAGATGGGCCTGCTCACGCACCTCCTCAAGGACGAGGACCCCGAGAAGGGGATCGTGTTCACGCGCACCAAGCGCGGCGCGGACAAGGTCACCGAGCGCCTGCGCAAGGCTGGCCTCGACGCGGGCCCGATCCACAGCGACCTCAATCAGCGCAAGCGCGAGCAGATCCTGCGCAAGTTCCGCGAGGGCAACCTCGACCTCCTGATCGCGACGGACGTCGCGGCTCGCGGCCTCGACATTCAAGGCGTGACGCACGTCGTGAACTTCGACGTGCCCGAGAACGCCGAGGACTACGTGCACCGCGTGGGGCGGACGGCGCGCATGGGCCAGACCGGCCGCGCCTTCACCTTCATTACGCCCAACGACGGCAGCTTCCTCACCGAGATCGAGAAGCTGATCAACCTCCAGGTGCCGACCTACGAGGTCGAGGGCTACCGCACCCAGGCCAACGAGGAGGAGCGCGCGCGCCGACGCGAGCGCGAGGGCGGGCGCACCAGCCAGCACCCCATGGCCAAGCAGCTCTCGCCGGCGCTGCTCGACATCCTCAACCGCAGCGCCCGCGGACGCGGGGGCAAGGGCGGCGGACGCGGCCCGGGCAAGGGCGGCGGCCGCAAGGGCCGCGGCCGGGGCGGCCGGGGCCGCTGAGCGAGTGGGGGCGCTGAGCGACCCGGCGGGCTGCGCCGATTCGGTCACGATCGCGATCCCCAACTGGAACACGGGATCGCTGCTGCGCCTGTGCCTGGCGAGCCTGGTGCGCTTCACCAAGCACCCCCACCGGATCCTGGTCGTCGACAACGACTCCGACGACGCCTCGCGCGTCACCGTCGACGGAGCGGCCGAGCGGGGCCTGATCGACCTGATCCAGCGGGAGGGCGCGGTCCACGACGGGGCCCCGGAGCACGGCGCCTCGCTGGACGCGGCCCTCGCCGCCTGCGAGACGCCCTACCTGCTGACCCTCGACAGCGACGCCTGGGTGCGCCGCGAGGGCTGGCTGGCCGACTTCGTGGCGGCCCTCGGCGACGAGGCCAGCCACGCCGGCGCGCTCAAGTTCCCTGGCGGGCGCGCCAAGCGCTTCGTGCAGTGGGTGCGCCGGGAGCCCCCTCGCCCCGAGGCCAGCTACGTCCGTCCCTGCCACGCGATCTACCGAGTGGAGCTGCTGCGCCGCTACGGGCTGAGCTTCGCCCCGCGGCTCGGCTCCGACGAGCAGTGGCGCACCACGGGCCAGACGATCCACGAGGAGCTGGTCGCCAAGGGGCACCAAGCTGCTCTGATCCCCCACGCCGAGATCGAGCGCCTGGTCGGCCACCTGCGCCACGCCACCTTCGTGATCAACTTCGACGCCTTCCCGACCCTCAAGGCGCGCGCGCGCCGCAAGGGGGAGCGCCAGATCAAGGACCTCCTCGAGAGCCGCGAAGCGCGCGGGATCCTGGCCGAGACCCCGGTCCCCTGAGCTGGCCGGAAAGCCTATTCCAGCCACCACTTAGCGCAATCTGCTGATAGACTCCTCGCCCCGCAGCCGAGGGGCTGCGCTAGGAGGTCCAAATGGCTGGCATTCCCGTAGCTCAGGTGCGCAAGGGCCAGGTGGTCAAGATCGATGGGCAAGCCTTCAAGGTGCTCGATCACCACCTGAACACCCCTGGCAACAAGGGCGGAATCGTCACCTTCAAGCTCAAGAACGTGGAGACGGGCGCCAACATCTCCAAGCGCTACAACTCCAACAGCAACATCGAGACGCTCTGGGCCTCCAAGCGCACCTGCCAGTACCTCTACGAAGAGGGCAACGGCTGGGTGTTCATGGACAACGAGACCTTCGAGCAGTTCACCCTCGACAAGGACCTCGTCGGCGAGGTCATGCCCTATATCCCCTACAACGCCGAGGTCCAGGTCCTCTATGTGGAGGAGAAGCCGGTCGACATCGAGCTCTCGGCCTCGGTCGTGCTCGAGGTCACCGAGGCCGAGCCCGCGATCCGCGGCGACACCGCGACCAACGTCACCAAGCGCGTCGTGTGCGAGACGGGGCTCGAGGTCAAGGCGCCTCAGCACATCAACGTGGGCGACAAGATCCAGGTCGACACCCGCAGCGGCGACTTCCTCGGCCGCTACAAGGGCGACTAGGGACACCCCCTATTCCGCGCGCGGCGGATATAAAGAAAGCCAAGACGTCGGGGGACGATGAGTCAGGATGAGCGCCGCTGCGTGATTCACAGCCTGGAGTTCGGGGATTTCGATCTCCGACCTGGGCAGAGTCTGCGGATCGGCCGCCACCGCGACAACGACATCGTGCTCGAGGACGCCATGGTGTCGCGCTTCCACGCGCGGATCACCTGGGACCCTTCGATCGAGCGCCCGGTGATCTTCGACAACGGCAGCCAGAACGGCACGACCGTCGACGAGCAGCCCGTCGGCGCGGCCGAGCCCCTGCGCAACAAGGCCAAGATCGGCGTCGGGCCCTTCATCTTGCGCATCCAGCTCCTCGGCTGCGGCGAGACCCCCGCGATCCTGCGCGAGACCGACGACTTCGTGACCCTCTTCTCGGACGACATGCCGGACCTCTCCGGCCTGCTCGGACCTGGGATCCTCAGCTCGCGCGAGCTCTTCGAGCGCCTCGAGAGCGAGCGGCGCACGGGCACCCTCGAGTTCACCTTCGACCCCAACAAGTCCAAGGGCGACAAGGGCCGCGGCAAGGTCGTCTACTGCCTGGGCCGGATCATGACCGCCGACGTCCCCGGCTACGGCAGCTCGCTGCGCGCGCTCGAGCACCTGCTCAACCTCCGGCGCGCGGAGTACCGCTTCACCCGAGAGCTCGAGCCCCAGGAGGACTCGCTCAACATGTGGTTCTCCGACTTCCTGCGCGCGCGCGAGCGCACCGACGAGGAGACCACCCAGCGCTTCAAGCCGACCAAGCGCATCCCCCGCCCCGACCCTGGGGCGCGGTAGCTAGCCCTTCGGCCCCTCCTCCTCAGAGGAGGGCTCCTCCTCCCCTCCCTCGTCCGGGCTCGCCTCCTCTGCAGAGCTCGCGTCCTCGGTGGCCTCACTGGCCGAGTCCTCAGCAGCGGGCTGCTCGGCTGGGACCTCGAGCCCGCCGCGGGGCACGATCGCGCCCTCCGGCGCCCGCAGCACGGGAGCGTAGGGGTCGTAGTCGGGGTCTTCGTCGTAGGGATCCACCTCAGGCTCGACCGGGGTCGCCTCCTCGGGCGGCGCGACGGTGGGCTCCTCGGAGTCGGAGGGCTCCTCGACGAGGCCAGCGTAGGGATCGTCCGAGTCACCGCTCTCCGCCGCTCGCGCCGCGATCTGGGCCGCGTAGGGGTCGTAGTCGGGGTCCTCGTCGTATGGGTCCACCTCCGGCTCAGGCGCCTCCTCGGGCGCCTCCCCAGGCGGCTCCTCGGCCGACTCCTCGACGGGCGGCTCCTCGCTCGACTCCTCGCTCGACTCCTCTCGGGCAGGCGCCTCAGCGGTCGGCTCGACCAGGGGCTCGATCCGGCGCGGATCGCCAGCGCTCGCAGGCGGAGGCGGGCCCTCCTCCTCCTCCTCGTCCTCGGCAGCGCGGCGAGAGCCTATGACCACGCTCGAGAGGATCCCGATCTCGTAGAGCAGGATCATCGGCAGCGCGAGCAAGACCTGCGTGAAGGGGTCTGGAGGCGTGAAGACCGCCCCGATGATCGGCGCCGCGAGCAGGAAGTACTGGCGGTAGTTGCGATAGGTCTCGGCATCGAACACCCCGATCAGGGTGAAGAAGCTCATCACGAGCGGGAGCTCGAACACCAGCCCAACCACCACCGTCAGCGTCATGAAGAGCGAGAGGTAGTCCGAGAGGGCGAAGCTGCCCGCCATCATTTCGGGCGGCGCGTAGGTAGCCAGGAAGTAGAGCCCCACCGGGATCAGCACGAAGTAGCCGAAGATCCCGCCGCACACGAAGAGCCCGAGCGAGATCGGGGCCAGCAGGTTCACGTAGCGCTTCTCGTGCGGATAGAGGCCGACCGCCACGAAGCCCCACAGCTCGCGCGCCACCAGCGGCGAGGCGACGAAGATCGCGCACACCAGGGCCAGCTTGAGGTAGCTGAGGAAGGGGCCCTGATACTTGATATCCATCAGGCGCATGTCGGGCGCCCGGCTGCGCAGGTCGACGTAGGGCTTCGCCTCGCGCTCATAGCGCAGGTGGAGCTTGGCCGCCTCCGCCAGGAGCGCCTCGCGCTCGGCGCGCAGGGGCGCCAGCACCTCGGGCGTCGGCGAGCTGACTTCGCCCAGCCGACGGTTGAGCGAGCGCACCTTGGCCATGATCTCGGCCTGCTGGCGACGCAGCTCCTGCAGCTTGGGGACCGCGCTGGCGAAGTCCTCTGCCAGGCGCAGCTCGGCGCGGCGGGCCTCTTCGAGCTCCCCGGCCAGGGCCTCGTTGGTCTCCGTCAGCTCCGCGAGGACGTCCCGGGCTTCGTCGGGCGCCTTCCCGAAGCGGACCTCGTCCCGCAGCGTGTTGGTCACCTTGCGGTGCGGGTAGGTCGCCCAGTCCATGAGCTTCTGCTGGACCGAGAGGCAGCCGATCGCCGCCAGCAGGATCCAGCCGATCGCCTTGAGCAGGCGCCAGCGCAGCTCCTCGAGGTGCTGCCCGAGGGTCATGCGCGGGTCTTCCGAGTTCTCCTCACTGCTCATGGCCGCGCAAGTATAGGCGTCGCGAAGGGTCGAGGAGGCGCCGAGCGCGCTACCTGCATACCCCGTCGAGCCACTGGGCCGCGGCGGCCATTTCGCGCCGGTCCAGCGAGCCCTCGCGCTTGAGCTCCACGCGGGCCTGGATCCCCGAGCCGAGGTCGACCGCGGTCACGAGGATCTGACCGTCCTCGTCGTAGCTGTAGCCGATCTCGACGGGCTGGCCCTTGGGCCGCGCCGGCAGGCCGCTGATGATGCACTCGCCGATCCGAGTGCACATCTCGGGGTCGCGCTCTTCTCCCTCGAGCACGACCACCTTCACGCCCGTCTGGTTGTCGTTGAGCGTATAGAACTGCTGCCGCTCCGTCGCCGGGAGCTTGGTGTTGCGCGGGAGCATGATCTTGACCGCGGGCTGGCCCTGGCGGTGGATCAGCACCCCCAGGCTGCGCGCGTTGACCTGCTGGACCGCGCGCTGCCGGCGCTGAGGGATCGGCTTGGGCGGCGCAGGCGGAGCGCCTGGTGTCGGCAGCGGGGGGCTGCTCGAGTCCTCGATTTGGATCTCCTCGAGGGCGACGAGGTCGCGGAAGTCGAAGGTCGCGGTGTCGGTGATCCCCCCGATCGAGTCCCCCATGCCCACGGCCGGCAGCGCCGGCAGCAGGTCCGAGCTCGCCGGCGCGCGCGGAGGCCGCGCCCCGCCTGGGGCGGGCGCCGGCGCTGGACGCCCCGGAGCCCCGCGCGGCGCGCGCGGGGGGCGCGCCTGCTCGGCCGAGCTGGGGGCGCGCCGCTTGG
>MDTG01238011.1_pt1 | contig 50367 bp, 46 predicted proteins | sample 811421 | NCBI WGS metagenome assembly MDTG01 (sample SAMN05326645, study PRJNA326480) | marine metagenome | isolation source: seawater | place: Pacific Ocean: South East | collected 2011 | reverse complement strand
TGTTCGCCGATTAAAGTGGTACGTGAGCTGGGTTCAGAACGTCGCGAGACAGTTCGGTCCCTATCTGCCGTGGGTGTAGGAAACTTGAGAGGATCTGTCCCTAGTACGAGAGGACCGGGATGGACACACCTCTGGTGGACCTGTTGTCGCGCCAGCGGCATAGCAGGGTAGCTATGTGTGGAACGGATAACCGCTGAAAGCATCTAAGCGGGAAACCGACCTCAAAACCAGGTCTCCCTTGAGAGCCGTGGAAGACCACCACGTTGATAGGCCGGGTGTGGACGCGCAGCAATGCGTGAAGCTTACCGGTACTAATAGCTCGATCGGCTTGATCACTCTCATTACTCAATGCCCATCAAACCAAAACCATCAATCCTAAGACCAATTCAAAAGTTTTACGCTTCGCCGGCCTGGTGGCCATTGCGGGGACCAAAACACCCGATCCCATCCCGAACTCGGAAGTGAAACGCCCCAGCGCCAATGGTACTGCGTCTTAAGACGTGGGAGAGTCGGTCGCCGCCAGGCCCGCTAAGCGTAAAACTACGCAAATCTACGATAAAAATACCAGACTTAACGCGGGGCCGGAGTTCCGCGGAATGGTCAAACGCCTGTAATTTCTTAAAACGCCCCGGATCAAATTCCGGGGCGTTTTTGCGTTTGGCGTATAGAGCCGTCGGAGCCGGCTGGCTTTCAAACGAGAAGCAACGATCCACCACCCGTTTGCTGCGTGGTGCTCTAGCGACTCAATCAGCGACCGAGCGGGAAAGTCGGGCTTGGCAGACCGCTTCCCAAAAAAAGCCTGAGTCCCTCCTTCCCCCTTGATGACTTGAAGAATTCGAGTGGACTGGGCTCCCCTGGTCTGTGTTTACAGCGGTCCTCCTGTTCAAACCAGCGTCGCGATGGTGGTTCGGGCTTCGGCCGGTGCCGAGACCAGCATCGAATCCGAACCTCTAAGCCTTGGCGCGTATATTAGTGCGAGGGTCTTCGCCGACGTCTGAAACGTTATGGCGAGCGGGCGCAAAACTAATCTCGGTCCGATCCTTTCCCCCTGCATCCACAGACCGGCGCGCCGGCGCCTTCGACGATTGCCATACAGATGACACCCTCCGCGATCAGGCAGAAATGCAGTGCTGCGACCCTTGTATCGATCGGCGGATCGTTCTCGCGGGTCCCGTTGCCAAAGGGGATGGTCAGATGCGCCCCTGGAGACCCGGCAGATGAATATTTTTGGCAGGCGCTGTTCGCGCCGCCGGTCATGGTTGGTTCCTCCGTTTAAGGAGCAAAACGCTCGCGGGTCCTGGCGTTCGAGCTTGGCGCTCTAGCGCGGGAGATGTCGGTTCTTGAATACGTATTCTCAAAAGGCTTGCGGGATCGGGGAATTTGTGGTTTGACTATTTGAATACGTATTCACCGCGGGAAAGCCGCGGGATCTTGAGGAGGAAACCCCGTGAAGTTCGCACCGCTTTTCACGCTCGGCGCAAGCCTCGTCATGGCCGTTCCGGCCCTGGCCGATACCACCATTCGCATCGGTCATGCCACCCCGGAATCCTCGCCGATCCATCAGGCGCTCGCCTATTTCGAAAGCGAGCTGGAAGCGCGATCAAAGGGCGGTATCGAGGTCGAGATCTATCCGGGCGGCCAGCTTGGAAGCGTCAAGGAAATGACCGAGCTGGTGCAGTCCGGCAACATCACCATGACGACCGGCGCGTCGGTGCACCTGAGCGCGGCGGTCGACCAGCTCGCGGTCCTCGATCAGTTTCTTTTGTTTCAGGATGAGCAAGAGGCGCGCTCGCTGCTCGACGGTGACGCCGGGGCGGCGATTTCCGCTGCAATGGAAACGCGTGGCCTGAAAAATATGGGCTTCATGGAGCTGGGGTTCCGCAGCTTCACCAACAGCCGTGCGCCGATCGACAGTTTCGATGCCCTCAAGGGCTTGCGCATGCGTTCGGCGGACAACCCCATCGCCATCAAGGCGTGGCGGTCCGTCGGCGCGGTGCCGGTGCCGCTTGCATGGGGGGAAATCTATTCCTCGCTGCAGCAGGGGTTGATCGACGGCCAGGAGAGCGCGCTCAGTTCGATGGTCATCGAGCGCTTCTTCGAGGTGCAGGACTATGTGTCCCTGACCGGACATATCTATTGGCCGGAACTCTGGATGGCCAATCTCGACTGGTTCGAAAGCCTTGAGGAAGCCGACAAGGACCTTATCGAGGAGGTCGCACGCGAAACCGTCGCCCGGCAGCGCGACCTGGCGGCTGCAGCCAATGCCGCGACGCTGGAGCAGCTGAAAGAGGCCGGTCTCACGGTCAATGAACTGCCTGCCGCCGACAAGAAGCGGCTCGGTGATGTCATGAACGCTGCCATCGAGGCGGATATCCGCGCCAAGGTTGGCGATGACTTCTACAACACGTTCATGGCGGCCGTGGCGAAGTAGTCGTCTGGGCGAACGGCGGCCACCGGACATAGGCGGCCGCCGTATAAGAACCTGAGCCTGAAGGAGGGAGGGGCGATGCGCGCGCTTGAGAAATGGTTCGAGCCGACGGTGATCGTTGGAATGCTGAGTGCGATCGTCCTGCTTGTCTTTGCGGATGTCGTTGCCCGTTTTGCCTTCTCCACCTCGATCGCTGTGGCGAATGAGCTGGCCCGCTTCTGTTTCGTCTACATGATCTATTTCGGTGTCAGCTACGCCATTCGCGAGCGCCGGCACATGCGTGTCACGGTCTTGCTCGACATGATGCCGGCGGCGGCACGGCGGTGGGTCTTCGCGCTCTCCGAGTTGATTTTCCTGATCTATTCCGTGGCGGTGTGCTGGCTCGGCGTGGTGATCACGCAAAAGGCGTTCGGCTGGGGCAAGATCCTGTCATCGACGGAATGGCCGCTCGGTTTTCTCTATATGGCGATCATCTTCTCAGGCGCGCTCAGCAGCCTGCGCCTGTTGCAGTCCCTGTGGCGGACGTTGGTTGATGGCGACACCCGGCTTGGGCCGCAGACGGATATCTGATCATGACCACCGCGATCCTTTTCGGTAGCTTCTTCCTGCTCCTGCTGATCGGCGTGCCCATCGGGATCGCGCTGGGAGCGGCCAGCCTGCTTGCCATCGCCTATATCCCGTTCCTGAATTTCGACATGTATGCCCTCGGGCTCGTATCGGGGATCGACAGCTTCACGCTGATCGCGGTGGTGCTGTTTACCCTCGCCGGCAGTCTGATGGCGCAAGGGGGGATCTCGCGGCGCCTGATCGCCGTGGCAGACCGGGCCTTCGGCCGCGCGCCGGGCGATCTCGGAACGGTGACAATCATGTCGTGCCTGTTCTTCGCCGCGATTTCCGGCACTGGCAGTGCGACGGTGGCGGCCATCGGTCTGGCTCTGATCCCGGCGCTGGTGGAGCGCGGCTACGATCGCGCCTATGCGGGGGCGATGGTGGCGAGCGCCGGCGGGTTGGGGGTGATGATACCGCCCTCCGTTGTGATGATCGTCTACGCGGTCGCCGCCGGCGTGTCGGTCACCGCGCTGTTCATGGCGGGCGTCGTTCCGGGCATTGTCATCGCACTGCCCCTGATCGGCTACAACATCCTGCAGCGCCGCCGTATCCCGCGTCCGGTGGCGGCGGAGGCGACGCGCGGCGGCAGCCTGCTGGCCGCGCTCAATGACGCGAAGCTGGCCCTGGCCATGCCGGTCGTCGTGCTCGGAGGCATCTATTCGGGTGTCGTGACGCCCACGGAAAGCTCAGCCGTGGCGGTTGTTTATGCGCTCGTGGTGAGCTGTTTCGTCTATCGCGAACTGCCGCTCAAGGCAGTCCCGAAAATCATGCTGGAATCCGCCCTGCTGGTCTCGGCGGTGCTGGTCATCATCGGCGCTTCGGTTGCCTTCGGCCGCATCATCGCGCTGGAGAAGATCCCTTTGGACCTGGCACAATTCGTCCTGTCGCTGACCGACAGCAAGTATCTGGTGCTGTTGGCGGCCCTTGTGTTGCTGCTCATCGTCGGCACTTTTCTGGAGACGCTGGCGGCCATCGTGATCCTGACGCCGGTGCTCCTGCCGATCATGCTGCAGCTGGGTGTCGATCCGGTGCATTTCGGCATCGTCATGATCGTGGCTCTCGCCATCGGGTTCGTGACGCCGCCGCTCGGTGCCAATCTCTTCATGGCCGCGCAGGTCGGAGGCATTCCCTTCGACAAGATCGCGCGGCGGATCTTTCCCTGGGTGGCGGCAATGGTCGTGGCTCTTCTCATCATCACCTATGTGCCGTGGCTGTCGCTGGTTCTGCCCGAGACACTGCTTGGCTACGGGCGCTAACTTCCTGTTTGCAGGCAAGAGGCCGGCGCCGGTGCGGCATCGGCCGGAGACGAAAGGACATCCCTCATGACGATCGAGTATCTCAAGCGCGGCAAGCCCGAGGCCGACCGGGCGGCGGATGATGCCAAGACCGCCGAGGTCGTGGCGGCGACGCTGAAAGACATCGAGGAGCGCGGCGATGTGGCGGTGCGCGAGCTGGCCAACAGGTTCGACAACTACGACCGGGAGAGCTACCGGCTCAGCCAGGACGAGATCGACGCGTTGATCGCCAAGGTCAGCCCGCAGGACATGGAAGACATCCGGTTCGCGCAGGAGCAGGTCAAGAAATTCGCCAAGGCGCAGCGTGATTCCATGACCGATATCGAGGTGGAAACGCTGCCGGGGGTCATTCTCGGACACAAGAACATTCCGGTGCAGTCGGTTGGCTGCTATGTGCCGGGCGGCAAGTTCCCGATGGTCGCCAGCGCGCATATGTCGGTGGCGACCGCCTCCGTGGCCGGCGTGCCGCGGATCATTGCCTGCACCCCGCCGTTCAACGGCGAGCCGAACCCGGCGGTGATCGCTGCGATGCACCTGGGCGGCGCGCATGAAATCTACGTGCTCGGCGGCATCCAGGCGGTCGGCGCCATGGCCATCGGAACGGAAAGCATCGCGCCGGTGCATTTGCTGGTCGGCCCGGGCAATGCCTTCGTGGCGGAAGCCAAGCGTCAGCTCTTCGGCCGGGTCGGCATCGATCTGTTCGCCGGTCCGACCGAGACCATGGTGATCGCCGACGAAACCGTGGATGCGGAAATATGCGCGACCGACCTCTTGGGACAGGCCGAGCACGGCTATAATTCGCCGGCGGTTCTGGTCACCAATTCGCGCAAGCTGGCCCAGGACACGCTGGCGGAGGTCGACCGTATCCTCGCCATTCTGCCGACGGCCGACACCGCGCGGGTGAGCTGGGAGGATTACGGCGAGGTCGTCCTTTGCGACACCTATGAGGAGATGCTCCAGGTGGCCGACGAGATTGCCTCCGAGCACGTGCAGGTGATGACCGACCGCGATGACTGGTTCCTGGACAACATGACCTGCTACGGCGCGCTGTTCCTGGGCGCGCGCACCAATGTCGCCAACGGCGACAAGGTGATCGGCACCAACCACACGCTGCCGACCAAGAAGGCGGGCCGCTACACCGGCGGGCTGTGGGTCGGCAAGTTCCTGAAGACGCATTCCTATCAGAAGATCACGAGCGACGCGGCGGCGGCGGAGATTGGCGCCTATGGCTCGAGGTTGTGCCTGTTGGAGGGGTTCGTCGGTCATGCGGAGCAGTGCAACCTGCGTGTCCGGCGCTACGGCGGCGAGAATGTGGCCTACGGGGCGCCAGCGGCGGTGCGTGGATAAAAGCGACAGCGAGGACGGGATGGTGGAGAACCGGGTTACCTCCGTGGATGTGGCGCGTGCGGCGGGTGTCAGCCAGCCGACCGTCAGCCGCGCCTTCACGCCGGGCGCCCGGGTTTCGCCGGAACTGCGCGCGCGGGTGGAAGAGGCCGCGCGCAAGCTGGGCTACCGGCCGAACACGCTGGCGCGGGCGATGATCAAGGGGCAGTCCAATGTGATCGGCCTGGTCGTCGCCTATCTCGACAATCCGTTCTATTCCGAGGCCATCGAGCTTCTGTCGCGGACGCTCAAGGAGTTCGGCTACCACATCATCGTTTTCACCGCGTCGAATGACGAGAACAGCGTCGATCTGGCGGTGGAGGACCTGCTCGCGCATCAGGTGGATGGCATCATCCTGGCCTCGGTCAGCACGACGCTGAAGCTGACGCATGAAATCCGGAACGCCGGCATTCCGCTGGTGCTGTTCAACCGTGGGCAGAACGATCCGGCCATTCCGGCGGTTACGGCGACGAACTATGCAGGTGGGCGCAAGGCGGCGGATTTCCTCGTCGGACTCGGGCATCGGCGGATCGCGCATATCTCGGGGTGGCAGGGATCTCTGACCGGCGTCGACCGGATGCGCGGTTTTCTCGACGGCCTGGCCGACCACGGTCTGGAGCCTGTGGCCTGCGTCGACGGTCGCTACGACCGCGCTACGGCGATGGCGGTAACGCGCGAGATCTTCGCCGGACCGGAGCGGCCAGAAGCGGTCTTTGTCGGAAATGATCACATGGCTTTTGCTGTGCTGGAGGCGCTTCAGCATGATCTGGGACTGCGGGTGCCGGAAGATGTTTCGGTCGTCGGCTTCGATGACGTGAAAATGGCGGCCTGGCGGGTGTTCGACCTGACGACCCTGCGCCAGCCCGCGAACGAGATGGTCGCGGCGGTGGTCGACATGATGATGCAGCTGATCAATGGCAAACCGTTGGAGCGCGCCCGCGTCGAGATCGACAGCGCCCTGATCGAGCGCGGAACGACGCGCAAGCGAAACCGGGAATGACTGAGACATGAATACGCGAAATACCATTGTCCTTCCGATCACTCCGAGCTTTCGTCTTGATGGCAAACGGGCGCTGGTGGCCGGTGCGTCCTCCGGCATCGGGCTGGCCTGCGCGTCTGCCCTTGCTCGGGCGGGGGCGCAGACGGTGGTCGCCGCACGGTCGGCGGACAAGCTGGCGGCACTTGTGGCAGCACTCCGGGAGGCCGGGTATTCCGCCGAGGCGATGACCCTTGATGTTGCCGATGTCGCGGCCACCGAAGAGGCTGTCGCCGACGGCGGACCGTTTGACATCCTGGTCAATTCGGCCGGCCTGGCCCGGCACGGGCCCGCCCTGAAGACCACCGAGGCCGATTTCGACGCGGTGACGGCCCTGAATTTCAAGGGAGCCTATTTCCTGACGCGGGCGGTGGCGCGCGGGCTGATGGCGGCGGGCCGTCCCGGCTCGCTCATCAACGTGTCCAGCCAGATGGCGCAGGTTGGCGGGATCGACCGCGCGGTCTATGCGGCCACGAAACATGCGGTCGAGGGCTTCACCAAGTCGATGGCGATCGAGTGGGGCAAGGCCGGCATTCGCGTCAACACGATTTGCCCGACTTTCATCAAGACCGCCCTGACCCAATCGACCTTCGATCAGCCGGAGCGTCGGGCATGGATCGAGGACAAGATCAAGCTGGGCCGTGTCGGCGAGGTCGAGGACATCATGGGGGCGGTGCAGTTTCTGGCCTCCGATGCGTCCGCGCTCGTCACCGGCACGGCGCTGATGATCGACGGTGGCTGGACCGCCGACTGACAAATTTCCTTTCCTGACAGCGAGAGACATCATGTCCGATATTGCTTCGCGCATCGTCCGCTATGGCGAGCTGCGTCCCTGCAAGACTGCCTTCATCGACGCCCATACGCCGGGCAGCGATCAAAAGGAGAATTTCACCATCATCGGTGGCGGTGTCTCGGAAAGCCCGGATCAGCACGTTCATATCCGCGAGACCCCTGGCTTCAACATCGGTGCGGCGGGGCAGCCGCCGAACTGCCGGAACTCGCTGCACAGTCACACCACGGCGGAAGTGTTCTTCGTTCTCAAGGGGCGGTGGCGGTTCTTCTGGGGACGTTACGGCACCGCCGGCGAGTTCATTGCCGAGGAAGGCGACATCTTCAACATTCCGACCGGGATCTTTCGCGGTTTCGAGAATGTCGGGACCGACTATGGAATGATCATGGCGATCCTGGGGGGAGACGATGCCGGCGGCGGGGTGACCTGGGCGCCGCAGGTGATCGAGGAAGCGCGTGCGCATGGCCTCGTTCTGGGCAGCAATGGCGTGCTCTACGACAGCAAGAAGGGCGAGACCCTGCCGGACGCCGTGGCGCCGATGCCGCTCCTAAGCGAAGAAGAGCTGACGGCCTTTCCGGAAGTGCCGGTGGAAAAGGTCGTGCGCGATTATGTGGCGCGCTACTGGGACCTGATGGCTCTGGCCGCAGACAAGCCGGCCCGGGTGATCGGTCCCGATGCGCTCCTGAAGGACCGGCCGGGCTTCGAGGTCGAGTTCCTGACGCGCGGTTCGCTCGCCGACGAGATGGCGGCGCGTGACAAGCACACCGTTCTCATGCCCGTGCGGGGACACTGGAAGCTGCGTCATGAGGGCGGCGAGACCGTGCTCAATCCGGGCGACACCTGCCTGCTCAATCCGGGCGAGAGCCATGCCATCGTGCCGTCGATGACGGGCGAGGCGAGCCTTTACCGCGTTACTGCCACGGATGATCCGGCCGGATCGACCTGGGTCGGCTGACGGCCATCTGCGCCACGCGGCGTCGGTTTCGCCGCGTGGACGTTGCAAGCCCACTGGAGGTCCGATGACGCCCCTCGTTCTGGTGCCCGGCATGATGTGCGACGCGCGTCTCTTCGCGCCGCAGATCGCCACCTTGTCCGGCCGCATTGCGCTGATGACCATGCCCGTTGCCGGGCGCGACACCATGGCGGAGCTGGCCGCCGGCATTCTGGCCAGTGCGCCGCCGCGTTTTGCGCTCGCTGGCCTGTCCATGGGAGGCATTCTCGCCATGGAAGTCGTTCGTCAGGCTCCCGAGCGGGTTGAGCGGCTGGCGCTCCTCGACACCAATCCGCTGGCGGAGGCGGAAGACGTCAGGGAACGGCGCGGTCCGCAGATCGCGGCGGTGCAGGCGGGTGGGCTCGACGACCTCATGCGCGATGTGATGATCCCGAACTATCTGCATGACGCCACCGATCCGAAAGGAATCGCCGACCTGTGTCTGGAGATGGCGCGTGACCTCGGACCCGGGGTCTTCGTGACCCAGTCGAAGGCGCTGCGTGACCGGCCCGACCAGACGGAGACCTTGCGGGCCTATTGCGGCCCGTCGCTGGTTCTGTGCGGGCGACACGACCGGCTGTGTCCGCTGTCCCGGCACGAGCTGATGTACGAGTTGATGCCGCAAAGCACGTTGGAAATCATCGACGGGGCGGGGCATCTGCCCACCCTCGAACGCCCTGAACAGACGACAGCGGCCCTCGTTCGCTGGCTGGAGGATACAGCATGAGCAATTTGTCTTCTTCGCTTCTGGACGTGCTGCGGCGCGTCGATACGCCCACCGTGTGCAATGCCATCGAGGTGGCTGAAGGACGGCGCGGCTTCAACGACTTCACACGGGGCACGATGCTGTCTTCCGCGCCAGACGCGCCGCCCATGGTAGGCTTTGCACGCACCGCCCGCATTGCGGCGCTGGCACCGTCGCAGGAGCCGCCCGAGGTCGTGCGCGCGCGCCGAATGGCGTACTACCGCTATATGGCCGAAGGGGCGATGCCGGCCGTTGCCGTGATCGAGGATATGGATTTCCCCGATTGCATCGGCGCCTATTGGGGCGAGATCAACACCACCGTTCACAAGGGCTTCGGTCTTGCCGGGGCGCTGACCAATGGGGTGATGCGCGATCTGGGCGATCTGCCGGACGGGTTTCCCGTCGTTGCCGGCTCCGTCGGTGTGAGTCATGGATTTGTGCATGTCACGGAGATCGACGTGCCGGTGACCATTCACGGGTTGACGGTCCGGCCGGGCGCGCTGGTCCACGCCGACCGGCATGGCGCGGTCGCAATTCCCGAAGCGGTGATCCCGAAGCTGGAAGCGGCAATCGACAAGCTGCTCGCCACCGAGCACATCGTGCTCGATGCCGCGCGCGCGCCCGGGTTCGATTTTGCCCGCTTCGAGACAGCCTGGAGCGCCTTCGAGAAAGCCAGAACGTGAACCGTGTCGGGGGGTGCGCCCGGTTTTTCCTGACCGACGGGCGGACCTTCGGACGTGTCTGGATTTCTTGACCCGGGGGCCCGTTGCCATCGCCTTCCGCGCGGCGGTCTCCGATCGATCTTCGGCGTCATGCAGTCCGTGTCTGAAATTCACTTTCAGGGCGAATTCGTCGGGTGAGAGAGCGCCCGGGGATGAATGGGCCTGTTGCGGGCAAGTCCTCCGTCCACGTGCTCAGTTGGCGCCTTGCCCCGCAAGGTGACGAAAACGACGCTTCATTCGGACAGTCGGTCTGCATTGGTTTGCCGGGTTGGATGCAATCCAGGACGACGCCGGTGGTGGTTGGCGGCCGTCGGTGGACGGTCCCTGCGCCTTTCCGGTGCCACCTCGGTCTGTGGCCTGCGGGGTCTGCGAGAGCGGGCCCGGTCGACGCCTGACGGGAGGCGGAGCGATCTTGCGTCGCTTGACAAAACAAATAGATTATTTTTACAGTGATGAAACACTTGATCCAAAACGATGGTTTGGACCGATATGCGCATAGGCGTCGCCCGGCTTTGGCACGAGGCAAATTCCTTCTCTGTCTGCGAAACGACGCTGGAGCAGTTCCAGGTCCGGGAATGGTGTCGTGGCGACGCGGCCGTCGATCTCTATCGCGGCACCGCGACGGAAGCGGGCGGTGCGCTGGTCTGGGCCGAGCAGCGCGGCGATGTCGAGCTGGTCTTTTCCCGTTGTGCATCGGCCGCGCCTGCCGGTCCGGTCGACCAGACGGTGCTCGACCGCATCACCCGCGAGATAGCCGACGATCCCGCGCTTGAAGGCGTTGACGGTCTCTATCTGTCGCTTCATGGCGCCTGTATCGGAACGGTCGATCCGGATCCCGAGACCACGCTTGTGACCGCGCTGCGGGCGCGCTTTCCAGACCTTCCGATCGCGGCGTCCTTCGACATGCACGCCTGCATCGCAGAGGCATTGGCCGAGAGGCTCAATGCAGCGACCGTCTATCGCACCTACCCGCATGTCGATATGGCGGAGGCGGCCATCGCCGCGCTCGACATGCTGGCGGAAATCATCGAGGGCAAACGCAAAACCCGTGTGCTGCTGCGGGTGATCGACAAGATCCTGCCAAGCTTCAACATGCGCACCGATTGCCCGGGCCCGATGCGCGACATCGAGACCGAGGCGGTCGCCGCCGCATCGCGGGACGCGGGAGCGGCCTCGATTCTTGCGGCCTATCCCTACGCAAGCTTTGCCTATGCCGATGTGCCCCAGGCAAACGCCGGCGTTCTGGTCACATGCGAAGATGCGGCGCGCGGTGCCGCGCTTGCCGACCATGTCGCCGACTACATGCGTTTGAACCAGAGGCGGTTCCAGCCGGATCTGGCGACAGCCGACGCGGTGCTTGCCGGCCGGCCCTGGGCCTATGGCAGCCGGGTCGCGATCCTCGAGCCGTCCGACAATCCGCTGTCCGGCGGCATCGGCGACACGCCGGGTCTGTTCGCCGCCGCCCTGACGGCCGGCCTGCCAGATAAAAGTGTCTTCGCGTTCTTCTGCGATCCGGAGACGGTGGCGCGGGCCCATGACGCAGGGGTCGGCGCCACGCTCGATCTCTTCCTTGGCGGGCGGCTCGATGCGCGGTTCGGAGCGCCGCTTCGCGTCCACGCCGAAGTGCTGCGCCTGACCGATGGCCGCTTCCGCAATGAAGACGCAATGGAGCGCGGCATGCCCGTCGATCTCGGCCGCACGGCGCTGCTGCGCGTCGCGCGACTGCGGGTGATCGTCACGACGGGCTGCCAGTCGCCCAATGACGCCGGCTATTTCCGCCTGCACGACATCGACATTGACGAGGTGCCGGTGTTGCTCGCCAAGGCGAAGAACCATTTCCGCGCTGCCTTCGGCGGCCGGTTCGACGTCATCCGGTCCTGCGAAACGCTGGGCCCAGCCATGGCTGACGTCTCAAGACTGCCCTTCCGAAACGTGCCTCGGGAGCGCTTCAACCTGAAAAACCAGAGGGACTCATGAAAAAAATCGTCAGCGCCGCTCTCATCGGCCTCGCCGCGACCTCCGTCAGCGCCTCGGCGCTCGAGCTCACCGTCAGCTCCTGGGTCGCCCCGTCGCATCCCACGATCTTTGCCGGCTATGAAACCTACTTTCCGGCGGTGACAAAAGCCTCGAACGGCGAAGTGACGTTCAATCTGGTTTCGGGTGGCGCGCTGCTCGGCGGCAAGGAGACTCTGACCGGTCTTGGTGACGGCGTTGTCGACGCCTCGGTTCTGGCGCTCACCTACAATCCCGCCCAGCTGCCCACCAGCCAGCTGGTTGCGGAACTGGCGATGCTGAGCGGCAATTCTCTGGCGGTTGCGGCGGCCGTCACCGAGTTCACGCTTCTCAATTGCGCCCCCTGCATTGCGGAGTTCTCCAAGCAGAACGTCGTTTACACGGGCAGCTACGCGACCGCGCCCTATGCGCTGATCAGCAAGGACGGCATTTCCGAAACGGCGAATGTCGCGGGCAAGCGGATCCGTTCTCCGGGCGGTGCCTGGGATCGCTGGATCACCGAGGCCGGCGGCACCGTGGTGCACACCTCCAGCTCGGAAATGTACGAGGCGCTCGACAAGGGCGTGATCGACATCGCCATGCAGCCGGCCGCAGCCCTCAAGACGCACTCGCTGTGGGATGTCGCCAGCTCGATCACGCTTGGCAGCTTCGGCGTCTACAATTCCGGCCCGCTGCTTGCCTTCAACAAGGACAGCTGGGCTGACCTGAGCCCGGAGAACCGCCGCGTCATGCTCGACAAGATGGCCGAGGCCATCGTTGCCACCACCGAGGCCTATGTCGCGCAGAACGAGGAGGCCAAGGCCGAAGCCGCCGGTCATGGCATGACGGTCATGGACCGGCCGGAGACGCTGGAAGCGGAGATCGCCGCGTTCAACAGCGAGGACGTCTCCGCCATCGTCGACAAGGCCAAAGAGGTCTATGGCGTCACGGATGCGCAGGCGCTGATCGACAGCTATCAGGCCTCGCTTGCCAAGTGGGAAGAGATCACCGCCTCCGGCCTGAGCGGGGATGCGCTGGCCGAACGGATGAAGTCGGAGATCTTCGACAAGCTGTCGGAAACCGAATACGGCCTCTAGACCGGTCGCGGCGGCGCCTTTCGGGCGCCGCCTTCCTCCCCTGAGCCGCCGGAACCTCCATGCAACACATCGATATCTTTCTGGGCAGGCTGGGCCGTCTCCTCGCTCTGGCCGCCAGCCTCTGCCTCGTCGTCATGATGCTCCAGATCTGTCTTGATGTGGGCGGGCGCTACCTGTTCGGTGCGCCGATGCCCTCGACGCTCGAGATCGTGTCCGACTGGTGGATGCCGGCGCTCATCTTCCTGCCGCTGCTGAACGTCGAATGGCGCAACGAAAACATCGCCGTCGACCTTTTCTACCAGAGCCGCGGGGCGCGGGCGCAGGCCGTCATGGATGCGGTCGCCTATGTCTGCTTCGGCGTTTTCATGGCGCTGATCGCTTATGCCGGCTTCGAGCAGGCCATGCGCGCCTTCCGCCAGGGCGAATTCATCGTCGGCATGATCCCGGTCATCACCTGGCCGCCCCGGTTCTTCCTGCCGGTGGCCGGAGGACTGACAGCGCTTCTGTGTTTCGTGCGGGCCCTGGGCGCGCTCGCCCGCGCCGCATCGACCCAAGCACCCACCCGCGACGATCAGGGGCCTCACCGTGGATAGCATTACACTCGTCTATTGGGCGCTGGCCGCGCTCATGGTCCTTCTGGCGCTGCGGGTTCCCGTCGCCGCGGCGCTCGGTCTCGTCGCCATCGTCGGCATGTATCTGCTGGTGGGCGAACGCGCGACCTGGGGTGTCCTGCGCTCGGTACCGCATGCCTTTGCCGCGCACTGGAGCCTGAGCGCCATCCCCATGTTCCTGTTCATGGGCTATATCTGCTTCGCCGCCGGGCTGACCGACGGGTTGTTCCGCGTCGCGCGCGCCTGGCTCAACTTCCTGCCGGGCGGCCTCGCGATCTCCTCGGTCGGCGGTGCCGCGCTGTTTTCCTCGGTGACCGGATCCTCCGTCGCCTGCGCCGCCGCCATGGGCAAGATCGCCGTGCCGGCCATGCTCGACCGCGGCTATGATCCGAAACTCGCTGTCGGCACCATCGCCGCCGCCGGCACCATGGGCTCGCTGATCCCGCCGAGCACCATCCTTCTGCTCTATGCCGTCTTCGCCGAGGTGCCGGTCAGCCAGCTCTTCATCGGCGCGGTGATCCCGGGCCTGCTCACGGCCCTGATGTATGCGCTGATGATCCTGGCAAGGGTGAAGTACAACCCGGCGCTTGCCCCGCGCGAGGCCGAGGTCGACTGGCGCGAGCGCTTCTTGTCCCTTGCCGATACCTGGCCGCTGTTTCTTTTGGTGGTGACGGTCTTCGGCGGCATCTTCGCCGGCCTGTTTTCGGCGACGGAGGCCGGCGCCATCGGTGCGCTGGCGTCCATGGCGATCGGCTTCGCCAAGCGCACCCTGTCCTGGGAGGCGCTGCGCGATGCCGGCTTCGAGACGATCCGCTCCACCTCCGCCATCTTCCTGATCGCGGTCGCGGCGGCGCTGCTGACGCGGCTTTTCGCCTTTGCCGGCTTCCCAGACTACGTCCAGGGCCTGATCGGCGAGGACATGTCGCCGCTCTTGATCATCATCGCCGTCTCGCTGATCTATCTCGTGCTCGGCATGTTCCTCGACCCGATCGGGGTGATGCTTCTGACGCTGCCGGTGCTGCTGCCGATCTTCGAGACCGCCGACATCAGCCTCATCTACGCCGGCGTCATGATCACCAAATATCTGGAGATCGGCCTGATCACGCCCCCGGTCGGCCTCAATGTCTTCGTCATCAAGAACGTCGTGGCCGACAAGGTGTCGATCAGCGACGTGTTCCGCGGCGTTGGCTGGTTCCTGCTTGCCGATGTGGTGACGGTCGCCATACTCATAGCCTTCCCGGCGACCGTTCTGTGGTTGCCCAGCCTGATAAGCGGGTGAGACCATGGCGAAGGCCCCGACCCCTGAAGCCCTGACCCAGCTGATGATCGGCAGGATCGACAGCCTGCCGCGCCGGCTCGCGGACGGGGCGCGCTATCTGATCGATCACCCGGACGACGTGGTGCTTCTGTCGATGCGCGAGATCGCCAACCGCGCCGGGGTGGCGCCGGCGACCCTCGTGCGGCTCGCCCGCACGCTGGGCTACTCGGACTGGTCGGAGCTGCGGACGCTTTACGCCGACAGTTTCCGCTCCGGTCCGGCGCGCTACGCGGACAAGGCGGTCGCCGCCGTGCAGCAGGACAAGGGGGCGGGGCTCCTGGGCGAGACGTTCCGGGCGCAGGAGGCAAGCCTTGCCTATGCGGTCGAGAGCAATGCGCCGCAGGACATTGCAGCCGCGGCACGGATCCTCGCGCATGCTGAGCGCATCTATGTCGCCGCCTTCATGAGCTGCCGGGGGCCGGGGCTCACCTTCACCTATCTGTGCAAGATGCTGCGCCCGAATGTGGAACTGCTCGGAACCGAGGGGTCGTCGCTGATCGCCGATCTGGCGATGCTGACGGAGCGCGATGCAGTGCTGTCGATCAACTTCCAACCCTATGCGCGGGAGATCGACCTGATCGCCGATGCGGTCAGCGCCTCCGGGTCAAAGCTCATCAGTCTCAGCGACAGCCGGGCCACGCCGCTGCAACCGCATGCCGATACAAGCCTGCTCTTTTCCGCCGAAAGCCCGTCGTTCTTTCCCTCCGTCATTTCCGCGGTCGGCGTGGTCGAGGGGCTTGCCGCCGCCATGCTGACGGAGCTGCAGGAAACCGCGATGGAGCGGATCGGCCGCATCGAAGAGCAGCTCTACGCGTCAGGCTCCTACCACGCGCACCGGCGCACCCGCTAACAGAGACCTCCCGAATGACCCACGTGTTTCATCGCTCGCCGAGCAATCCCCTTCCTGTTGCCGTCTCCGGAAGCGGCGCCTATGTCATCGACGACAGCGGCAAGCGCTATATCGACGCCTGCGGCGGCGCAGCCGTCTCCTGTATCGGTCATGGCGACGGCAGGGTTCGGGAGGCCGTCCAGCGCCAGATGGCCGACATCAGCTACGCGCATACGAGCTTCTTCACCTCGCCCGCGGCCGAGGCGCTGGCCGACCACCTGTGCAAGGCGACACCGGTTCCGCTCGACAAGGTCTATTTCGTCGGAAGCGGCTCCGAGGCCGTCGAGGCGGCGATCAAGATGGCGCGCCAGTATCACCTGGAGCGCGGGGAAGCGTCGCGGAAACTGGTGATCTCGCGGCACCAGAGCTACCACGGCAACACTTTGGGCGCGTTGTCGGTCGGGGGAAATCCGCCCCGCCGCAAGCCCTATGGCCCGTTCCTGCTCGATGAACCCAAGATCGAGCCGTGCTTCGCCTATCGTTACGCGCGCGACGGCGAAAGCGCGCAAGACTATGCGGCGCGCGCCGCCAACGCTCTTGAGGAGAAGATCCTTGAGCTCGGGCCGGAGAGCGTCGTTGCCTTCCTGGCCGAGACCGTGGTCGGCGCCACGGCCGGTGCCGTTCCGGCCGAGGCCGGCTATTTCCGCCGCATCCGCGAGATCTGCGACCGCTACGGCGTTCTTCTCATCCTCGACGAGGTGATGTGCGGCGCGGGCCGGACCGGCAGCTTTCTCGCCTGCGAGCAGGAGGGCGTGGCCCCCGACATTGTCACGCTCGCCAAGGGGCTGGGCGGCGGCTATCAGCCGATCGCCGCGGTCATGTGCAAGGCGGAGGTCTATCGCACCATCGTCGAGGGTAGCGGCAGCTTCGTGCACGGCCACACCTATTCGGCCCATCCGCTCGCCTGTGCCGCCGCGCTGGCGGTGCAGCAGGTCATCCGCGACGACCGTTTGCTCGACAATGTCGTCGCGCGCGGCGCGCAGCTGCGCGACCGGCTCGCGGCCCGGTTCGGCAACCACCCCCATGTCGGCGATGTCCGCGGACGCGGACTTCTCCAGGCCATCGAGCTGGTCGAGCATCGCGACGACAAGACGCCCTTTTCGCCGGAGCAGCGCATTGGCGCGCGGATCAAGCGGGAAGCAATGGCGCTTGGACTGATGGTCTATCCGGGCGCCGGCACCATCGACGGCGTGTCCGGCGATCACGTGCTCCTGGCGCCGCCCTACACCGTGGATGCCGAGACGATCGAGCTCATCGTCGAGCGGCTGGGTCTTGCGGTGGATGCCGCCGTGGCCGGCTGAGTGCCCGCGATCCAGTCGCGGGATATCAGTCGCGGGGATCCCGCTGAAAATGCTGTGTTCGGCGGGGTTGCCGAAAAATATCGTTTACATTTTAAAATAGCCCGCATAATTTGCGGGCATGGACGCGATTGACACGAAAATAATCGAACTCCTTTCCGCCGATGCCAAGCGGTCGCTGGCCGATATCGGCGCGTCTGTCGGGCTCTCGCCCTCCAGTGTAAACGAGCGTGTGCGGCGTCTGACGGCCTCCGGGATCATTCGCCGTTTCACCGTCGATCTGGATCCCGTCCAGACCGGCATGCAGACCCTGGTCTTCGTCTGGATCGCGCTTCGCGACGATGCGGATGAAGAGGCGTTTCGCGCCTATGCGGCCGCGCATCCCCTCATTCTCGAATGTCACCACGTCACCGGCGCCTGGTCCTATCTGATCAAGCTGCGGGTGGGCGACGCGACACGGATCGAGCCGTTTCTGGCCGACCTCAAGGCCCGCCGCTTCGTCGGCCGCAGCGAGACGGTCATTGCCCTGTCGTCGCCTGTGCCCGGCGCCCTTGTCAGAAAAGACGGTGCATGATGGATGGGATGCTGTTCTTCAAAAGCCTGTTTCTCGGGCTGGCGATTGCCGCACCACTCGGGCCGATCGGCGCGCTTTGCATCAACCGCACGCTGGAAAGGGGCTTTGCCGCGGGCGCGGCCGGGGGGCTGGGAACGGCCCTGGCAGACGGCGTCTACGCCACCCTCGCGGCTGCCGGGTTTGCCGCTTTCGCGTCCGTACTGGGCGCGATCGACACGCCGCTTCGTCTCCTGGGCGGGGCCTTCATGCTCTGGCTCGGCTGGCAAAGTTTCGCGCCGAAAGTGCCCGGGACCGCGGCACGTGTCTCCTCCCGAGACCTGGTCGGGACCATCGCGGCCACCTTCCTCCTGACGATCACGAACCCGATGACGGTGTTGTCCTTTGCAGCACTCTTTGCCGGATTGGGACTTGCATCGACCGCGACGGCGGCCGATGCCGCGCTGGTCGTGGCCGGCGTGTTCTTCGGGTCGATGCTCTGGTGGAGCCTGCTGAGCGGTGGCGTGGCGCTTGCCCGCCATCGCCTTCCGCCCGCCTTTGCGCAGTGGATCTCCCGCCTGTCCGGGATCATGCTGATCGGCTTCGGCCTCTGGGCCGTGTCCTCGCCTTTCGTGTGAGCGCCGCGCTGCCGCGTGACATGCCCTGCGCCGCGTGCAGCAGGCGAGTGTCTTTCATTCAATGCACCGGATCTCTCCCCGACGCGCCCGCAACCGGCGCGGATCGTGCCGTTGCCCATTGCAAACTCGTCTAAGTCAATTGTATAAAGCAAATGACTTTTTCGCCGCGAGGCGCGGTTGACGGCAATGAGGGAGGGGACCATGAAGAAGATCAACAGGCTCGCGGCGATGGCGGGGGCCGTATGGCTCGCCGGCACAGCGATGGCGAACGCGGAGACCCTGCGCTTTGCCTATGGGCATCCGCCGGGATCCTATTTCGACATCGGGGCAAACGTGTTTGCCGAGGCGGTCCGGGAAAACTCCGGCGGCGAGCTGAAGGTGCGCACCTTCCCGCTCTCTCTGCTCAATCTCATGGAGACGTCCGACGGCATTGCATCGGGGCTGGCCGATATCGGCGCGCTGATGACCACGCTGTTTCCCCGGGAGTATCCCCATACCAACCTGGCAATGGAAACCGCGATGATCCTGCTGCAGGAGGAGGGCCTGTCGCAGGACATGCAGGGCGTCCTCTATGGCGCCGCAATGACGGATTTCATCATCAACGACTGTCCCGACTGCAATCGCGAGTTCACTGCCCGCAACAACGTCTTCACGGTGGGAACGGCCTCCACGCCCTATTCGCTGAACTGCACGGAGCCGCATGTCGAGCTGTCGGACGTCAAGAACGCCCGCATGCGCATTTCCGGGTCCTATTGGGCGCGCTGGTCCGAGGCCATGGAGGCCGCGCCGGTCACCGTGTCTGGCAACGAGATGCTGGAGGCCCTGAGCCAGGGCGTGATCGATTGCGTCATCCTGTCGGTTCCCGATGTCTATAATTTCGGCATGGGCGATCTGGTGATCGACATCACCACCGGCGTTCCGGGCGGCATCTATGTCGCGTCGCTTGCACAGGTCAACCGGGCCACCTGGGCCGGCCTGAGCCTGGAAAAGCGCGAGGCCCTGCTGCGCGGGGCGGCAAGGGCCGCGGCCGAGATCTCGATGAAATATGAAAACGGCCTGCAGGAGCTGAGGGAAAAGTCCCGCAAGGGCGAGATCAAGGCCCGGTTCCATGACGCCGCTCCCAGTCTGGTGGAGGCGACGCGGACGTTTGTCGACACCGACATCGACACGCTGGTTGCCTACTACAGGGAAACCTTCGGTGTCGCCAACGGCGAGGAAACTGTCGCGGCGATGCGCGCGCGGGTGTCCGAATGGCGCGGCCATCTTGAAGGCGTTTCGACTGCGGACGATCTGGCGCAGCTCTACTGGGACGAGATCCTGTCTGACGTCGATCTGGCGACCTACGGGCAGTAATCGATGTCCGGGGGTCGCCTGCGTCACGCCGGTGACCCCCGTTGATGGCGGTGAAGCGGACAAGGCGGCGGAGCGGACGATGAAGATTGAACGGCTGGACAGGATCGCGCTCGGCGTGCGCGATCTCGACGAAACGGCGGCGTTTTTCGAAGGGTTGCTGGGCATCCGCTTCGATGCGCCGCTGAGCCACGACAAGCTGGGGATGGAGGCCCGCTACTCCCGCGAGGGCCTGGAACTCGTGGCCGGGCATCCCGGGTCGGTCGTTGAGAAATTCACCAGCAGCCGCGGCGAAGGCGTTTTTTGCGTCGTCTTCAAGGTCTCCGACATGGACGCGGCCGTACGCCACTTTCGCGAAAAAGGCCTTGAGCCGGTGAACGATGTGACGTTCGGCGCCTTGCGGGAGGTTGCGTTTCATCCGGCCAGGGCGCACGGGCTTCAGATCGTTCTGGCCGCCTACCCGGATCCCCATCCCGCAACGGCCGCGGCGCTGGCCGACTAGTTCCGTCCTCTCAGCTGGAAACCGAACCGATGACGACAGCCCTGGAAGGACTGCGTGTCCTTGACCTTGGACGGCTTGGTCCGTCCGCCATGGCCTCGATGTATCTGGCCGACTTCGGGGCCGAGGTGACTTCGATCTCTGCGGCTCCGGCCGGTCCAGGTCCCCGTTCCGACGCGGATATCTGGAGTTTCGAGGCGCAGATGCAACTGATTGCGCGCGCGTTGAACCGCAACAAGCACAGCCTGGTGCTGAACCTGCGCGATCCGGGAGACCGCGACACCTTCCTGGCACTGGTCGCCGAAGCCGATGTTGTGATCGAGGATTTCCGTCCCGGCACCGCGCAGCGGCTCGGGATTGGCTATGAAACCCTTCGCAAGGTCAACGACCGCCTCGTCTATTGCGCGCTGTCTGGCTACGGGCAGAGCAGCCCCATGGGGGACCAGGGCGGCCACGACCTGAACTTCATCGCCAAGGCGGGACTTCTGGACCTGATCGGCACCGGCGAAGACGCCCCGCCGGTCATCCCGCTGTTTTTCCTGTCTGATTTCGGCGGCGCCGCCCTGCATGCGGTTAGCGGGATCCTGCTGGCACTCTTGGCGCGCGACCGGGTCGGCACGGGCCAGTTCGTCGATATCTCCTTTCTCGATACGGCGCTGGGCCTTGCCAACCCGCTGGCCTTTCATCTGCTGAACGGCGGCGCGGACTTGCGCCGCGGCGAATTGCTTTATTCGGGCTGCTATCCCCATTACGCGCTGTATCGCGCCAGCGACGGCCGCTATGTCGCCGTCGCCAGTTTCGAGCCCTGGCTGTGGAAACGGTTCTGCGCGGAAATCGGCCTGCCCGATCACGGCGACGCGGATCTCCTGGACGCCGCCACCTCCGAGCGTGTCAAAGCCGATGTCGCCGCCGTGCTGGCCACCCGGACCGCCGACTACTGGGAAGAAACGCTCGGTCCCAAGAGTGTGTGCGTGACCGCCGTGCAGTCGCTGGCCGCCATGCTCGGGAGCGACCATGCCGGCGCGCGCGGCATGGTCGCCGAGACACGCCACGACGTCTACGGGACCGAATGCCATCTGGCCAATCCGATCGCATTGTCGCTCACGCCGGCTGCGGTGCGCCGCGCCGCGCCGGTTCCGGGCGAGGACGACCACACGCCATCGCAGGCATTGAGGGAGGACACCGCCACATGATCGCATCCATTCTGGCGCGCCAGGGCGACCGTTTCGCCGACAAGACCGCCATTCGCTGCGGCCCGTTGACCGTCACCTATGGCGAGCTGAACGCCCGGGTCGCGGCCACCGCCGACCGCCTGAGCGCACTGGGCATCGCCGAGGGCGGCAAGGTCGCGCATCTGAGTTTCAACGATATCGCGTTCTTCGAGCTGTTGTTCGCCTGCTCCCGTCTGGGCGCGGTTCTGGTGCCGGTCAATTTCCGCCTGGTTGCCGACGAGATCGTCTATCAGCTCGCCAACTCGGAGGCCAAGGTCGTTGTCTACTCCGCGGATTTCCGCGACACGATCGAGGCCGTGAAGGGGCGCGCGGATGCCGTTCGCCACTGGGTGGAAAGCGGCCCGCATGGATTGGCGCCCGATGCCGCGCCGCTCCCCCGGCGGGGGATCGAACGGCGGGCGCCGGACGCCTGTTTGCTGATGATCCACACCTCGGGCACGACCGGGCGCCCCAAGGCCGCGATGCTGTCGGAGCGCAACCTTCTGGCGACGGCGCAAAACCAGATCGCGGACTTTCCATTGACGCGGGACGACATCACCCTGACCTGCGCACCGGTCTTCCATGCCGGCGGATCGCTGATCTGCACCTTGCCGCTGTTGCTGATCGGCGGCACCGTCATCCTGCAGAAGCATTTCGATCCGGCCGAGGTCGCCCGCCATCTCGTCGAGGACGGGGTGACCTGCATGTTTGCAGCACCCGCGATGTGGCAGGCGCTGATCGGCCAGCTGGAGGAGCGGGGCGCCACTGCGCCTGCCCTGCGGCTTTGCCTGTCGGGCGGCGCGGCGGAGACGGAACGGTCGATGCGGCTGTTTCGGAAAATGTTCGGCGTTGCCCTGATGCAGGGGTACGGCCTGTCGGAATGTTCCTCCACGTCGACCGTGCTGCGCGCCGAGGATGCCGAGGCGCGTCTTGGATCGGTCGGCAAGCCGATGATGACCAACCGGCTGCGCATCGTGCACCCGGACGGCCGCGACATCGCGCCGGGCGAAGTCGGCGAGATCATCCAGAGCGACGACACCGTCATGCTGGGCTACTACAAGGACGAGGCCGCCACGCGGCAGACCATTCGCAACGGCTGGCTCCACACCGGAGATCTCGCGACGGTCGACGAGGACGGGTTCGTCTATATCAAGGGCCGGCTGAAGGAGATGATCATTTCCGGCGGCGAGAACATCTATCCCGCCGAGATCGAGCAGCTCTTGAACACCCACCCGGCGATCGCCGAAAGCGCGGTTGTCGGCCTTCCCGACGAACGGTGGGGCGAAACGCCGATGGCCTTCGTCGTACCCAGGCCGGGCGAGGAGCTCGATCCCGCGCAGGTCATCGGCTTTTGCAAGGCGCATCTTGCCTCCTACAAGAAGCCCTCGCGGGTTGTCGTCGTCGACGCGCTGCCGCGCAATCCCTCCGGCAAGGTCAAGAAGTTCGAGCTCCGCGACCGGGTCGCGCCGCAGGCCTGACGAAAACGCGCCCGGCAAGGGCGCGTTTTGCAGAGCGTGGCGGGCCGCCGGCCCGCCACTTTCAGATGGCGGTCCCGCCGCTGTCAGGTGTCGTCGCCGAAATCCACTTTGATCCGGCTGCGCAGGTCTTTCTTCGAGATCTTGCCGGTGGCCGTCATCGGCAGGCTGTCCATGGTGATCACGGCATCGGGCATTTGCCATTTGGCCAGATGCCGTGCCATCTGCGCCAGGAGGTCGGCCTCGTCGATGCCCTTTTCCTTGTCGGCGGGCACGACGGCCAGAACCGGGCGCTCGTCCCATTTGGGATGCGGCACGGCAATCGCCGCCGCCTGGGCGACAGACGGGTGGGCCGTTGCCAGATTTTCCAGATCGAGCGAGGAAATCCATTCGCCGCCGGATTTGATCAGGTCCTTGGTCCGGTCGACGATCTGCAGGCGGCCGGCGCTGTCGATGCGCGCGACGTCGCCGGTGCGGAACCAGCCCTCGGCGTCGAAGGCCGCCTTCGAGGCGTCCGGCGCATTGAAATATCCGTTGACCACGGCCGGCCCCCGCACCAGCAATTCGCCCTGGGCCGTCCCGTCATGCGGCTGCGGCGTGCCGTCTTCGCCGATGATTTTCATCTCCAGGCCGAACAGGCGCTTGCCCTGGGGAATGGCATTGGCGACGCGGTCCTCCCGGCTTGCCCCGGCAATCGGACGGGTGCAGGTGCCGATCGGGCTCATTTCCGTCATGCCCCAGCCATGGATCGTGCGGATGTCGAAGTCTTCCAGCGCGGAAATCATCGCCGGCGGCACGGCGGAGCCGCCGATCAGCAGCATCTCCAGGGCCTTCGGCTTGCGACCGCGCTGCCTGATTTCCTCGATCAACCCGGCCCAGACGGTGGGAACGCCCCATGCCCCGGTCGTGCCGGTCGTCTCCATCAGGTCGAAGAGGCTTTTTCCGTCGAGATGCGGGCCGGGAAACACCAGGTCGGTGCCCGACAGCGGGCAGGCATAGGGCAGGCCCCAGGCGTTGACGTGAAACAGCGGCACGACGGGCAAGATGCGCTTTGCGCTGCCGAACGCCTGCGGAATCCCCAAAATGGCGGACATCGCGTGCAGCACCGTGGAGCGGTGGGAGTAGAGCGCGCCTTTCGGGTCGCCAGTAGTTCCTGACGTGTAGCACAGGCCAGCGGCCGCCGTTTCCGGCAAGTCCGGCCAGTCGATGCTGTCGGGATGTCCTTCGATCAGGCTTTCATAGGCCAGCACGTCCTCTGCACAGGTCTCCGGCCGGTGCGCCTCGTCGGACAGGAAGACCCGCTGCATCCGGGGCGGGAGGTGCTCAGCCAGCCCGTCGACCAGAGGCGCGAACGTCAGGTCGAAAAACAGCGCCCGGTCCTCGGCATGGTTGACGATCCAGGCGATCTGCTCCGGGAACAGGCGCGGGTTGATCGTGTGGCAGACCGCGCCGATGCCGGCGATGGCATAATAGAGCTCGAAGTGGCGGTAGCCGTTCCAGGCGAGGGTGGCGACGCGGTCGCCGGGGCCAATGCCCATGGCCCGCAAGGCATGGGCAAGTCGGGCGATGCGCTTCGATGCATCAAGCAGGCTGTAATCGTGCAGGCCGCCTTCGACGGTTGCGGAAAGGATCCGCGCGCCGCCGTGGACGTCCGCCGCATAGTCCATGATCGCCGGGATCGACAATGCGCCTTGCATCATCTGCCCGTCCAGCGGCGGCGTCTCTTGCAACATCGTCATGGTCTGGTTTCCTTTTCGTGTCTGGAAGGGAAGGGCAGGCCCGCGCCGTCAGCCGTCGAACAGCGTCAGGGGAAACAGGACGAGATCGGGAAAGGCAATCAGGAGACCGAGAACGACCAGGTCCATGAGCAGGAACCAGCCGATGCCCCGAAAGATCTGGCTGGTCGTGACGAGGTTGCCGACGACGCTTTTGATGACGAAAACGTTCATTCCGACCGGCGGCGTGACCATCCCGATTTCGAGAAGCTTGGTCAGGATGATGCCGAACCAGATCAGGTCGAAATTGGCTTCCCCGATGATCGGAAGCACAAGGGGAAGCGTGAGCAGCATGGCCCCGACGGGTTCCAGGAACAGGCCGAGAAAGAGGTACAGAACGACCAGCCCCAGCATGATGACCAGCGGGTCGGAGGTCGTCGAGATGACCAGGTCGCTGAGGTAGTCGCCGGCGCCGGAAAACACCAGGAAGCGGGTCAGCACGGTGGCGCCGACGCCGATGATGATCATCGTCGAGGTGGTGAGCACTGTGTCCGAGATCGCCCGCACGAAAACCTGCGGCGACAGGGTTCCCTTGGCAAGGGCCACCGCCGCTGCCAGAAACGCGCCGACGGCGCCGGCTTCGGTTGCGGTGAAGGCGCCGCCGAACAGCCCGGTAAACACGCCGAGCATGATCAGAACAATCGGCCAGCTGTCGCGCGTCATGATGATCCGCTGGCGCAGCGGCAGGCGGTCGCCGCCGCGCGGGGCGAGCGCCGGATTGAGCGCGACGCGGATCCAGATCACCACGATATAGCCAAGCGCTGTCAGCAGGCCGGCGGTGATGCCCGCGATGAACAGGCTGGTGACGGGAACCTGCGCGATCACGGCGAAGATCAGCATGATCACGGAGGGCGGGATCAGCGCGCCGATCGTGCCGGCGACCGCGACGGTTCCCGTGGCGAGTTCCGGATCGTAGCCGGCCTTGGTCATTTCGGGCACGGCGATGCGCCCCATCGTCGCCGAGCAGGCGATGGAGGATCCGGAGACCGCCGCGAAGCCGGCGGAGCCGAGCACGGAGGCGATGGCGAGGCCGCCGGGCAGGCCCTGCAGCCAGACCCGTGCCGCCCGGAACAGGCCCTCGGTCAGCTTGGCGTGATGGCACAGAAACCCGAGCAGCAGGAACATCGGAACCGCGCTCAGCACCCAGCTTGCCGCGAAGTTGAAGGGCAGCAGGCCGAGGCTGCTCCAGGCCACGTTCCAGCCCGCCAGGAGATGGAGGCCGCCGAAGGATACGCCGATCATCACAAGCCCGATCGGCAGGCGCAGGGCGATCAGCACGAAGAGGAGCGCAAGTCCGCCGAGGCCGATTTGAATGTCGGTCATCTCAAATGCCTCTCGCATCGCGCGCCGCCGCGGAGCGGGGCAGACAGCCTGCCAGGAACTGCAGGAAGCGCAGCGCCACCAGCAGCGTCATCAGGCCGGCTCCCAGCGGAAGCGCGAAATGGGCCGGCCAGGTGTCGATCGACGTGGTGCCCTGAACCTGCGAGGCGCCGATCCGCATCTGGTTCAGCGCTTCCTCGAAACCGCGCACGGTGAGGGCGCCGGTGACGAGGCCGGTGAACAGGAGGCCCCATCCGCCGATCTGCCGCGACAGGCGCCGCGGCAGCAGGTCGGTGACCAGCTCCATCTGGATATGCGCGCGCTGCAGCTCGGCGAAGGCCAGCGGCACGAAGGCCACGATCACCATGTAGTAGTAGCTGACGATGGTCAGCGTCCCGGGCAGACCCGTTCCGGTCAGATACCTGAGGGCGACATCGGCCGTGACCTGAAGCATCATCGCGACGATCGACAGGCCCGCGGCGATGGAGACCGCCTTGATCACCCGGCCGAGAATCCGCTCCGCCCGCTCCCAGAAACCGGGCGTTTCCGCAGGCGTCCGCGCCCCAGGACCTGGCTCTTTGCGCATGTGTCGTCCTCCTGTGTCGGGTCGCGTCACGGCTGGGGTGCCGCGGCCGAAATGCAGCGATAGGCGGCATCGATGAGCGTCTGCCCGCGCGGGTTCAGCAGGAAGCCGGGTCCCATCTGCGTCATGGTGTAGGCCATGGAGAGATCCGCCGCGGGATCGCGAAATCCGAAGGACCCGCCAGCGCCGACATGTCCGAAGGCCTGCGGGGGAATGAGGAAACTGTCGCCGCGCGGCGTGCGTCCCTGTCCGCCGCGGTTGTCCATCCGCAGCATGAAGCCCGGTCCGAACCGCGTCGGCTGCAGGAGCATCCCGTCCCGGTGCGTGGCGGATGTGGCCTGCGCGAAGCTTGCGACCGTTTCAACGTCGAGGCCCAGAAGGCCGTCCGGCCGCATCGCCTCGAAGAGTGCGGCAAGGTTGCGGGCATTGGTGACGCCCGAGGCCGCGCCGATCTCGGCCCTGCGGCCGGCCCGTGTGTTGACCCCTTTCGCCATCCAGTCGCCGTGATTGAAGAAGAACCGGCTCTGGGGCGATCCGGGATCGCGCAACGCCTCGCCGAAGGGCGTCGAGCCGCCGCCTTTTTGCGGGACGAAGTGGCGGATCGGCGCGACCCGCTCCTCAAGCGCGTCGGGCAGGCCGATCCAGAAATCGAGCCCGAGCGGCTGCGCGATCTCTTCCGCGAAGAACCGCCCGAGGCTGCGTCCGTCGACGCGTCGCAGCACCTCTGCAAGGACAAATCCGCCCGTTACCGGGTGGTAGGCTGTCGTGCGTCCCGGCGCGAAGACCGGCGTCGCGGCCGCCAGCCGTTCGGCCATATAGGCGTGATCGCACAGGCAGTCCGTCTTCAGCGGCTCGCAGAGAACCGGGATGCCGGCGCTGTGGTCGAGCACCATGCGCAGCGTGATCTGCTCCTTGCCCTGCGCAGCGAACGCCGGCCAGACCGCGCCAACCGGCGCATCCAGATCGACCTGCCCGCGTTGGCTAAGCAGGTGCATGCACAGTGCCGTCGCCGGCTTGGTGGCGGAAAAGATCACGCAAATGGTGTCGTCGCTCCAGAAGCGGGGAGCCGCATCCGCGTCCTCGGGCGAGGCAATGCGTCCGCCGGACAGGCTGACGACCTCGCGGCCGCGATGCTGCGCATGAACCGCGGCCCCGGCTTCCGCCCGCTCGGTGAAATTCGCGCAAAAGGCCTCCGCGACGGCTTCGAACCCCGGCGCGACCCGGCCCGACACCGAGACGGGCCCGTCCTGTGTTTCAAGCGTGTGCGTCCAGGGCGCGGCGTCTTTCGCCATCGCGTGTCCTCCTCCCGTTTGGCTCCGGCCGACCTGTCTGGCGCTGCGGCCTGATTTGCCGAAAAGCGTGATCAGGCTGTTGCAATGCGTGTTTGTTATCGTTAAGTCGTTTGCTTGAGCCAATTGACTTCATCGCATACCCAATGTGGGCTGCCCCGTCAATCGGGAAGGCAAGGAGAGTTCAATGACAGGTCCGGATCTGACCCAGGTGCCCCGGTTGGATGCCGCGCTGCTGCGCGATGGCATCCGGCAGGGCAACATCCCAACCTTGCTGTGCGTGCTGTACCAGATGACGGGCGAAGATCGCTGGCTGCAGCCGCCCTACACGCCCGGCCGGGCCCGCGGTCTCGATGACAATGACGACGGCGGCCTTCCCGAGGATGTTCAGCAGGAAATCCGCGACGCTGCGGAAAAGGCGATCTTCGACTGGATCGACGGGGCGCCGCTTGCCGTTCCACACCCGTCGAACGCGACATTGGCGCGGATGCTCTCGGTCTCGATGAACGAGCCGGTTCCCGAAAGCTACGGCGAGGTGATCGCCTCCGATCTGGGGCTCGCGGCACATAGCAAGACGCCGGAAATCCCCTGGCCGTCGGGCCTGCGGGTTCTCGTCGTCGGCGCGGGCGTCTCCGGCATCTGCGTCGGCGCCAACCTGAAACGGCTGGGCGTCGATTTCGAGATCATCGAGAAGAACGAGGAGTTCGGCGGCACCTGGTGGGAAAACCGCTACCCCGGCGCCGGCGTCGATACGCCCAACCACATCTATTCCTTTTCCTTCGCCCCGAACGACTGGTCGCGGTATTTCGCGCTGCAGGGTGAGCTGCTGAGCTATTTCCGCAGCGTCGCCGACCGCGTCGGCCTGCGGGAAAAAACCCGTTTCTCGACCCGGGTCGAGGAAGCGCGCTGGGACGGCGACAGCCGGAATTGGGTGCTGCGGCTGCGCGATGCGCAGGGCACGCTGACCACCGAACGCTGCGACATCCTGATGAGTGCGGTCGGCGTCCTCAACACGCCGCAGGTTCCCGACATTCCCGGCGCGGACACCTTCCCCGGTATCAGCACCCATACAGCGCAATGGCCGGAGGATCTGGACGTGACGGGCAAACATGTCGCCCTGGTCGGCAATGGTGCCTCGGGCATGCAGGTCGCTCCCGCCATCGCCGACAAGGTCGCCTCGCTGACCATCTTCGCCCGCTCCAAGCAATGGGCGGCGCCATTTCCGCAGTTTCAGAAAAAGGTGCCCGATGCCGTGCGGCACCTGCTGATGGGCGTTCCGCTGTACCAGCAGTGGTACCGGATCCGGCAGTTCTGGACCTTCAACGACCGCATTCACGAATCCCTGCAGAAGGATCCGAACTGGCCCGAGCCGGACAAGGCCCTCAACGCGACAAACGACCGGCATCGCCGGATTTTCACGAAATACGTCAAGTCCGAGCTCGGCGACCGCCAGGACCTGCTCCCGAATGTGTTGCCGGAGTTTCCGCCCTACGGAAAGCGCATCCTGCTCGACAACGGCTGGTACAGGACCATCACCAGGCCGAATGTGGAGCTGGTCCCCGACCGTCTGTCACGGATCGACGGGCGGCGGCTGACGGCGGCGAACGGCAAGAGCTACGAGGCCGACGTGCTGATCTATGCGACGGGCTTCAAGGCGGCGGAAATGCAGTCGTCCTACGACATCGTCGGGTGCAACGGCCAGCGTCTGGCCGATGTCTGGGAAACCGACAATCCGCGCGCCTACATCGGGTCGACCGTTCCCGGTTTCCCGAACTTCTTCACCATTCTCGGGCCGAACGTCGGGCTGGGGCACGGCGGCAGCATGATCAAGGCGATCGAGCTGCAGACCTCCTACATCCTCAGCGTCATCACCCGCATGGCCGAGAAGGGCATGTCCACCGTCGAGGTGCGCCCCGAAGTCTACGAGGACTACAATCGCCGGATCGACGAGGCGCATGATCGCATGGTCTGGACCCATCAGGGGACGGAAAACTGGTATCGCAACCGGCTTGGCCGGGTCGTGGCGATTTCCCCCTGGCGCAACGACTATTTCTGGCTCCTGACACGCGACGCGGATCCGCAGGATTATGTCTTTGGAAGCTGAGAGGTGGGGGATGTCCCCCGCTTCCGCAACGAAAGCGCGAGGAAATATGGCTGTTCCACACATGCCGCTTTGACCTTTGCCCCGATGGTGCAGTATCGACAACCGGAATGACAAAGGAAACGAGCATGGTGAACCGGAGCGACGAAGACGACACCCGTCAGCGGATCAAGATCGCGGCCATTCAGCTGTTTTCCCGGCACGGCATCGAGGGCGTGTCGGTCCGCGCCATTTTGAACCAGGCGTCCGTCAAGAATTCCGCCGGAATCCACTATTACTTCCGCACCAAGGACGACCTGATCCGCGAGCTGGTTCGCGACGCCCTGATGCGCACGCGCCGGGCGCGAAACGCCGCGCTGGACGCGCTCGAGGCCTCCGGTGCCCCGATCGGCGTGCGCGACATCGTCGAACTGATCGTCAAGGTCGAGACGGTGGGAACGGGCGATCCGGAACAGCGCAGCGACCTGCCGATAGGCTTCGGCCACATGCGGTTCATTTCGGTGATGCAGCTGAACCACCGCGCCATTTTCTCCGCTGCGGTCGAGGCGGAGGGCGATGACAGCTTTCAGCGCTGCATCGACCATATCGCCGCGGCGCTGCCGGATGTCCCGCGCGCGGCCCTGAACCGGAAGCTGGTGTTTTTCTACCAGTTCGCGCAGGCCAGCCTGTCGGCGCGCGAGGCGGCCTTTGTCCTGAACGAGGATGGCGGCCGCCTGTGGGGAGATCCGACCGCGCTGGACAGCCTGATCGACAGCCTCACGGCCAGCATCGTCGGCGCCCCGCCGCGCTGAGGCGAAAGAGCGCGACTGCACAGAAAGGGCACGCGCCGCTCCCGGGGGAGCGGCGCTCTGCGGTCGGGTCGCGGCCTTGTCTATTTTGCCAGTTCCAAGATCTCCATCACATCCGCAGGCCCGCTGATCGGCCGCGGATTGGTCTTCCCCCAGATGTCGTCCATCGTGTACTCGGCAATCTTCGCCATCTTGTCCGCATGCACGCCGACGGCGGCCAGCGAGCGCGGCATTCCCAGATCCGAGATGAAACGGTCCACCAGTTCGGCGGCCGGCACGTCGGGCTTGCCGAATGCGGCGCGGATCGGCGCCTGGCGCGCGGCGTTCACCGGCTCGTTCCATTGCAGGACGAAAGGCGACATCACGCAGGAGGTGTGACCGTGGGGCACGTCGCACAGCCCGCCCAGCACATGGCCGATCGAGTGGCTTGCGCCCATCGGGACGCCGGCAATGATCGGCAGCATGGACTGCCAGACGCCGATCTGGCACTTCAGCCGCGCCTCGAGATCGCCGGGGTCGGCCTTGACCCGCGGCAGGCCCGCGATCAGCAGATCGAGGGCGCTTTTCGCCAGACCGTCGCAGAAGTCGTTGGACTGGAAGGATTGCAGGGTTTCGATTGCGTGGTCCAGCGCCCGCACGCCGGTCGACAGCCAGAGCCATTCGGGCGTGTGAACGGTCAGTGCCGGGTCGAGGATCACCGCGACCGGCGCCATCATCCGCTCCAGATAGGCTTGCTTGTGCTTGCTGAGCGAGTCGGTCGCGCCCGAAAGCGGATTGAAATCGCCGCCCGACAGGGTCGTGGGAATGCAGATCGTGCGAATGTCCTGGGGGGCGAAGGCCGGCACGACCATGGCACCGGCGTCGTCCACCGTGATGTGGTAGGGGGCCATGCCCTGTGCCGTGCGCACGTCGTGTTTCAGCATCACTGGCACGATCTTGGCGCAATCGGTGACGGATCCGCCGCCGATGGAGACGATCAGGTCGGCGTTTGCCTCCCGGGCCACGGCGGTCGCCGCGATCACGTCGTCGCGCGGCACATGCGGCTCCACGCCGGTGAATGTCGCGGCATGACGGGCGCCGAGGGCGGCCTCGATCTTCGCGATCTCGTCGGTGTGGTCGGCAAGCGACTTGCTGGCGATCAGGACGACGCGCCTGGCACCGAGCATCTCGACCTCGGCCGCCAGCGCTGTGGCGGCGGGTTCTCCGAAGCGAATGCGCTCGGTTGATGTCATCACCACCATGCCGGCTGCTGGATGTGTCATTGTTTCCTCCCCAGAAAATGACCAAACGGAATTGTGTCCCGCCTCATGGCAGGTGCGGGCGCGCGCCTGACGACCCGGAGGTCAGACAGGCGTGCGAAACCTCTCGCCCTTGATGGAAATGCCTGCGGCGTTGCGGTCGCAGGTGTCTGGCGTCACGCCCTCGCTGCGCAGCTGGTGTTTCAGCACCTTCGCGGTCGGCGTCTTGGGAAGGCTGTCCATGATGCGCACGTAGCGGGGCACCATGAAGTAGGCCATGCGCTCCTGCAGGAACGCGATGAGTTCGGCCGGGTCGATCGTGCGACCGGCGACCGGCGAGACGCAGATCATCACCTCGTCCTCGCTGTGTTCGCTGTCGACGGCCACGGCGGCTGCCTCGAACACGTCGGGGTGAGCCAGAACCTCGGATTCCACCTCGAAGGAGGAAATGTTCTCGCCCCTGCGCCGGATGGCATCCTTCACCCGGTCGGCGAAGAAGAAGTTGCCGTCCGTGTCCTGCACGAAGGCGTCACCGGTGTGGAACCAGCCGTTGCGCCAGGCCTTGGCCGTCGCCTCCGGCATCTTGTAGTAGCCGCTGTTCATTGCCCAGGGCCGGTCGGTGCGGACGATCATTTCCCCCATGGTGCCGACCGGGACCTCGCAGTCGTTCTCGTCGACAAGCCTGACCTCCACCCCCGGCCTCGGCTTTCCGCAGGTGCCCCGGACCTTCGGGTTGGGGTCGGACACGATCGGGCTCGACACCTCGGTCATGTTGAAGATCGTGTAGACATCGAGGCCGAAGCGGGTGGCGAAGCTTTCCGCATTCGACGCCAGCGGCACCATCAGCACCAGCCGCAAGGGGTTGTCCGCATCGTCGGGCTTCGGCGGCTGCTTTTCCAGAAAGCTCGCCATCACGCCCAGCAGGAAGGCGACCGTGCTCCCGGTGCGGCGCACCTGGTCCCAGTAGGTCGCGGTCTCGAAGCGTTCCACAACCGCGATCGAGCCCCCGCGCGCCAGCATGCAGAACATCGGGCCGGAGCCGCCGATATGAAACATCGGCGCATTGATCAGATAGCGGTCGTTTGCGGTGACGAAGGGCCAGGATTCCGGACCCGCGTTCGAGAAGAGGTGCAGATAGGACATCAGCACCCCCTTCGACGGCCCGGTCGTGCCGGAGGTGAAGATGATGGTCATCGGGTCCCAGGGCTCGATGCTGCGCTGGAGCGGGGCCAGCGAGCCGCTCTCGGGCAGCAGCACCTCCTGATAAAGGGTCGCGGGAAGCGGCGCCGCGATCTCCGCCCCGGCCGTGCCGGTGACGATCAGCCGCTCCAGCCGCCCGAGGTCGACGCCCTCCATCCGCTCGACCAGGGCGGCTTCGACGATGGCGAGCGTGGCGTCGGAGATGTCGATGACATGTTCCAGAAGCCGGCCCTTGTAGGCGGTGTTGATGGGAACGTAGATCGCCCCGAGATAGTTGAGCGCGAAGAAGATCCGGATCTGCTCCCGGCAGTTCGGCATCCAGACGAGAACGTGATCGCCCTGCCGCACGCCCTGGGTCTGGAGGCCGATGGCCGTCTGCAGAACCAGGGTGCGAAACGTCGCGTAGCTCCATTCCTCGCCGGTGTCGTCGAATTTGGCAAAGACCGCGTCGGGACGTTCCCGTGCCTGCCGGTCGATCAGGTAGCGGGTGACCACGTCCTGACGCGCGGGGATCCGCGGATCGGTGGTTTCCCTGGACACAACGCTGTCTTCTACCTCGTACATGTTTTCCTCCCGCGCGGACCCGATGTGCTGGCTTGATGTTGCTTGTTCTTGAGCTTTTTCCGAATTCCTCCCCGAAAAAGCGGACGCCAGCGCCTGTTGGTCGAGCATGGCGCGAACCCGAGATCTAAGTCAATAGTTTTGAGCAATTGACTTAGTTGGCTGAAATATCCCTTTGACAGGGGATTGTCCGGAGGCGTCCGAGGGCATGCCAGAGCCGGGGGGTGGCACCTATGTCTCGTCCCGATCGTGTCGGGCGACCGGGCGAGGGCCGCGCCGGAGGCGCGCATCGGCTGCACCTCCATGCGCCTTCCCCGATGCCCGTCGAAGACGCGGGGAAACGGTGCGCGGGCATTGTTTCTCAGCGTGTCCTTGCAAAAATCGCCACCTGAAATATACTACCAGTCTAACACCACCGAGACTGGAGGTCCGCCTGTGTCCCTGTCCGCGTCTCTTTCCGGGGTTGGTCCTGCCGTTGCGCCCCTGCCGTGTGCAGACGATGTTCTGGCGGCCGGGCGAGCGCTTCAGGACGTGTTGCGGACGCGGGCGGATGCGGGTGACGAAACCTGTCGCCTGAGCGCGGAGACCGTGGCGTCCTTTCGCGAGAACGGGTTCTTCCGGGTGCTGCAGCCGCGGGGCTTCGGCGGTCTCGAACGTCCGGCGATCACCCTCTTTCGCTTGCAGGCGGTTCTTGCCGAGGCGGATATGTCGGCCGGCTGGGTGCTGGCCAACATGGGGGTTGTTTCCTTTCATCTGGCGCTGTTTTCCCCTCAGGCGCAGGCGGATGTGTGGGGGGCGGATGCCGACGCCATCCTGTCGTCGAGCAACATGCCGGGCGGCCGCCTGCGGCCGGAGCCGGGCGGCGGCTATCGGCTGTCGGGGCGCTGGCGCTTCTCCAGCGGCGTCGACCACGCCGACTGGCTGATGCTTGGCGCCTTGCGGGAGGGGGATGGCGCGCCTCAGGCCGGCGCCTGCGTCGTGCCGCGCACCGATGTGCAGATTGTGGCCGACTGGGACGTCGCCGGCCTGCGCGGAACCGGCAGCCATGCGGTGGAGGTCGCGGAGGCCTATGTCCCCGCACACCGTTTTCTGGCGCATGAAGACCGCTTCCACGGCCGCACGCCGGGAACGCAGGTCAACACCGGACGGCTCTATCGCCTGCCGCTGCCGCAACTGCTGTTCCGCTCGATCTCGACCGCATCGCTCGGCGGGCTGCGCGGCATGCTGTCGGCGTATCTCGCGGCAAACGCCGGGCGCACCTCGATGATGGCGCAGCGCATCGCCGAGGACCCGCATGTGCAGGATCTCTGCGCGACGGTCGATGCCGACATCGCGGCGATGTGGCGCGTGCTCGAGGGCGATCTGGCCGAGATGACCGAGGCCGCCGAGCGCGGCGAGGCGGTGGCCGTGTCGCGGCGGCGCGTGTTTCGCCTGAACGCGACCCGCGTCGCGGACCGCTGCTTCCAGCACGCGGCCGACCTTCTGCGCGCCGCCGGGGCGTCCGCGCTCTATCGCGGATCGCCGTTGCTTCGATTTTTCAACGACATGCTCGCGGCCCGCCAGCATGCGGCCAACCAGTACGAACTTCACGCCCGAAACGACGGCGCTGCGCTTTTCGGGCAAGGCCAGGAGGACATGCTGCTGTGAGCAAGCCGGTTGCACGCGCTGTAGACGCTGCCGCGGAACGGCCCGCGCCGTTGCCGTTTTCCATCGCCTTCGATCCGCGCGACGAGGAGGAACTGCTCGGTCTGTGGCGCGATATCCTTCGCTCCAACCGCTGGAGCGACGGCGCGCACACGCGGGCCTTCGAGGCGGCCTGGGCGGACGAAACCGGGCTCAAGGCGGTTGCCTTCAACAATTGGGCCGGCGGCGCGCTGGCGGCCCTCGATTTCGTCGGGGTGAGCGGCGAGACGGTGCTGTCGCCCTCCAACACCTTTCTGGCGACGCCGCGCTCGGCGCAATGGTCCGGCGCGTCCGTTGTCTTCTACGACTGCAACCGGGAGGATCTTTGCGGGTCTTTCGCCGACTTCGTGGAGGCGGCCGAGCGCCATCGGCCCAAGGCGGCCTGGATCGTTCATGTCGGCGGGCATATCGCCTTCGACATCGAGAAGATCGCGGCCTATTGCCGGGACAAGGGCATCTGGCTGATCGAGGATTGCGCCCATGCCCATGGCGCCCGCTGGAACGGGCGCGCCGCCGGCAGTTTCGGCGATGCCGGCATCTATTCCTTCTATCCCACCAAGACGATCTCCACGGGCGAAGGCGGCATGCTGGTCACCGCGAACCCGGAGCTTGCCCGCCACGCCCGCTCGTTCCGCGACTACGGTCGCGGGTCCGGCTACCGGATCGACGGGATGAACCACCGGATCGACGAATTCACCGCCGCCATGGGCGTGGTGCAGACCCGGCGACTGAAGGACATCGTGTCCTGGAAGCGCGCCTATGCGCGCGACACTCTCGATCCCGCCTACCCCAACCGCCTGCGCCTGCCCGATGGCATGGAGAGCGGCTTCTACAAATACATCGTGTTCGATCCGATCGAGGGCGGGGCCGGCAAGGTCTACGAGTTGCCCTGCCACCGCATCATGAAGCACCCGGTGGACCTGCCGAACACCGATTGGGTGGCCGCCAACCATTGGTGCGTGCCGATCCATTATCCGCGTGCATCGTCTTAATCTGGCCTTATAATGGTCCTTAAAAGGTATTGTCTTGTCGGATATTGTATGATCAACTGATTTTGCCCGGCCAGGGGCGCCCTGGCGGTAGGTGACCAGGGAGCTTGCATGACCGATCACACTCCGCGCGCCGAGAGTTCCGCCATCGACGGATCGCCCGTCTGGCTCTGGCTCGACCCCACCACCCGCTGCAATCTCGCCTGCCGGCTGTGCTACACCAAGCTCAGCCACGGCAAGGACGACATGACGCCGAAAGACCTCCGGCGCATGCTCTGCGACCTGCGCGACAGCGCCTCGGTCGATGTGCAGACCATCCATCTCAACTGGCGCGGCGAGCCCTTGATGAACCCGCGTTTCGCGGAGCTGCTCGCAACCGTCGGTGAGGTCATGCCGACCATTCCGCTTCAGTGGCACACCAACGGCACGATGCTGACCGAGAAGCGGGTCGAGGAGATCGTCTCGGTCGATTTCGACCACAAGATCTTCGTCTCGCTCGATGGCGGCAATCGCCTGTCGCACGACCTCAACCGGGGCGAGGGCAACTTCGAGAAGTCCCTGCGCGGGCTGGAAATCCTGCTCGACCGCGCCAGGGATCGGCCGGGCTTGCGCGTCGGCGTCTACCAGATCGATCTGGACGAGCCGATCGAGGACTATGATCCGCGCTTCCTCAAGCTGCTGGAACGCGTCGACCAGTACGAGAAGGTCAAGCCGCTTTTGCCCGGGGGCGCGGAACAGGCCATCGACAAGATCGAGAGCCTGGAAAGCGACGGCACGCTCGACCGCATGCTGTCGGAGGAGGTGCTGCCGCATCTTCCCGTTCCGCAACTGCCCTGCTTCTGGGCGGGCCACGTCTTTTGCGTCGCGCCCAATGGCGACGTCTCGATCTGCGTGATCAGCCACGGCCAGGCCGGGATCGTCGGCAATCTCCTGCGCGACGGCGTCGACCGGGTCCTTGCCGGCGCGCTCGCCTTCCGCTGCCGGCTTGCCGACCACGGGCGCGCCGCCGTGTCCCATTGCAAGGACTGCCGCAAGCCGGCGGGCCGCATCTTCCCGCAGCACATCCAGAACAAACGCGCGGCCGCAGCCTGAGGCGGCGCACAAGGAGCATGACGACATGAAGCCTGCCTGGGCAATCGGACTGATGACCGGAACCGTTCTCGACGGATACATCGACATCGCCATGATCAAGACCGACGGCGAGACGATCGATGCCTTCGGGCCGTGGGAGCTCGCGCCCTATCCGGTCGACATCCGCGAGCTTCTGGGACGCACCTTCCAGGCGGCGCTCGCGTGGCAGTTCAAGGGGCCGGAACCGGAGATCTTCCGCGAGGCGGAGCAGGCTCTCACCGAGGCGCAATCGCTTGCGGTCAAGGGCTTTCTCGAGAGGCATGGCTATGCGGCTTCCGATATCTCCGCCGTCGGCTTCCACGGCCAGACGGTCCTGCATCAGGCGCCCGAGGGCGGGCGGCGCGGGTACACGCGCCAGCTCGGCGACGGGGCGATGATGGCGGACATCGTCGGCACCGATGTCGTCTACGACTTTCGCTCCGCCGACATGGAAGCCGGCGGACACGGCGCGCCGCTGTCGGCGATCTATCACAAGGCGGCGCTGAGGAAGATCAACGCCGGCAGCGATACGGCAGTGCTCAATCTCGGCGGCGTCGCCAATCTCACCTGGTGCGACGGCGATCACATGGTCGCCTTCGACACCGGTCCGGCGAACGCGCCGGTGAACGACTGGATCTTCGCGCACAGTGGCGGCGACATGGACGAGAACGGCGCGATTGCCGCGCGCGGCACCGTCGACGAGGCGAAGCTTCGCACGCTGCTCGAGCACCCCTTCCTCGCCGCGCCCTATCCCAAGTCGCTCGACCGCTTCGATTTCTCCGCCTCCATGGCGGACGGGGAGAGCCTGGAGGACGGGGCGGCGCTCCTCACTGCCTTCACCGCCGGATCGGTCGGAAAGGCGCTCGACCTGCTGCCGTCCCGCCCGCGCCGCATCGTCGTATGCGGCGGCGGACGCAAGAACCCGGTGATGATGCGCGAGATCGCGAAACGCACCGGCGCGGAGGGGGTGCCGGCCGAAAGCGTCGGCTTCCGCGGCGATGCGGTGGAGGCGGAGTGTTTCGCCTTTCTGGCAGTGCGCTCCAAGCGCGGCCTGCCGCTCAGCTTTCCGCTCACCACGGGCGTCAAGGAGCCGCTCGGCGGCGGGGTCCTCGCGCAGGCGCGCGCGACGGCCTGACCGTCCGCCCCGACCGGCACGGCAGATGGACACGCAGGATGAGTTCGATCGAGGACTATATGGCAAGCCTTGCAGACCGGTTCCGGCCGGGAAGCGGATCCGGCGGACCGGTGATTGCCCTGATGGAGATGGCCGGCGATCTGCCGGCCATGGACCCGGCGCTCAAGACCGATGAAACGCTGTTTCACGGCTGTCAGTCCCGTGTCTGGCTGGACCTGAGGGCCGACCAAGACACCGGGACGGTTCGCGTCGCCGCTGATTCCGACGCCCGCATCATGCGCGGCCTGCTGTCGATCGCCGTCAGTCTCTATGACGGGCGAAGTTTTGGCGAGGTCGCCGCGACCCCGCCGGACCGGCTGCGCGAGGCGGGGCTGATCGAGCTGTTGGCACCGAGCCGCGCCAACGGCTTTCACCGTCTCCTGAAGCACATACACGGCTATGGCGCGGCGCTGGCCGCGGAACGGGCGGAGCTGTCATGAGCGCACATGCCCTGGAGATCGAGGAACACGCCTACTACCAGCGCCAGATGGTGCTGCCCGAATGGGGGGAGGCGGGCCAGCTTCGCCTCAAGGCGGCGCGCGTGCTCGTCGTTGGCGCCGGCGGCCTCGGCGCGCCGGTCCTGCAGTATCTTGGGGCGGCGGGCGTCGGCCTCATCGGCGTGGCGGACGGCGATTTCGTCGAGGTCTCCAACCTGCACCGCCAGGTCATTCACACCATGGACGATCTCGACATGCCGAAGACCGCGAGTGCGGCAGCGCGGCTGCGGCGCGGCAATCCGCACATCGAGGTGGTGGAGCACATGTTTCCCGTCACCGCGGCAAATGCGGCGGATCTTGTCGCCGGCTACGACATCGTCGCCGATTGCACCGACAATTTCGCCACCCGCGATGTCCTGCACGCGGCCTGTTTCGCGCTCGGCCGGACCCTGGTCAGCGGCGCGGCGCAGATGACGGAGGGCACGGTCACCACCTTCGCCGCCTTCCGGGGCGGCGCCAACCCGTGCTTCCGCTGTCTCTACCCCAGCCCGCTCCCGCCGGAGGTGACGCCGACCTGTTCGATGGTGGGTGTGGCCGGTCCGGTGCTTACGGTGATCGGCGGCCTGCAGGCGATGGAGGTGGTGAAGGAGATCCTCGGCGTCGGAGACGGTCTCAGCGGGCGGATCGTCCTCTACGACGGCCTATCCGCCGGCTTCAGCGAAATACAGCTCGCCCGCCGCGCGGGCTGTCCCTGCTGCGGCGGGGCGGCGCCCGCGCCGGGCGAAGGCGCCATGTCTCAGCCGCCGGTTACCGGCGGATAGATTTCAACGACCTGCGAGGGGGACAGCTCATGGTCCGCATCGACATAGCGCCGGTCGACCACATAGCGCAGCGCCTGCGGCATCGCGAAGAGCGGCGCCGCTTCCCGATGGCGTTCGGAGAGAAATGCGGTCAGATCCGCGATGGTGCGTACATGCGCGGGCGGGTCGATTTCTTCCTCGGCACAGCCGGTCTTGGTCTTGAGCCATGTATGGAATTTAACCTTCATCGCAAATCCTCCTGAATTTCGGGAAATTGTACTTTAAAGCCCGACGAAAGAAAACAGTGATATGCAAAATAAATCCCTAAGTAATATAAAAGTACTTGATTTATCCAGGTATATTGCTGGGCCATTCTGTGGCCAGGTCTTTGGAGATCTTGGTGCGGATGTCGTGAAGGTGGAGCGTGCCGACGGCGGCGAGGAGGGGCGCCGGGTCGGCGAGATGGTTGACGGCGAGACGCTGTTCTTCATGGGCGCGAACCGCAACAAGCGCAGCCTGACCCTCGATTTCCGCAATCCCGACGGTCAGGCGCTGTTGCGCCGGCTCGCGGCCAAGGCCGACATCCTGATCGAGAATTTTCGCCCCGGTACGCTGGAGAAGATGGGCTGCGGCTACGATGTTCTGTCGGAGGAAAATCCGGGGCTCATCCTCGTGCGCGTTTCCGGCTTCGGTCAGGACGGGCCGATGGCCTCCCATCCCTGTTTTGATGGCGCCGCCCAGGCGCATAGCGGCATCATGACGCTGACCGGCCCGGCCGGGGGCGCGCCGACCATGGCCGGCGTTTTCGTCGCCGATTATTCCACCGCGCTTTACGCCAGCATCGCGGCGCTCGCCGCCCTGCAGGCGCGGCAGGACACCGGCAAAGGGCAGGTGGTCGAGGCGACGCTGATGGACAGTGCCTTGTCGATGCTGACGACGGCCATCGGCGAATCGAAGCTCTTCGGGACCGAGCAGACGCGGCTCGGTAACCGCGATCGCTATCTCTCGCCCTCGCATTGCTTCAAGAGCCGCGACGACAAATGGGTCTATGTCGTCGCCGGCAATGACCATCATTTCGTGCGCTTCTGCGAGGCGATGGGCATGCCCGAGCTTTCGGGTGACGACCGCTTCTCAACCTTCTTCGCCCGCAACGCCAATGTCGCCGAGCTTGAGGCGATCATCGACGCCTGGGGCCTGAAACATGACGCCGAGGAAATCCTGACCGCGCTGCATGCGGTCGGCGTTCCCTGCGAGCCGGTCGCAAGCATTGCCGATGTCGTGGAAAATCCCCATCTCGCCCATCGCGCACAGATCGTCGAGGTGCCCCATCCAGCCGGCGGCACGGTCCCCGTGCCGGCCTCGGCGATCAAGATGTCGGCGACGCCGCCCGGCGTTCATCGCGGCCCGCCGGCGCTGGGCGCGCATACCCGCGAGGTTCTGGGCGACTGGCTCGGCATCGGTGACGAGGAATTTGCCGCCATCCAGGAAACGGATTGTCTGTGACGCGCAGTGCCTCAGTATAGAGAGACTGAGATCCCCCGCCCAAGCGGGAGGCGCGCCCACTGGAGACCCGCCCTCATGCCGCACTACGCCTTGAAGGCCGCCGTGATGGACGCAGCCCAGCTTGCCGACCGGGCGATTGCGCTGCGGGCGGCCGGACTTCCGGTCGTGCTCGAGCTGCACACCTTCGGCCCGCGCGATCTGGAGGACGCGGCGACCAGGCGCAAATGCCTGGAAAACCTCGACCGGCTGCGCCAGGCCCACGGCCCGCTCGATCTCACCGTGCACGTGCCCTTGCAGAAGGTCGCAAGGGTGACGGAGCAGGACTTCGACGCCGATCAGGTGGAGGATGCCCTGCGGTTTGCCGCCGACGCGGGGGCGGGACGCGTCGTGATCCATCGCTACTGGGGGCTTGTCTACGGCGACGCCCCGCAACGGGCGAACCGGCCCGAGGCAACCGCCGGCTTCAACGCGGAAATCGCGCGGCTGGCCCGTCTGGCGCCGGAGATCCTGCTGCTGGTGGAAAACGTCGGCCATTATTCGCTTTTGCCGCGCGACGGCCTGTCGTTTCTCGCCGGCCCGCTCGATCATTTCTTCCCCTGGGAGATCGCCGCGTTTCGCGCCTTCGTCGCGGCCGAAGGGCTCAGGAATGTCGCGCCCTTCGTCGACACCGCTCATGCGACGCTGTCGTCCAACCTGTTCAACTGGCGCCGGGCGCATCCGGCAGCGGCGAAGGACGATCCCCGGTTTTCCGCCGTGCTTGAGGAGGACCTTGAGCGCTGCGAGCGGCTTCATCCCTTCGATTTCGTCGATGGCGAGATGCCGTGGCTGCATGTCAGCGACAGTCTTTTCTATCCCGACCCCGCCGCATGTCCGCCCGAGATCCCGCTCGATGCGCTGATTACGGAAGGCCTTGAGGTCGGGTCCGGAAACCTCCCCTGGGCGTCGCTTCCGCAGCGTTTGGGGCAAAACGCGACGACGCATCTGGTGCTTGAAGTCGAGCCGGGCGCGGGCGAAAGCCATCGCGACAACCGGGCGCAGGCGCGCTCCCTCGCGTATCTGCGCAGGTGCTTCGAGGCGGACTGATCTGCGGTTCGCCTACAGGCGGCGCACCGCGCCCCAATGCGCCGGGATGGCGAAGGGCAGCTCTCCGGCATCCCCCAGTCCGCGTTCGTCCTGGCAGGTGCAGGCCTCGTCCACCGGCTGCGGCCGGTCGGTCACGTCGAGACATTCGGCGATGAGGTTCATCTGCATGCGTTCGAACGGCGGGGCGAACCGCCCCGTCAGCCAGCCGATGGCATAGCCTGCCGCCAGCGTGCCGCTCACCGTGGTGATATAGCCGACCGTGTCGATCTGCGGGATCTCATGCGCTTCCGGCGGCGGTGCGTGGTTGCCGGCGGCGTCGATCAGCGCCTGTCGCTCCTCCGGCGACATCAGCTCCTGTCGCATGCGCATGTCGTCGACCATGCCCCGGCAGCGCGGGCAGGGATCGTGGGGGCGAAACAGCACGAGCTGGATGATCTGCCCGGTGACGAGGCCGTTCGCCCCTTCGATCAGCCCGCCGCAATCGATGGCTGGCACCAGATAGCGCCGCGCCATGTCGCTGAGCACCAGCCGGCTGGTGTGCTGATCGGTGCAGCCGAGCAGCACGTCCGCCTGCGCGACTTGCTCCACGATGGCGCGTTGCGGCAGCCGTCCGTCGAAGGCGATCACCTCGATATCCGGATCGATGCGGCGCACGTGGTCGCGGGCAAGAGCCGCCTTCAGCGTCGGCGTTTCGATGTGTTCAGGGAAGCTTGCGTGGGTGCGCTCCAGGTTCGACGGACTGATCAGATCAGAATCGACGATGACGATCTTGCCGACGCCGGCGCGCGCCAGCATCGGGATCGCGACCGATCCGGTGCCGCCGGCGCCGATCACGACAGCGGTGGAGCGTCTGAGCTTTTGATAGGCCTCGACGCCGAAGGAACTGGTGAACCGCGCGACCCTCTCGGGCGGCAGGTCGTCCGGCGGCGGCGGCGTGCCATCCTTCCAAAGGCGGGCGCCGGGCTGGCCCTCGAGGAACACGCGGTCGATCTCGCGCCAGCCGTCGGACCTGCGCCAGCGCGCGGCGATTTCCGGCGGCCCCTGCGGCGCGATGCCGATCAGCAGGCGAACCCCGCTGCCGTCGTCGTTGGCATCCGCCGCAGCGTTCCACGCGTCGAGGGCGGCGCGAAAGGCGTCTTCGCTTTCGATTGCCAGTGTGCGGATTTCGGCTCTGGTCCCCTCTGCCGCGTCGGGCAGTCCAAGATGGAGCGGGCGCACGGTCCACACGCTTGCGCCCTGCGCGCGCGTCGCGGCAAGCGTCGCCGTCCAGTCGTGGGCCGGGGAACCGGGCAGCGCGTCGGCGCTGAGCATGTCGAACTCGGTCTTGCCAAGGCGCAGCAGGGTCCTTGCGATCTCGTCGCGGGGGTGCATTCGGGCCTCCAGTGCGGATGCGACGGGCTAGCCGCCCATGACAAACTTGCGGGTCACGAGGAAATGCATGCCCGAGCGCATGGGAAGTGCTGCGCCCCGCTCAAGCGCTTCATAGGTGCGCGGTCCGGTCTCCCGCTCGACGATGGCGTTTTGCGCCGGGATCCCGGCAAGTGCGGCGAGATCGTCGGCGGTCATCGTCGGTTCGACGCCGCCGTCCCGGTCGAATCGGCGGCGGTTGATGGTGATTTCGCGTCGGTCGTCCATCGCAAGCTCTCCCTGTTCGCCCGGCCCCGGGGCAGGCTCGGGCGTCGGTCAGGATTGGCGCAGCCTCGGGTCGAGATCGTCGCGCAGCGCATCGCCGAAAAGGTTCAGCGCGAAGGCGACGATCAGGATTGCCACACCGGAAAAAATGGCGGCCCAGGGGGCGAGAAACAGGAAATTGCGGCCCTCCGACAGCATCATGCCGAGCGAGGGCGTCGGCGGCTGGGTGCCGAGGCCCAGAAACGACAGCGACGCCTCCACCAGGATCGCCGACGACAGCAGCAGGCTGAACTGCACCAGGATGACGCTGACGAGATTGGGCAGGATGTGGTGCAGGATGATGCGCAGGTCCGAGGCGCCGATGGACCGCGCGCTCAGGACGAAATCGCTCTCGGCCACCACGAGCGCCGGACCGCGCAACAGGCGGGCGAAGATCGGCGTGTAGACGATGGCGATGGCAGCCGCCGTGGGCACCGCGCCCGGGCCCATCACCGCGATGACGCCAATGGCGAGCAGCATCACCGGGAAGGCGAAGAGCACGTCCATCAGCCGCATGATGATCCGTTCGGTCCAGCCCCGGTAGTAGGCCGCCAGCAGGCCGAGCACGCTGCCGCCGAGAAAGGCGACGAAGACGGCGCTCGCCGAAATCGAGAGCGAGGAGCGCAAGCCGTAGATGATCCGCGAGAGAACGTCGCGGCCGAGCTGGTCGGTGCCGAGCCAATGGGCGGCGGACGGTCCCTTGAGCCGCTGCAGGATGTCCTGCCCCAGCGGGTCGTAGGGCGCGATCAGCGGCGCGGCGAGCGCGACCAGAACGAGGAGGATGATCATCGTCAGCGCGACGGAATAGAGCGACAGGACAGGCCTGCGCCTGCTGCGGGCTTGCGCCTGCGGGGGGCTTGCCGGGGCGCTCATTCCGAAATCCTCGGGTCGATCAGCGCATAGACGACGTCGACGGCGAAATTGACGAAGACGAAGCTGCAGGTCACCAGCAGGATCGTCGCCTGGATCAGCGGATAGTTGCGCTCCGCGATGGCGCCCAGGATCAGCCGGCCGAGGCCCGGAATGGCGAAGACCTGTTCGATCACGATGGCGCCGCCGAGCAGGTAGCCGGCCATGATGCCGACGCTGGTGATGAAGGGGATCAGCGCATTGCGCAAGGCGTGGCGGTAGAGCACCCGCCGGGCCGGCACGCCCTTGGCCCGCGCGGTGCGGATATAGTCCTGCTGCATCGCCTCAAGCAATGTGGAGCGCAGCAGGCGGGCAAGGTTTGCCATGATCGGCAGGCTGAGCGCGATGGCCGGCAGGATCAGCCGCGCCAGATTGCCGAGCGGATCCTGCGAGAACGGCACATAGCCGAGCATCTGCACACCCGGCGCGACGGCCGACAGCGTCAGGATCATGATGATGCCGAGCCAGAAGGGCGGGACGGTGAGGCCGACCACGGAGCCGGCCTGCACCAGCGCCTCGCCGCGCCGTCCGCGCAGCCGGGCCATCAGGATGCCGAGCGGAATGGCGAGGATCACGGCGGTGGCAAGCGCCAGCAGCGTCAGCTGCAGCGTCGGCCAGACATGGGCGGCGATCTCGTCGATCACCGGCTTGCCGGTCCAGATCGAGACGCCGAAGTCGCCGCGCAGCACGTCGGACAGCCAGGCGACATATTGTTCGTGGATCGGAAGGTCGAGCCCGAGGCGGGTGCGCACCGCAGCGATCCGCTCGGGCGTCACTTCCGCATTGGCGCCCAGCATGATCGCGACCGCGTCGCCCGGGATCATCCGGATGAAGCCGAAGACCAGCACCGAGACGCCCGCGATCACGAAGGCGAGGTCGATGAGGCGTCCGCGAAGCCGTCTGAGAAACACCATGGCCGGGCAATCCGTTCGGCGCGGGAGACCGGCGGCGGCTGCCGCCGCCGGATCCGCGGTTTCAGATCGGTCAGTTGCCGAGCGTGACGGACTTCAGCGATCCGAGCGAGCGATTGGGATAGATCTGGTATCCCTCCACCGCCTCGCGCATCGCGGTGTAGAGCTGCCCGTAGGCGAGGAACAGCACCGGTCCGTCGCAGGCGAGCGTCGCCTGCACCTTCTTGTAGATGTCGCGACGTCCCTCGACGGCGGTTTCCTCGCGTCCCGCGTCGAGCAGCGCGTCGAGCTCGGGGTTGGAATATTTGAACACATTGGTCGAGCCGCCGGTGCGGAAGGTGCGGTAGAAATAGTCGTCCGGCTCGATCGTTCCCGAGTTCAGCGACACGAACATGTCGAACTCGGAATTGCGCCAGTCCTGCACGAACTGGCCGATCTCGGGAATGTCCAGCGTCAGGTTGACGCCGATCGCGGCGAGCTGCTGCTGGATGACCTGCGCCATCGCCTTGGTGTCGTCGCGCGGCAGGACCAGAAGCTCAAGCTCGATCGGGGTGGTCACGCCGGCCTCGGCGAGCAGTGCCTTGGCCTTTTCCGGATCGGGGGTGAAACAGGCCAGCTCGTCGGTCGGGGTTGCGAAGCCCTTGAGCGCCGGCGACAGCGGTCCGCCGGGCACGCCCGCGCCGAAGAGCGCCGCCTGCACCAGGTCGTCGCGGTTGATCGCGTAGTTGAGCGCCTCGCGCACCTTCGCATTGTCGAGCGGCGGCCGGGTGACATTCAGGCCGGTCAGCGAATAGGCCAGCTCCAGCGTGTCCTGCAGCTTGATGTTCGGCTGCGACTGCATCTGCAGCGCCGTCACCGCGTCGGTGTTGGGCAGCATGTGGTATTGCCCGCTCGTCAGGCCGACCTGGCGGGTCGCCGCTTCCGGCACGATGTTGAAGTTGACGCCCTCGAGCTTCGGCAGGCCGTCCTGCCAGTAGCCGTCGTTCGCCTCCAGGCGGATGGCGACATTCGGCTGCCATTCGACGAATTTGAACGCGCCGGTTCCGTCCGGGGCGCGCTGCAGCGTCTCGGTGTCGCCGGCGTATTTCGCCGGGACGATGGCGATGGTGGTCAGCGAGGACAGGAGCGGTGCCGACGGCGCCTTGAGCTTGACGACGACGGTGGTGTCGTCCGGCGTCTCGATGGTGTCGATCGCGGCAAGGCGGCTGGCGAGCGGCGAGCCGGTTGCTTCATCCATCACGCGCTTGAGGCTGGCGGCCACGTCGGCGGAGGTCATCGCCCCGCCGCTGTGGAAGGTCACGCCCTCGCGCAGGGTGAACGTGTAGGTCTTCTTGTCCTCGGAAATCTCCCAGGCGCTGGCAAGACCGGGCACGATGTTGAGGTCCGGGTCGAGCGCCGTCAGCCCTTCGTAGATCGTTCCGTCGATGATCTGGAAGGAGGAGAAGGCGGTCACGATATGCGGATCGAGACCGGACGGCGAGCTGTCGACGGCGACCTCCAGCGGGGCCGCGTGAGCCGCGACGGACAGGCCGAACGCGAGCGCGGTGCTGGTTGCGATGAAGGATTTGCGCAGACTGTCCATGAACCCCAAACTCCCCTCTAGATACAATTCTGGAATGCCCGCCTTGCCGGTGTCGAGCTTAGGCTGTTATGCTAGTCCACCTAAATACCATTTACAAGATGTTCGCGGTTTTGAGGGTACCAGTAAAGGACAAGTCCGGCGTGTCGGCAATCGCAGAAAATCGATCCTATCAGACAAAATCGCGGGGCGTGACACTCCGGTTGCGGAGCGCGCCATTGCCTGCGCAGGCTGTGCCGTGTGCGGGGCTGCGGCCCTGGCGTTTCGGGGGGCGCGTGTGCTGAGGATCGAGGACTTGTGTCTGGAGGCGGGGTCCGGCGTTCTGGTCGACGGCATCGACCTCGCCGTCGGCGACGGCGAGATGCTGGGCCTTGTGGGCGAATCCGGCTGCGGCAAGACGATCACAGCGCTTTCGGTTCTGGGTCTCCTGCCGAGCCAGGCCGTGCGCGTCACTCGCGGGCGGATCCTGTTCAACGGCCGTGACATCGCCCGCCTCGGCGACGACGAGATGAACGCGGTGCGCGGCAACGACATCTCGATGATCTTTCAGGAGCCAATGACCTCGCTCAATCCGGTGATGACCATCGGCGACCAGATCGGCGAGGGCCTGTCGCTTCACCGCGGCCTGGACGGCGCGGAGCAGGCCGACGAGGTCGACCGGTTGCTTGCGCTCGTGGGGCTGGCGGGCGGCAGGGACCAGCGCCGCAAGTATCCGCACCAGTTGTCGGGCGGGCAGCGCCAGCGGGTGATGATCGCCATGGCGCTCGCCTGCGAGCCGTCGCTTCTCATCGCGGACGAGCCGACCACGGCGCTCGACGTCACCATCCAGGCGCAGATTCTCGACCTGATCGGCGAGATGCGCACCCGCTTCGGCATGGCCTGCATTCTCGTGACCCACGATCTCGGGGTCGTCGCCGAGACCTGCGACACGGTGGCGGTGATGTATGCCGGACGCATCGTCGAGCAGGGGCCGGTCACGGATGTGTTCCGCACCCCGCGGCACCGCTACACCGAGGCACTTTTGCGCACGATCCCCGCCGCCAACGCGCCGGGCGCGCTGCTTCCCGCGATCACCGGCACGGTGCCGCCGCCCGGAGAGCGCCCGCCGGGCTGTGCCTTCGCCAAACGCTGTTCGGCCGCGCTGCCCGATTGCGCCGGGGCAAAACCGCCGCGCGCCGGCACGGGAGACCATTTCGCCATGTGCTGGAACCCGGCCTCATGACCCCGCTTCTGTCCGTCGTCGATTTGGTCAAGCATTACCCTGCGGGTGCGGCCGGAAAGGTGCTGGCGCTCGACGGCATCAGCTTCGACCTGGCGGAGGGCGAGGTGCTTGGCGTGGTCGGGGAATCTGGCTGCGGCAAGAGCACGCTTGGGCGCACCATCATGCGGCTTGCGCGCCCGACGTCCGGCGAAATCCGCTTTCGCGGCACGGATCTCGCCGGGCTGAAGGGCAAGGCGCTCAAGGCCGCGCGCGCCGAGATCCAGATGGTGTTCCAGGATCCCTTCGGCTCGCTCAACCCGCGCCACAGCGTGGCGACCATCGTCGGCGAGCCGCTGGTCGTGCATGGCCGGCCGGACCGCGCGGCGCGGGTGCGCGAGCTGCTCGATCTTGTTGGCCTGCCGCAGACGGCGGCCTCGCGTCTTCCGCATGAATTCTCCGGCGGGCAGCGGCAGCGCATCGCCATCGCCCGCGCGCTCGCCCTGTCGCCGCGCATTCTCGTCGCCGACGAGGCGGTCTCCGCGCTCGACGTGTCGATCCAGTCGCAGATCATCAATCTTTTCGCGGAGCTGCGCCGCGAGCTCGGCCTGTCGATGATCTTCATCAGCCACGACCTGTCGGTGGTGCGCCATGTCAGCGACCGCATCGCGGTGATGTATTTTGGCAAGTTTGTCGAAACCGCCCCGGCCGAGGATCTCTTCCGCGCGCCGATGCACCCCTATACCCGCGCGCTGATGTCGGCGATCCCGAAACTCCCCGGCAGCGCGGCCGCCGCCCCGGGCTCCGCGAGGCGCATCGTGCTCACGGGCGATGTGCCCAATCTCGCCTTCCGGCCCGAGGGCTGCCTGTTTCATCCGCGTTGCTACGCCGTGCGCGAAAAATGCCGCCATGAGGAGCCGCCGCTTGCGCCAGCGTCGGGAGCGGGAGGCACGGGCGCGCAAGGCAATGGCCGGCTGTGCGCCTGCCATTTCGCCGGCGAGGACCTTACCGAAGCGTCCGGCGCGGGCTGACCCGCGCGCCCGCCAGGCAAGTCCCCGCAAAAAGCCCGCCAGGCACGCCCGCCTGTCAGCGCTCCTGTCGGTCGCCGGCGATCCACACCGATATCAGGGTTCGCTCCGCGTCGAGCGCGAGGATGTCGGCGCGCGCGCCGGGGCGCAGGTGGCCGCGATCGTGCAGGCCGAGCATCTGGGCGGGACAGCGCGACGCCATGCGCAGCACGTCGTGAAACGGCGCGCCGCAGGCATCGGCCATGATCCGCACGCCCGACATCATGTCGAGATCGGAGCCGGCGAGCGTGCCGTCGGCAATGGTGAGGCGACCGTTCTCCCGGACCACGGTGCGCCCGTTCAGCTCGAAGCGGTCGTCCGCGTGGCCGACCGACGACATCGCGTCGGTGACGAGCGTGATCCGGCGGTGCCCGGCCGCGCGCAGGGCGAGATCGAGCATTGCCGGATGCACATGGTGGCCGTCCGGGATCAGTCCGCAATAGACATGCGCGCTGGACAGCGCGGCGCCCG